>ERZ779885.3985-NODE-3985-length-11894-cov-2.734606_pt1 | contig 11894 bp, 6 predicted proteins | sample MGYA00511554_ERZ779885 | MGnify/ENA primary metagenome ERZ779885 (study PRJEB29588, sample SAMEA2160998) | human gut metagenome | biome: human gut; feature: human-associated habitat; material: faeces | place: Denmark | collected 2008/2010 ... | reverse complement strand
CAACGGCCTTTTTCTTTACATTTTTAATAGTCCCTCCTGCAAACATAGAAACGCCTACAAAAAACACTACTATAAAAGAAAATAGTCTTTTTAAGATTATATCCATACTTGTGCTATTTTACGATTAACGAATTTGACATTTTATAAAACCAAAATATAAATATCATTGAAATATCTCCGCTCCATATCTATCTAAAATGCGATTAAAAGCTTCGGAAGCTGCACCATTTCCCCAATCATAAATAGTAAACTCTCCCATACCTTCTCCAGTAAGTGAAGTGCGTCCTCCGTGCCCATAGTTTTCCATTGTAAAGCCATAATCCTTTTCATTAAAAAATGGCCACACTTTTTCCCATTGTTGCTTTGCTTTTAGATTTTGAGGGCAATACATCATTTCAAAGGATGTTTTCAAAGCACATATTCCTCTCTCTTTATATTCAGGAATATCCAATAGCTTTCCATATTGTAAGATAACTTCAGCAAATAAGCTTCCTCTTGAATCATTCCATTCACCATCAGTATTCATGACTCCAAACCCTCCTAGACCATTTACATATATATACGACGGTTGCCAAGATGCCTGTGTCATTAACATTTCATCTAATACCCTTTGCCCTAGTTTCAAGTAATCAAAACAACCAGTTATACGATAACACTCCAACAAGGCTTCCGCTGTCCAAAACATGGAAAAATTACATTGCTTATACATATTATTTCTCGTTACTTTTTTGCCAACCCATTGAGGAGTACCTATTCTACAACAGGACCAATAAGTCTCAAAATCTTCCCAACGTCCTTCTGTAATAGCTTCTTTAACAGCTTCTATACCTTTTAGAGCTGCAATTTTATATTTTTCTTTCCCTGTCATCTCATACAGTTTGAGTAAGAATGTAACCGATAGAGACGTTTCCGGAGAATCATTCAAATACTCCATAGGTTGCAATTTTTCCAGATCCAACCAGCCTGGAAAATATCCATTCTCATATTGTACCCCCAACAATGCACGTGCATAAGTCTCAGCATAAGCCAACAGGCGTTCATCCTTCTCCAATTCTTCATACCAACGAAGCATCAGCAGTGCAGTCCAACTCATATCCAAAATGTGGAAAGGTGATTGTCTGGCATCCCACGTAAACGGATTCCGATTGGAATTACCCCAAAAATAATGGTCCCAGCCCTTGGAACGATTGCATTTTTTTCCATCCATCTCTACCTCACACATATCGGTACCGATAAGACCGTAGAAAAATCCATCTTTCATCGGAAATGACAATGCCAATTCTTTAGTCAGATTCGCTTTTTCCAACAGCGTTCTGTCAGCAGTCCGTCTAGCATATCTGAACAATCCACTTGCCGAACGCAAAGAACTAAACCAAGCCTGATTCCAAATGGACCTAAACTCCCGTTCATTCACTTCACCCGGATAATTGGGGCTCTGGGTCGTATTTACAATAAATACAGGTGCACCCACTTTCTTCCCATTCAGTGTAAATTCCTGCCAAACACTTTTTTCCCAAGTATTAAACGCCCAGTTATAGGTATATTTTACATAAGGCTCAAAATCTTCAGAAGACAATTTCACCAATCGATCGTGTCCCCATTTGTTCCACATAAACTGCAGTGGTAGACGAAATGGATTTGCCAACTCTTGCTTTTCCGTATATTTGATTATATAAAATCCATATTCCACAATACCACCCTCATAAACTGCTCCAGGCTGACGTTCATATAATACATGGTCAGATACCTTGCTTGCAGACATACCCAACGAAAGGATATTATTCTCCGCATCCATATCCATATACCACCTATTTTTACCAGACCTAGACAGTATATCCAAATCAGGTATGATTACGATACCCCGCTGTTGGTCTGTTGCAATAAGCGCAGGCGAACGAAAAACATGCTGGTCAATAATATTATTAACTGTAGGGGTCAAATGAGGTGCCCAGTTGAATTCAGGTTTGAAAGCCGGCTTTATCCGCACCTGCCAATCATCCTGTTTGACTGTATCCTTAAGGTCGAAACGGATATGTATTTTTAGTATATTTTCATCCACTTGTGTAACTTCCGATGAGAACTCTGCATCTCCCAACCTATCTATCTCTATCGACTTTATCAATGAGTCACAATCAATGGGAAATTCTTTCAACTTCAAGCCATATTGCTCACGGACACTCGACGATGAACATCCGTATAAAAGGAACAATAGTAAAAATATATAAACTGAATATCTCATAACATTTCACTTTTCAATTTACTTCAAGTTCCTCCCAAGAAACCATTTCCGGGAACTTATTATGGGGCTCTGCCTGATACCAAAATGCAACAGATGCGATATCTGACTTTTGAGGCAAATAACGACCACCTGCACGCCAGCCCAAATCCTGTATAGTAACTTTCAAATCTTTTTCAAATCGAATAGGATCTGTAATATGCCAGCGATACAATCCGAAACGTTGCTGGGAATTGTAAGTACCGTCCGGTCTGATCACCTGATGCAGACCGGCATAAGGAGTACAAAACTCTTTGTATTGACCTCCCCGGTCAAAATTGTACGAGCCACAGAAATAATCCTCTGTACCCGTGCCACATATTGTAGGGAACTTCTTATCACCATCCATAAAGAACTTGATTTCTCCTTCTCCCCACCATCCATTGTTGTTTACCCCCCATGCAAGGTAAGTACCGACAAAGTGTCCTTTTCCCTTAATGTTGTCAACAATTGTATAGTCTGATGTATGATTGGGATTCGTTCTTCTCCATTGAGCATGGAAATAGGCCGCATCTTCAGGTACATCCGTCAATGTATAATCAACCTGATAATATAAATTCATTGCTTTCTCTTCATCTATATTCTCAATTGTAATCTTACATTTCTTTCTGAAAGGCATTGTCCAATAGCAGTTGAAAGCACTGCCGGGATTGATACAGACTGCCAAAGAAGAAAGTGGAGCATATATTCCCCAGCCCATACAAAAGAAATCACCGACAGGACATTCCACAGAAGGTTCCTTTTCATCGTCCCAATAAATGCGGATGATGGAGAAGCGCCAGTTTCCGGTAGGAGTCATCCAGATGTGCTGAATGGCACCCGGTCCTTCCATTTCAGCAATGGTGATGGTCTCTTTGGGATTTATGATAATATACGGATTCACTTTCCAGCCTTCACCAAGGTCTCTTGCCGCATATGCCGCATTGGCAATGTTCCGTTTCCCGCGGTCACAGACTTGAGCCATACCGCCTTTACCTTTCTCACCAGTAAAATTTTCGGGACAGATGGAGCGGGTCTTGGCATCAGACAGCCGGAACAGATTGCCCATGTGCACGTCCAGTCCGTCGAACGATTTATTTTGTGCCGATACTCCCCATATAGAGAGGCAACAGATAAGAGTTAAAATGATTCTTTTCATATTCTTTGGTCTATCTCTATTGATTATTTTAATAACAAAACGTTAAAAACAGCAACAGAGATAAAAGATATTCACCTCTGTTGCCACTTTATAATCATTATTTCATATTCTCTTCTTTTTTACAGATTCGACATGAATAAATGTTGCAACGATTAATCCTCAGGAAGCGGATCCATACGGAAGTTGTCAAGGCTGATTCCGGCTGGAAGAGAAGGACCAATCAGACCACTTAATGCCCACTGTCCCATAGGATGTCCAGTATCAAAATCTCCACCTATACCTAAGTCTTTGACTTTGCACTTAACGGTTATCCATTTCCCGTCGGTTGATTCGGGGAAGAAGTTACCAATCCAACACCATGTCCATCCCAAATCGAAGTGACCAGCCCATAAAGAAGCACCAAACGTACCTTCGTCAATTCTCACGTCAAGCTTAATCTCATACTCATTCATTTTTAAATCACCATCAGGACGGTTTCCATGCACATGACAAATAAATAAATCGCCACTGCCTGTATCTTCTGCCGTATAAATATAGGTATTGTTCCAAAAGAAATCATCCTCTGATTGTTCCTCATGAACAGCCACAAATCCGCTTGCCTTTATATCACTTACGCCGTTTGCTGGGTCTTCATGTTCGAAATCAGTAATCATGAAAGTTTCATCCGTAATCGGGTCGCACAATGCGAACGGATTTTGCCAAGGTATCACGATGTCAATTTTTTCATCCAAGTCCATTGTCTCACCATTCTTGAAAATGAGCTGTAGTGACACTACATCTCCTTTCTCGAAATTGTCAGGAATTATAAATTTAATATCATCGTTCGATTTACGTAGCAAATGCTTGTTATCTACCATACGCTTTTCTCCATTAACCATAAAAGCTACGGCATCGACAAACAATAGATCTTTACCTAAAATCGACATCTTAGTATTGATGGCAGCACCTTTCTTGTCGGTGAACAGAAAAGAATTAAACGCCGGTTTGGCGCGACGTATGGTTTGACGGCTGGAAACTTCCTCGCCCTCTCCTCTCACAATCAAGGGTGCTGCTTCTTCCGATACTCCGGCGGGTACAGTAACTTCAAACGAATATTCATCCTTTACGGTAATATCGGTAGCTATAACGCCACTGGGAAAAACCACCTCTTTTACCGATTTTACGTCTGTACCAACCACAGTCAGATTAATCCCTTCCATCACGATTGAGGGATAGAAGTCCACCACAGACAATCTCGCATTCTGCTCTTCGTCGTCATTCGAGCAAGCACAACAGGATACCAATGCCAAAAAGAGAATAGCCAATTTATTTATAATCTGCTTCATAATCTATGCTTTATTTTTATTAGTTCCAACCCGGGTTCTGTCCCAAATACTTGTTCTTGTTATACTCACTGAAAGGAATCGGAAAGAGATAATACTTATCTTCCCAACGTCTTTGCTCCTGCTTGCGTGTCAGGATAATGTCACCTGAAGCGTTCTTCTGCAATTCGGCAATGGAGATTTCACTCAGTTCCGAACCACACTTCCAACGACGTACGTCCCAAAAGCGTTGGTCCTCAAATGCCATCTCCACCATACGCTCGCGTTTGTAGCGTTCGAACCAGTTGGCAGGAGTTCCGTTCCAGTGAGGCATCATCACATCGGCACGATCGCGCAACAGGTTGATAGCATCATTAGCAGAGAAGCCGCCTTCGCCCTTTGCTTCAGCATCGCCATAGTATTGGAACATTGCCTCCGCATAGTTCAGGTAAAACTCACCCAAACGCATCACTACCCAAGCATGAGGAGAAGTGGTGGGGTTGTTCGTTGCCAGACTCACGTTGGGATCGCAATACTTCCGTAGGTAGTAGCCTGTCGGAGTGGAGTTATGAATCGGCGCAGCGTTCAATCCACCTATAAAGGTCTCGATAGGATTAGGATTGTAATTCGGCCAAATATCACCGTTCTTCACTACCGTCATAAAAAAGCGGGGATCCAAACCAACGTAGGGGTCTTCTTGTGTGAGGTTAATCACTGTGTTGGAATGACGCTCGCCAAAGGTCTGGTTGCTGCCATCGTTATACTCATAGTTGTCGACCAAAGTTTGGGTAGGACACATACCGCCGTTGGCGTTCTCCACGCCGATGGGGTAGTTGTACGATTCCCAATAGTTGCTGGTACCACGCTTAATAGCCCAAATCATCTCGATGCCGTCACCGTTGCGAGGTCCCCAAATCTTAGAGTACCTGTCCAAACCAATGCCCCACTCTTGCGCACGGAGCAAAACCTCACCATTAGCTCTGACGGCATCCAGCCACCACTCTTTATTATTCTCATTGTTAAACAACGGAGAAGCCTTATAAAGCAATGTACGGGCTTTCAGCGCCAAACACATCATACGGTTTGCACGACCTGTTTCCGGGCTCAACTCATCGGCGAAAGAGATAGGCAAATATTCAACGATGGCATCCAACTCTTCTGCAATCCAATCCATGATGGCAATGGCTGAAGTACGTTCGATTCTATTCGCTTCTTCCACTGTTAACGTTTTCAGCGTGAAAGGCACGTCACCGTAGGCACGGACCAGTTCAAAATAGAAATAAGCACGCAAGAAACGGACCTCATACTCAAACAGCTCGAACTTCTTTTTCATAGCTTCGAAGTCCAGGTTGTTCTTATACTCGTCCAAATTAATTTTATCGCGCTTCTCATGGAAGGTGTTCGCTTCGGCGATAGCCGCATACGAATTGCTCCACGTAAATGAGAAGGGATTGTTAGGATTCCATCCACCGTTGTAGAAACGGTGAACTGAAGAGTAAGACAATGCGCACTCTGCCTCATCGGTGGCCGCCAGCGTAGCCCCTCTACCGCCCTCGTAGTTTTTCTCGAAACCGTTGGGTACACGTGCATAGATGTTGTACACCAATTTCTGGATACCGTACATAGGGCTTTTATATATCCACTCCTCATCGGCTGTAGTCACCTCGGTATAGTCCAAATTGACACAGCTCACTGTAAATGCGGAGAATATTACTGCACAAAATATATTTTTAATTCGATTCATATCTGTTTTTTCTTTATCCGTTAAAACTTTACAGAAACTCCTAAGTTAACCCCCATCAAAGTCGGAAAATTGGTACCGATGTTCTCGGGATCCATCGCCTTCAGGTTAGACAAGGTCATCAGGTTCTCTCCTTTGACAAACACTTTGCACTGTGACATCTTCACTTTAGAAATCCAATTTTCGGGCAACATGTAATATACCTCGCAGTTTCTCAGTTTAAAGAAGTTCACATTTTTGTACCAAACATCGTTACCACGGTAGTTGTTAAGGTTGGTACGTGAAGTCAGACGCGGATAAACCGGGGTCTCGCTTCTATCCCAGCAGTTGTTATAATACTCTTTAGAAAGGTTGGCACCGTCGATAATCGGAGTCCATACACCCACCGTACCTAAGTATGCGGTATACATACCTGCACCCTGAAACATGGCGTTCATACCAAAGTTTTTGTAGCGGAAGCCCAGATTCAATGAAAAGTTCAGTTCCGGCACGCTAGTGTCGTAACCCATTTTCACCACGTCGTTTTCATCGATGACGTTATCGCCGTTCTGATCCTTATACTTGAAGTCACCCGGACGGCAATTATCGAAGTTCTGTTGCGGTGAAGCGGTGATATCTGCTTCATCCTTGAAAAAACCGACTACTTCCAGCCCCCACGCCTGGCTTACACGTCCACCGATAGCTGACAAATAGTCATAAGCCACGTTCTCAATGTTACGTTTCTGCTTATTACGTCCCCAAGTCAGATTAGAACCCAAGTTAAAAGAGAGATCTTTGTTCATCTGCTTAACCCAATTCACACCCAGTTCAACACCGTAGCTAGCTACGCGTCCCCAGTTTACGTAAGCGGAAGGCCTACCGAATACAGCTGAATTCAAACCGTCACCCGACAATAGGATATCGTCACGCAATTGATAATAAACATCAAAGTTCACATCCACCTGTTTGAACAAGCGCAGGTCAGCCCCCCAATTGAATTTATAGGCCGTTTCCAAGTTAAAACGTTTGGTAGGCTGGTAACCGAGAAACGTACCCCACTGCCATGAACCGTCACCTAGGCCTGTCAGATAACTACCTGCACTTCCATTGTAGTTCTCTAGCCACAATCCCTGAATAGGCACATAGTCGGTGTGCTGAATACCGGCTGAGAAACGCAATTTACCGAAGTTTAATATTCGGTTGTCCTCCTTGTTGGCAAATACATAACCCAAAGACAAAGTGGGAGAAAACGACCACTTCTCCGGATAGGAGCGGTTAGAACCATTCATCGCCAATACCAAGTCGGCTACATACTTCTGCTGCAAATCGTAGTGCAGGTAAGCCATCACATTCATCCGGTTGAAAGTCATATACTGGTCGTTATAGGTGGAGTTCTTTTGGTGCCATATCAATGAGGCAGAGAAATTATCATCGTCACGGAACGAAGTATGATAGTCAGTCGAAACTTCCAAGAAAGAAGAACGGTTGTGCTGGTTGGTCCAATGATCGAAGGTCAAGTTGTTGGTTTTGTCACCGGCAGAGTAGTTTATTAGCTCGGTCGGATGCCCGGCCTCGTCGAAGCGATAACGCTCGTAACCATACATAAAACCCAACGCGTTGGTCTCATAAATCTGAGAGAAGTTATTGTAACCCAAACGTGCCGACACACTCAGTCCCTTCGTGATGAAGTCCAGGTTCTGAATAAGCGAGAAGTCACCTTGGAAAGAACGGGAGTGGCTCTTCGTAAAGCCGGAAGCCCGAACCTGTGCGACCACGTTGTTAGCGCCATAGGTAGTGTTACCACCCCAAATCCCTGCCAATTTACCTTCCGGGTCGTTCATTACCGGAAATGCGGAAGCCGGAGTACGATAAAGCAGGTCGGTCAAACCGTTTTCGGTCACACCGTAAGGACGTTTGGTCTCTACGAAACTACCCACCGCATTCAAGACGAACTTGGTTGTCGGAGTAAACTGCACGTCCAAGTTGGTACGGATATTGGCTTTAGAGAATCTCATCTGTGAAGAGTATTGCTCTTGATCTGTTTTATCCAACAAACCACGGCTATCAGTATAATCCAACATAGAGAAATATTTCAACTTCTGGTTACCACCCTTCATGGATAGGTTGAATTGGTCTTCCGAACCGTAGTTTTTGAATACCTCTTTCTTCCAGTCAACGTTCGGATAGTAGTAGGGATGAGTACCGTCAGCAAAAGCCTGCAACTCATAATCGTTGTACATCGGTGCCAAACCGTCGTTGACACGCGCCTGGTTCAAAGCATTAGCGTAGGTAGGAGCATCTACAAAATTAGCCACTTTTGGATTGAACGTGAACTTATGATCGTAAGATACAGAAATCTGACGTCCCTCCACACCACGCTTGGTCTTCACCAAGATAGCACCGTTCACGCCCTGATAGCCTAAAAGAGCCACAGCGGCAGCATCCTTCAATACCGTAACCGATTCTACCTCGTCAACAGTCAAATATTCGATAGAACGCTCGATGCCGTCTACCAGCACCAATACACCATTCTCCGTCGTAGTCTGCTGACCACGAATGTTGAATACTGCTCCGGAGCTGTAGTCACTGACCGTTCCGCCTGGACGCAACACCGTAAGTCCCAACAATTTTCCATAAAGAGCCTCTTTCAAAGAAATAGCGGCCGTTTTTTGCAACTCATCGCCACTAACCACCTCCACGGAAGCGGTAGTCAACATCTGACTCTGCTCAACACCCATTCCTAAATCAACCTTATCGGACTGGTAGTCTATAAGCGAACTTTGCGCCGACAAGTTTAAAGTGAGCATAGACGATACCAAAGCTATGCCCCACTTTAGTGTTTTATGTTTTCTATTCATTGTTTGCTATTTTAGAATTAAGATTTTAATACCATCCCGGGTTTTGTGTCAAACCATAGTTCTTATTAATTTCATCAGGTGGCAGCGGAACGAGCAACCACTTATTGGACCAGCGTTCGGGGTGTTCCCAAACAAAACGTGGGTTTGCAGTCATTCCCGTAGGTGATTCTATCTTTGACTCCTTTCCATCTTTTATTATAGTATAACCTACAGCTGTAGCATCTCCTTCATTCAGGTCATATGGCACATATAAGAATTTAGTCGGGAAAGGATCGCCGCTATCTTTCGTCCATTTCTCCAATACCAAATCATTATCATCATCCAAACGATAGATGTGGATTCCATGCAGATGTTTCTTAAAGTCTTTTTCCATGACACGACGATTCATGTCGTGTAAACGGGTTTCATACTCAAATCCTAATTCACAAGCACGTTCACGCATGATTTCTTTTATTAAGTTCTCCTTATTGGTAGTCAAGCTCAATTCGGGGTTCATTACTTCGAGTTTACCTAAACCTACACGGGCTCTTACCTTGTTGATTTGCTCCAATGCCTTTACGTTGTTACCAGTCTCTGCCAATGCCTCAGCGTAAATCAGATAGAGCTCGGCCAAACGAATATAAGAGGTTTGGAAAGGATCTTTATCAATAGTACCTTTACCACCTTGAATAGCATCACCCAAATCCAATACAAATTTATAAGTAGGTAATCCCCAAGGCTTACAATTATATCTTCCACCGGAAGTCAAGAACTCACCACCTTCCCACAACTGTATGGGGTTATCCTCACCATAAATCTGATGTTTATAGTCACGCTTTTGTACGACGATAGATTCATACAAACGGGGGTCACGTTTTTCGAAGATATCCTTCTGCGCGGGTCTTTGATTGTAATATTTCTGTCCATCGTAGTTCTTACCATCAGCCCACGGGAACATTTCCATCCACTCCAAGGTAGGAGCGATACCACCATCATGCCAGAAACCGCCAGGTTGGTTATCCCACTCCAACATATATACACGGTCATGTACTTCAAGCAGAGACTCTCTGTTACCACGGGCACGGTATGCCTTGCGGAAAGCAGCACGATAGCCAGCTTCATCGGGAGTAGTTGCCTCTTCCAACTGGTAATAGTTACCGTTGGCGGAGTTCATCCGGAAGAACTCTTCACACGCATCTACCACAGCTTCCCAACGCTTCACGTCGTAATTACCATACCACACCTGAAGGGCGTTAACAGCCTCCTGGGGCTCTTCAACACAATACGGAGTATCGCTATTGAAGATGGGACTTGCCACATAGTTCAACAATTTTGCCTTAATACCCAATGCCGAAGCTTTGGTAACACGTCCTGCCCAAGTAGCCAATTCTGAAGTGGGAATGTTCCACGGCAATTCAGGTTCGGCAATCGCTTCATCCAGCAAACGAACAACAAATGTTACGGTTTCCTCAATGGTAGAGCGCGGTTTCTCCAAGACCTCGTCTGCGGCGAGTGCATGATCAACGATAGGCAGACCACCAAAATTGTGAATACCGTCAAAGTATTTACTTGCCATAATCACTTTCGCCTCGGCTTTGTAACGTGCCTTTTCCGCATCGGTCATATCGGGCACGCGGTCGACATTATCCAACAGCAAGCAACAGTCGCGTATGCCGGTCCAAATGCAACGAAAAGCTGTATTACTCATATTCTCCATCCCCCCCGATGTAATGTAAGCCGCACGGGCAACCAACCAGCCCGGGTTAGCGTTAGAGGCAGACAAAACACCTGTATAATGGAAACGCCCCATAGAGTCCCATCCCTCTTCAGAGTGCATGATATCGGACAAGGTTTCAAATTGTCCATTACCTGCATAACAATTCTTAAACGGAGTAAAAAGTCCCTCGTAGCACTGCCATAACAAATAATCGGTATATACCTTCTTGGAGAAAATAACATCTTCGTTCACGTCTTCTCCCGGAGCCTTCTCCAGAAATGCATTTCCGAACTTAATCTCGTCCACACAAGCTACACCCACGAAAGAGATGATCGTCAGCAGCAGTATGGATTTTATTGAATTTCTTTTTTTCATATACAATTATTTAGAAGTTAACTTTCAAGCCTAAATTAACAACACGCATCAGCGGGTATCTAAATCCAGAACCACCACCTGTATTTTCAGGGTCGTTGGCATCAAACGGAGTGAAGGTCAGCAAATTGGTACCGTTTAGGTAGAAACGCATATTCGTGGTTTTCGGCAACCAAGACTTGTTTCTCAGCGTATAGCCAATCTCCAAGTTCTTCAGACGGATATAACGGGCATCCTGATACCAAAGGTCGGAGTTAGCACGGTTCTGCTTCTCATTGGTAAAGGTAAGACGTGGCAGATGTCCACTGGGGTTATCCTCTGACCAAGAGTTATCATACACCCACTGCATCAAAGCGGAACGATGAGATTCACCGAAGGGATTACGGTAAGGACCTTGTAGGATACGGTTCACCTGGTCAGCTCCCGTCCACAACATAGTAAAGTCGAAATTCTTATAACGGAAATCGACTACTGTGATTCCTGCCGGGTAATTAGCAAGCCAGATTCTTTTTTCTTCATCAATATAAATATCGG
>ERZ779885.3978-NODE-3978-length-11914-cov-4.287208_pt1 | contig 11914 bp, 8 predicted proteins | sample MGYA00511554_ERZ779885 | MGnify/ENA primary metagenome ERZ779885 (study PRJEB29588, sample SAMEA2160998) | human gut metagenome | biome: human gut; feature: human-associated habitat; material: faeces | place: Denmark | collected 2008/2010 ... | reverse complement strand
CGGGTCTCTGCACGGGAGCGGCCGCGCGCGGCGGCGCGATCTCTCCGCCGCCGGAGAGCTCCGCGAGACAAAGCTCCGTCTGCAGGCGCGGATTGCCCGTTTCGCGCAGCAGTGCCTGGTGCTTCTGCAGCGTATTGAGAAGCCAGAGAAGGTTTCCGTCGCCCGCGCGGATGTCGCGCAGAACGTTTTCCCCGTAAGCTCCGGAGATCAGCGTCCGCCCGCCCTTCGGGGCGAGACGGAGCAGCAGCGCGTCGCGGAAGAGCCCGGAGAGCTCGCCGAGCAGCGCCGCAGGATCCTTGCCGTCCTGCCAGAGCGATTCAAACTGCGTGAGCGCTTCCTCGGTATTCCCGGCGAGAACGGCGTCCGCAATGGACTGCGTGCGGAGCGTTCCGGCCAGTCCCATGGCGTTGAGCACCGCCGCGGTGTCTACCGTTTTCGCCGCGGAGCACTGGTCGAGCAGCGAAAGGCCGTCGCGCATGCCGCCGTCGGCAAGGCGGCCAAGAAGCTGCGCCGCGTCCGCCGTGAGGTTGATGCCCTCCTGCTCCGCGACATAAGCGAGGCGCTTGGCGATCGTGTCGCCGTCGAGCCGCCGGAAGCTGTGGCGCTGGCAGCGGGAGAGGATCGTGGGAAGAACTTTATGGAGCTCCGTTGTTGCGAGAATGAACATGAGATGCTGCGGCGGCTCCTCCAAAATTTTCAGCAGAGCGTTGAACGCCGGTTTGGAGAGCATATGCACCTCGTCGATGATGTACACGCGCTTGCGTACTGTGGTCGGAGAGAAGATCGCCTCGTCGCGCAGCATGCGCACATCGTCCACGCCGTTGTTGGACGCCGCATCCAGCTCGACCACGTCGAGAACGGAGCCGTCCTCAATGCCGCGGCAGGCGTCGCACTCGTTGCAGGGGTTTCCGTCCACCGGGTGCTCGCAGTTGACCGCCTTGGCGAGAATGCGCGCGCAGGACGTTTTGCCCGTGCCGCGGGTGCCGATAAAAAGATAGGCGTGGCTAAGCCGTCCGGTACGCACCTGAGTCTTGAGCGTTTCGGTGATGAACGGCTGCCCCACCACATCGTCAAAGGTTTTCGGCCGGTATTTCCGGTACAGAGCTTCGTACAAAATCCATCTCTCCGTTTTTGGGAAAATAGAAAGCGATCCTTGGCAAGACTGCACACCTTTCCTTGAATGATGCGGTATGCCCGGTGCAACAGCAGCCGGCTCAGGTCCGGCACCCTCACGGCACACACAGCGATCCGCTTAATGCTGCTCGGTTCCCCGCCTGACATGGTTCACGGGGCTGTGTTGCGCGAGACCAGACCGTCAGCGCCACTTACTGCCGCCAGACGACACATCGCATACCCTCGGAGAGGAATTCATCCCTGCTATAGCGGATTGCAGGCTACAGGGCACCGCTGGCTCCCCGACTAGTGCAGCCTTGCCAAAGACCGCTTCGTTATTATATCGGATACGCGGAAAAATATCAAGTGTCTTTTGCGTCGTGTTTTCGGTTTCCCGCATATCCTGATACATGGAAAGGGTGTGCATCGTTATGGAACAAAAAAATTCCCGGCAGTTTTTCCTCGGCGCAAACACCGGCGCGGGGTTCGTCTCGCTCTATCCGGCGTTTGCCGCGCCGGAGGACGGCGCGTTTATCTGGTACATCAAGGGCGGCCCCGGCAACGGGAAATCCACGCTCATGCGCCGCGCCGCCGAGCGCGCGGAAGAAGCGGGATTCGCCGTTGAGTCCATTCTGTGCTCCGGCGATCCGGATTCGCTCGACGGGATATACATTCCGGAAAAGAAGCTCGGGTATGTGGACGCAACGTCTCCGCATGTGCAGGAGCCTGCCGTTCCGGGCGCTTCGGGAAAGTATCTCGATCTCGGCGCATTTTACCGTCCCATTCCGCCGGAGGAAGCGGAGAAAATGCGGCGGCTCTTTGCCGCGTACCGGCGCGAGTATGCGCGCGCCTATGACATGCTGCACGCGGCAAGGCTCGTCTCCCCCGGCGGCATTCCGGGCGTTCTTACGGCAGAAGCAAAAGCGCGCGTGCGAGAACACGCCGAAGCGTTCGCAGAAAAGGCCGTTCATCGTTCGGAGGCGGAGGAATACGAAAAAAGGCGTTTTCTCTCGGCCTATACCTGCCGCGGCGCGGTGCTGCTCTCGGAGACCGCCGCGTCGTTTGGGCGGGTGTACACGCTGGATAATGAGCTTGGGCTTGCGGACGATTTTTTGCAGACGGTGCTTGAACGGGCACGCTCGGCCGGAGCGGCGCGCATCGTCTGTCCCGATCCGGTCGATCCGGAAAAGCTCGCGGCGCTGATTCTGCCGGAGGATGGACTGTCGCTTGTCGCGGTGTCCGGCGATTTCCGCTTTGACGGCAAGGCAGCGCGGCACTTCCGGCTCGACACGGCGGCGGAGCTTTCCGACGCAAAGCGAAAGGAAGTCCGCCGCGCCGCCGTGCTGCGCCGTTCGCTCGCGGCAGAGGCGTGTTCCGCGCTGCGGCGGGCGAAGGAGCTGCACGACGAACTGGAGGCGGTATATCATCCGTTTGTGGATTTCCGAGCGATGACGCGTTTTGAACAGAAGCATCTGGAAAATATCTTTTCGGCATAAGCGTCCGCCGCCGCACGACGCGCTTTTCACGTACTGGGCACAGCTCTTCGTTAACTTCTGGTGGTCCATCTTCTTTGCCTTGCGCCTCCGTCTGACCGCCTTTTTCTGGCTCCTTCTGCTGCTCGTTCTCGCTGCGGTAATGGCGTTCCGGTTCGGAAATATCCGTCCCGACGCGGGAAAACCGAACATTCCGTATCTCCTGTGGCTGGTTTTCGCCGGCATGTTGAATATATCAATATACATTTTAAACAAGTGAAACGTTTCCGAATGGCCCGCAATTGGTTTGCGGGTCAATTTTTTGTCAAGACTTGTTTTTCATAAAAAACGGTATTGAAAAAAAATGTTTTTTCCTGTAAAATCTACCTCTGCCCTGATACCCCAAGCAAAAAATAATTTGAGGAGTGAAGTAATTGGACAATCTGTTTTGGATCGGCTTCGTCGGTGCTGTCGTTGCCGGTCTCTTTGCTGTTCTTCAGGCAAAGAAAGTCATGGGCTATTCCGAAGGCACCGAAAAGATGCAGAAGCTTGCCGCTTCCATTCGTGAGGGTGCCAACGCTTATCTGAAGCGTCAGTACACCACCGTTCTCAAGGTCTTCGCCATCGTGTTCGTGGTTCTGCTGGTGATCGCTTTTGCCTCCGGCGGCAAAATGCTCTCCAAGTTTACCCCGTTCGCGTTCATCACGGGCGGCATCTGGTCGATGCTCGCCGGTCTCGTCGGCATGAAGATCGCCACGAGCTCCAACGCGCGTACCGCGCAGGCCGCCTCCGAGAGCCTGAACAAGGGTCTCCGCGTGGCGTTCTCCTCCGGTTCCGTTATGGGTTTCACCGTCGTCGGTCTCGGCATGCTGGATATCACCATCTGGTTCTTCCTGCTCCGCTATGCCTTCGGCATTGATGATCCCGTGCAGCTCGGCAACATCATGGTCATGAACGGCATGGGCGCTTCCTTCATGGCGCTCTTCGCCCGCGTCGGCGGCGGTATCTACACCAAGGCCGCGGACGTCGGTGCTGACCTTGTCGGCAAGGTCGAAGCCGGTATCCCCGAGGACGACCCGCGCAACCCCGCCACCATTGCCGATAACGTCGGCGACAACGTCGGTGACGTTGCCGGTATGGGTGCTGACCTGTACGAGTCCTACGTCGGCTCCATTCTCGCCACCTTCGCGCTGAGCGCCGTCGGCGGCTACGGCTTCGCCGGTATGCTGCTTCCCATGGCTCTCGCCGTTGTCGGCATCATCTGCTCCATCATCGGCTCCTTCCTCGTCAAGACGAAGGAAAATGCTTCCCAGCAGGCCCTGCTCAAGAGTCTCCGTACCGGCACCTACACCGCGGCCATTCTCGCCGCCGTGCTCGCCGCCCCCCTCTGCTTTCTCCTTCTCCGAAACGACGGCTGGGGCGTTTACGTCGCCATCCTCTGCGGTCTGATCGGCGGCTGCGCCATCGGCTACTTCACCGAGTACTACACCTCCGACACCTATAAGCCCACCCAGGAGCTCGCCGCGGCTTCCGAGACCGGCTCTGCCACGATCATCATCGGCGGCATCTCCCTCGGTCTCAAGTCCACGCTGACCTCCATTCTGATCGTTGCTGCCGCCGTTCTCATCAGCTACTTTGCCGCGGGCGGCTCCAAGACGATCGTTGACGGCGCCGGTCACTTCACCGAGGCTTTCAACAAGGGTCTGTACGGCATCGGCATCGCCGGCGTCGGCATGCTCTCCACGCTCGGCATCACTCTCGCGACCGACGCTTACGGCCCCGTGGCCGACAACGCCGGCGGCATCGCCGAGATGGCCGGTCTCCCCGAGGAAGTCCGCGAGCGCACCGACGCTCTCGACTCTCTGGGCAACACCACGGCCGCTACCGGCAAGGGCTTTGCGATCGGCTCTGCTTCTCTGACCGCTCTTGCGCTGCTCGTCTCCTACGTCAACATCGTGCAGGACAACACGGAAGAGATTTTGAACTTCACGCTCACGAGCCCCACCGTTCTGGTCGGTCTCTTCATCGGCGCGATGCTCACGTTCGTCTTCTCCGCGTTCACCATGAGCGCTGTGCAGCGCGCGGCGCAGTCCATCGTTGTGGAAGTCCGCCGTCAGTTCAAGGAGATCCCCGGCATCATGGAATACAAGGCTGATCCGGACTACGCGCAGTGCGTCTCGCTCTGCACGCAGGGCGCTCTCCACGAGATGGTCGCTCCGGCTCTGCTCGCCATCGTCGTTCCTCTGGCCACCGGCCTCATCCTCGGGCCCACCGGCGTTGTCGGTCTGCTCGGCGGTGTGTCCGTCACCGGCTTTGCGATGGCCGTGTTCATGTCCAACGCCGGCGGCGCCTGGGACAACGCGAAGAAGTATATCGAGGGCGGCCACCACGGTGGCAAGGGCAGCGAGCAGCACAAGGCTGCCGTTGTCGGCGACACCGTCGGCGACCCGTTCAAGGATACTTCCGGCCCGTCCCTGAACATTCTGATCAAGCTGTGCTCCACGGTCTCCATCGTGTTCTCCGGCCTGATCCTTGCCTTCCACCTGATCTAAGCATATAGCGATAAGCTCCGGCATGATCCGCAGGGTCATACCGGAGTTTTATACTTTCTTGCAAGCGCCCGTCTGCTGTGGTACAATGATGAAAATCTTTGGATCGGAGCAAGGTACGATGGCGAAAAATGAGAGAAAGCTCACCCCCGCTGAGCAGAAACGCAAGGAACAGTTTGCGCTCGTCTGTGAGGAAATGGAACGGCAGGGATACCGAAAGACCGAACTCACCATCGGCGTAGTAAAGGCGAATCTCTTGGCGCTTATCGTCATGCTGCCGTTTGCCGCACTCTCCGGAGCCGTTGTTCTTTCCCGCGTTTCATTCCTCTCGATGGCCGAATCGATGTCGCCTTTCGATTTTCTCTTATTCCTTCTTGTAATGCTGCTTCTTACCGCAGTTCACAAAGGCATCCATGGACTTACATGGGGTCTTTTTGCCGAAAGTCACTGGAGAGCCATTCGCTTCGGCGTGATCTGGAATGCGCTTACGCCTTACTGCACCTGTGCGCAGCCGATGAAGCGCGGGCAGTATATTCTCGGCGCGGCCATGCCGACGCTCGTGCTTGGTATCGGCCTGACGGCCGCCGCGGCTCTGACCGGGATTTTCTGGGTCTTCATTCTGGCATTAGCCATGATCTTCGGCGGCGGCGGGGATTTTGCCATTATACTCAAAATGCTGCTCCACAGGCAGCGCGGAAAGGAAGCCGTATACTACGACCATCCCTACGAATGCGGCGTTGTTGTATTTGAAAAAGATTGATGCAATATCGCAAAAGCGCCCGTGCTTCGGCACGGGCGCTTTTGTGTTAAAATCCGAGGTCATTCAAGAGATTCTGCAATTCCGAGGCGGAGGCAGCGCAGGTCTTGATATCCTGTCCTGCCAGCTTTGATGCGTCCGTGGCGGTGACGGTGAAGGTCTTCTCCCCTGCTTCGGTCTCATACTTCCATGAAACGGTGCCGAGATTTTCGATCTCCGCGAGCAGCACGCAGGAGCAGCGGCGCATCTCTTCTTCTGTGCTCTTCTCGTTCTCCGCCGCGATGGGATCGTCCAGAATAAGCGTCCAGCCGTAGGGCTCTGCGTCCGTCTGCAATTCATTCGTAAAGCTGCCGACGCGGTTTCCGACGCGGAGGAGCGAGGCAATATTGGCGTTCGCGCTCATATCGCCGACATAGGGGTTCTTCGCCTCGTAGAGCCTCGCCGTGAGCGAGTCGATCGCTTCGCCGTTTTCCCAGAGAACAAGGCCGTTGACCGAGACGCTGGTGACATCCTTCGCCGCGGGGTATTCCCAGGTAAAGTCTCCGCTATGCGCGAAGAGCGGGAGCGCAGCATACATCTGCACCTCTACGCCGCCGTCCTCGTTCTGCGTGATGTTCGCCCGGCACACGCTCTGGCCGCTGTCGGTAAGCGTGCCGGTGAGACGCACCGTACCGTCCCTTACGATGACGACCGCGGCGATCGCGCGCGAGTCCACAGGAAAGCCAATATAAAACAGCCGGAGCATCGCTGCCATCGAGAGAAGCACGACGATCGCCAGAATTACGGCCACTTTGCGGCTGCTGCGTCGGCGCACCTTTTTGAGATAATCGATCTCCTTCTCTTCTGTCAGCGCGGTCTCCTTCGGTTCCTTCATCCGGCGCAGCGTTTCGCGGCAGGCCGGACATTCTTCCATATGCCGCTCCACGGCAGCCTTCGTCTCGCCACTCGCCACGCCGTCAAGGTACGAGGGCAGAAGGTCGCGGACGACCTCGCAGCTGAGATCATTTTTCATCGTCTTTTTCCAGCTCCTTTCGCAGTGCTTCCCTGCCGCGGTAGTACGTGACGCGCGCCCAGTTCTCCGTGCGCGAGAGTATTTCGCCGATATCCCGGAACGACAACGCGCCGAAGATACGAAGGTACATCACCTCGCGCGCATCGTTCCCGAGCGTCTGCATTTTGCGCAGCAGCTCCAATTGGGATTCACGCGCGAGAAATGCTTCGTCCGGTGAGCCCGGAGCAGCCGCCGTTTCGTCCAGTTCCTCTTCCTGTGGGTGGCGGCGCTGATAGGTGCGCAGGACGTTCTTCGCAATGCCGCAGAGCCATGTGGTGAGCTTTCCTTCGCCGCGGTACTGTCCGGCAGTGCGCACGGCCTGATAGAATGTCTCCTGCGTCAGCTCCTCCGCAAGATCGGCGCTGCGCGTCTGGGCAAGGAGATAGCGGTACACCGTATGCGCGTGCTGCCGGTAGATCTCTTCCATGCTCTGCATCCGTACCGCTCTCCTTTCCGTTTCGTCGTATATAAGTGCGCGTTTTTCCCGTTTCGTTACAAAAAAAATCCTGTGCCGGAGCACAGGATTTTTGAGCCTTTCAAGAAAGCTGCTTAACGGCTTCCGATATTTCCTCGAAATGTGCGCCGTGGGAGGCTTTGACGAGTACCACGTCGCCCTCATGCAGCAGCTCCGGGAGCGCGGCGAGAAGCGATGCGCGGTCGGGGTAATGCGCGCCGGCCGTCCCCGCGCCTTCGGCAATGTACTTTGCCAGCTCCCCCTGCGTGATCACAAGATCAACGCCGTGCGCCGCGGCGTATTCACCAACCGCCCGGTGAAGCTCCGGGGCGTTTCCGCCCATCTCCAGCATATCGCCGAGAATGCATACGTGCCGTCCGGAAAGCGAGGCAAGCGAGTCGATCGCCGCGCGGTCGGACGTCGGGTTGGCGTTATAGCAATCGTCCACAAGCGTGCAATACCCGGTTTTTACGACACGAGAGCGGCGGCCCACTGTTTCATACCGGGCGAGCCCGCGCGCGATCTCCGCGTCTGAAAGGCCGAGCTCAAGCGATACCGCCGCCGCCACGAGCACGGAGTAGATCATATATGTGCCGTAGGCCGGGACAGTCACGGGAAAGCTGCGTTCCCCTGCAAGAATGCAGCAGGAAAGGCTCTCGCCGCAGTGCCGAACATCCGCAGCGCGGACAGCGCAGTTTTCACCGAGACCGAAAAGGACGGTCTTCCGTCCGAAGTCCGCTGCGGAAAGGAGCGCGTCGTCGCCGTTGGCGAAGATGACGGCATCGGGCCCCATGCCCTGCAATATCTCAGACTTGGCCCGCAGGATACCGGGACGGTCACCGAGCGCCTCCAGATGCGCGTCGCCGATGTTCGTAAACACCGCCATATCGGGATGCACCATGTTCGTAAGGCGCGTCATCTCCCCGAAGAGGGAAACGCCCATTTCGATCACGGCAACGTCATACTCTCCGTGCAGGCCGATGAGTGAAACGGGAATGCCGATCTGCCCGTTCATGCTGCCCGGCGTTTTGAATACTTCGTATTTTCCGGAGAGCGCAGCGGCGAGCATTTCCTTTGCCGTCGTCTTGCCGACGCTGCCGGTGACGCCGATAAACGGAATGTCCCAGCGCTTCCGGCTTGCCGCGGCGATCTGCTGCATGGCTGCGAGCGTATCCGGCACAACGATGCGCGGCACGCCCGCCGCGCCGCGCTCCTCGCACAGCACCGCAAGCGCGCCCTTCTGCAGCACGTCGGGGATGTACTTATGTCCGTCCGTTTTCTCGCCGCGCAGCGCGAGAAAGAGGCTTCCCTCCCCCGCCTGCCGGCTGTCGGTCACGATGGACGAGGGCGCTTTCGTGAGGGTATCTTCGGTTCCCTGCCATTCACCGCGGCAGGCGCGGAGCATTTCGCCGATCGTCATTCCGTTCATTTCTTATACTTCTTCAAAGATACTTCGATAATTTTCTCGCACAGCTCGCCGTAATCCATGCCCTCGGCCGCCGCCATCTGCGGGATGAGGCTTGTGGGCGTCATACCGGGGAGCGTATTGGCTTCCAGACAGTAGAGCTCACCGTCCGCTTTATCCATCAGAAAATCGACACGGCCATAGGCATCGAGATGGAGCGCTTCGTATACGCGCTCGGCAAGGCGCTGTACGCGCTCGGTGTCCTCCGCGCTGATCGGCGCGGGGCAGATCTCCTCGGTAAGGCCCGCCTGGTACTTGTTCTTATAATCATAGAACCCGGTCTTGGGAATGATCTCAATGACCGCCATGGCGCGGCCGTCCATCACGCCGACCGTCAGCTCGCGGGCGCGGATATACTTCTCCACAAGCACCGCCTCATCACAGGAAAATGCCTCTTCGAGCGCTCCGGGGAGCTTTTCCGGCTCGGTGACAATGCTCGTGCCGACGGAGGAGCCGCCGGAGCAGGGCTTCACGACGCACGGAAAGCCGATGCTCTCCGGCACCGCGTCGCCGCGGCGGAGCGTGACGCCCGGAGGCGTAGGGATGCCGCTGCTGCGGAAAAGGATCTTGCTCAATTCCTTATCCATGGCGAGCGCGCTGCCGAGATAGCCGCTGCCGGTATATGGCACACCGTAAAGATCCAGACACGCCTGCAGCTTCCCGTTTTCGCCCTCCGCGCCGTGCAGCGCGAGGAACGCGATATCCGCGGCGCGGCAGATCTCGATCACGCCGGGGCCGATCAGCCCTTTGCCGCCGCGCTGGGCGCGGATCTTGTCAAGATCGGGCTCGGTCTCCCGCACGGAGTAAACGGAGTCTCCGGCGTCGGACGTAAAGACGCTGCGGGGATCCTTCACCGCCGAGGGGTTTCCGAGAAAAAGATCAACCAGCGCGACCTTGTGTCCGCGCGCACGCAGCGCGCGTGCCGCGCCCGTGCCGGAGCTGATGGAAACATCGCGCTCGGCGCTCAATCCGCCGCAGATAACAGCTATGTACAAGAGTCATGCCTCCCATGTTTGCATTTCTCTTCATTATACATCACCTGCGGGAGAATGGAAACACAATATTTGCTTTTTGGTCTGCAAAAAGTGTGTTCTGCGAAAATCGTCCGCCGCAGCTGTGATTTTCCGGAAAAAAGGGATTGTTATTTCCCCGATGCATTGGTATAATGATTTGGTTATAAGAAAGGTCGGTAATCCGAATGTCCTATATTGTCCTTGACCTGGAATGGAACCAGGCTATGAGCTCCAACGCGTCCGTATTCAACCGTCTCCCCATCCATCTGAGCGGCGAGATCATCCAGATCGGCGCGGTGAAGCTCGACGATGATTTCTGCCCCGCGGAGGAATTTCAGTCCGACGTGCGGCCCATATACTTCCGCAGCATGCATTACAAAGTCAAAAAGCTTACCGGCATTGACAAGGAGCGCCTCAGCCACGGCGACACGTTCCCCACGGTATTTGAGCATTTCCGCGAATGGTGCGGCGAGGATCCGGTGTTCGTCACCTGGGGCTACGATGACCGGCGGATCATGGAGCAGAACATCATCATCCACGATCTCGACTGGGACTGGATCGCAGACTGGATCAATCTCCAGCTCATTTACAACATCCAGACCGGCGGCGACAAAAACCAGAAATCCCTCGCCACGGCGATGGAGCACTTCGCCATTGAGCAGACCCGTGTGGCGCACGACGCGCTCGGCGACGCCTACAACACGGCGCTCGTCTGCTCCAAGCTCGACTTTGCCGAGGGACTGGAGCAGTACGACAACGCCACTTCCCTTCTCGCCACTCGGCTTCCGGAGGATAAGCACCACACCGATGAACCGGACGCGCTCGAGCACCGTGCCTTCACCGGGTATAATTCCCGCTCCGAGGCGTTTCTCGACGAAGAGGTCACGAGCGCCGTCTGTCCCGACTGCGGCGAGCCGCTGGAGCTGACACGCTGGGTCAATCAGGGCGATAGACGGTATATGACGATCGGCACATGCGAGGAGCACCGCAAATTCCTCGTCCGGCTCAAGTTCCGCAAAACGGAGAACGACAGCTGGTCGGTGAACCGCATCGTCTACCGCGCCGACGACGAGATGGAGAAATTCTACCGCGACAAGGCGACGCAGAGCCGCCGCCGCGGGCGCGGGCATCGCCGCCGCAGAAGCGAAAATAACTGAAACAAAAAAACCGGGGCCGCACAGCCGATAATGCCGTGCAGCCCCGGTTTTTGATTTTCTTTAATCCAGTTCCTGCTGGCGGAGCCAGGTGTCCATTACCATGCTGTGCGGCAGGATCTTCACGCCGAGCGCCTGCATGCGCGCCTTGAAGCCGCATTTGCTCATGTCTTTGCCCTTCTTCGCGTCCTTCCAGGCCTGCGCAACGATCTCCTCGGGCTTGTACATGGCAATGTATTTCTTGACGACCGGCTTTTCGTCCGACGCCACGGCGCGGTCAAAGAATTCGGTCTTTGTCCAGAACGGGCATACCGCCATAACATGCACCCCCTGCTTTTTCAGTTCGCGGTTGAGCGCACGGCTGTAGTGCAGAACAAGAGCCTTTGTCGCGCCGTAAACGTTGATATACGGGATAGGCTGAAACGCCGCAACAGATGCAATATTGATGATCTGGCTGCCGGACGGCATATACGGCACCGTGAGCTGGCAGAGCGCCATGACCGCCTTGCAGTTGAGATCGACCATATTGAGATTGACCTCGAGCGGCGTATCCATCACGGCGCGGAATTTGCCGAAGCCGCTGGCGTTGATGAGAAGGCCGACCTCCGGCTGCTCCTCGCGCAGGAGGGCGGCATACGTCTCATACGACGCTGGGTCGGAAAGATCGAGTGAGATGGTACGCACCGGGAAGGCCGTATGATTTTTGAGCTCCTCGAGCCGGTCGGCCCGCCGGGCGATCGCCCAGATCTCGTCATACGTTCCGAATTCCTGCACCGTTTCCGCAAAGCGGCGGCCCATGCCGCTCGAAGCGCCTGTGATGACAGCGATCTTCTTCATATCCATTCTCCTTTTTCTTACGGATTGCCCGGTGCGATATGCCAATCAT
>ERZ779885.3964-NODE-3964-length-11953-cov-4.054967_pt1 | contig 11953 bp, 5 predicted proteins | sample MGYA00511554_ERZ779885 | MGnify/ENA primary metagenome ERZ779885 (study PRJEB29588, sample SAMEA2160998) | human gut metagenome | biome: human gut; feature: human-associated habitat; material: faeces | place: Denmark | collected 2008/2010 ... | reverse complement strand
TGCATCTTAGTATCGACAGCTTGAATATGGATGCCGTCTATGAAAGCCTTGTTCGCCAGATTGCCGGGGACAAGCTGCAAACAGATTCCGGCGAGAGTCTGAAAGAGGCTGTCGAGCGGGATGAAAAGAAGAAGCAGCTCGAAAAGCAGATTGCCGTGCTGGAAAACAAAATACGGCGAGAGAAGCAGCTCAACCGGCAGATGGAAATGAACGCGGAGTTAAAAAAACTCCGAATCGAACTAAAGCAGATAACATGACAAGGAGGTTGTAGTGTGCCAAGCGCAAATACAAAGAGAATAGAAGAATCTGCAACTACAGCCCTTAAAGCTGCATTGCTAAGATGCCCTATACTTGATTCGTACATCGACTCGAATGATAAAACACCTTCATGGGATGGAACAGTATTCGTGTATAAATCTGAGAAGACGAAGAAAGAAAACCTTGCTGGTCGTGTTCCAATCCAGATTAAGGGGACAGAGAAAGTTATTGTATCTGATACTGCAACTTTTTCGTGTAGTGTCGCAGATTTGAATAATTATTATAAAGATGGAGGCTGCGTTTTTTTCCTTATAAGTGTCGATTTGAGTTCGGGCAATTCAAGAATATTCTATAAGACTCTGCTTGTCGTTGACCTTAACAAGATAATCAAGGGTGCCGGAAAACAAAAGACCAGCACAATTCACTTGAATCTTTTTCCTACTGAGGCTAATGAAATTTCCAGCATTTTTATGGAGTTCACAGACAATGTGCATAAGCAAATGGGCTTCATCGGAAAAGACATCCCCACTTTTGAATCATTGGAAGCAAATGGTGCAGAGATCACATCCTTAACTTTTACCGCATCGGGTATTGGATTAACTTTGGATGAGATCCCCAAGTTCCTGTCTACACATGACTTTTATCTGTACGCAAAGGTCAAAGGCGTGGATGTGGATGTCCCTATTGATAAGGTCACAAATGCGATTATATCAAAGCCCGTGGACGGAGAAGTGCGGATAAAAGATCGACGTTTCTTTTCCGCCTATCGAGTGGTGTATGAGAACGGAAATCCCATCATTCGCATTGGCAAAGGGATTAGTGTTGCCTTAAAAGCAGAGGAAAAACGGATTACAGTACACACAGACAGGCCGGATACTCTGTCCGACTTTATTATTGAAGCAGACTTCTTTATAGAACTGGTTGAACAGGGAGAATTAACACTGAACGGGGTGACTATCCCGCTTAATGGTGCATCATTATCAGATTTGCAAGAGAAGAAGGAAACTCTTGAGTACTATAAGGATGTAAAGAAAATGTTGGATTATCTGGGAGTAAATGAAGAACTTAACCTAAATGATTTATCTGAAAATGATGAAAGAAACCTGAGGAATTTCACTGGAGCGGTGTTATATAATCGAAAAATCGGATTTCCGGATTTTAAACGAAGTGAGTTCTGCGGTGCATTCAAAATTGCAAATCTGGTGATTTGGATTTGGGCAAATAGACAATCGGACGGCATGTATAGCATAGATAGTTTCTTTAAATTCCATCAGGTTACGCTTTTTTCGAAAAATGATGTTGATATGAAAAAACCTATTCCAGCGTCACAGTTTGTGCTATTTAATAAAAATGACCTAATTCATATTTCCAATATGGACTATGAAAGAGTATACTCGGATGTATCTCAAATATTTCCTTCCCCTGAGTATTGTATGAAGGTTAACAAGTTGATTCTTGATATGATTGGCGCATATGATGAGCAGACAAAGCGTGATGAGAAGTTACTTGCCTTGGCGGAAAAGATATGTGACTGGTTGCAAAGTATCGATTCTATGATTGATTCGGAGGTTCTACTTCTCAATAAGCTCCAAATTACTAAGCGTTGCAGAACACTTTCTACGAGCGAGATTATTGAACTTGCCAAGCTCACAGAAAACAGTTATCCACCAGCAACAAGATGTGGAGCATACTTGCTCATGAACGCTGATGAAGAGGCACAAAAGTGCTTCGACGAGCTTCCGCTCATAGCACAAGAAGAATTTCTGAAATATCCGATTTGTCACTTTGGCAAACTCACAATGAAGGAGGTTAAACTGAATGGATAAACTACGCATGGAATCGCCGGATATGACGGCGCAGAACATAGACCGCATTGCCGCCCTGTTTCCAAACTGCATCACGGAGATGCTGGATGAGGAACACAGCACGCCGGAGAAGAAGGTGTACAAGCGGGCGGTCAATTTTGAGATGCTGAAACAGATGCTTTCGCCGGACGTGGTGGATGGTGACGAGGCATACGAGTTCACATGGGTCGGTAAGAAGGCGGCAATCGTGGAAGCCAACAAGCCGATTCGGAAGACCCTGCGCCCCTGCGTGGAGGAAAGCAAGGACTGGGACACCACCGAAAACCTCTACATCGAGGGCGACAATCTGGAAGTCCTCAAGCTCTTGCAGGAGAGCTATCTCGGCAAGGTCAAGATGATCTATATCGACCCGCCGTACAACACCGGCAACGACTTCATCTACGCCGATGATTTCATGCGCTCGCAGGAAGAAGAAAACGAGCAGATGGGAATGTACGACGAAGACAAAAACCGCCTGTTCAAGAACACCGATTCCAACGGACGCTTCCATTCCGATTGGTGCAGCATGATATATTCTCGCCTGCTGCTGGCAAGAAATTTGCTGACGGAGGATGGAGTTATCTTTATCAGCATTGATGACAATGAGCAGGAAAACCTCAAAAAATGCTGTGACGAAGTGTTTGGGGCATGCAATTTTATAGCACAAATTGCATGGGAAAAAGTACATACTCGAAAAAACTCTGCAATCAATTTCTCGTCATCGCACGAGTATATTCTCTGCTACGCAAAGGTTAGGCGTAATTATAGCGGTGATACTGTTGGATTCAAAAGGAATCTGCTTCCCCGTGACAATACAGATGCATATTCGAATCCGGATAATGATCCAAAAGGTCCGTGGAAAACTGACCCAATTACTGCACACAATTATTATGCAGCAGATTATACGATAACAAAACCAAATGGTGTTGTTATTAAGAGACCACAGGACAGATATTGGGCGTACAGCGAAGATACTATGAAAAGAATGATCGCTGAAAATGCTATTGTTTGGGGCGAGGGCAATAGTATGCCGCTGGCCAAACGTTATTTATGCGATGTTCAAGACGGGCTTGTTCCAGTAACGCTATTTTCACGAGAATTTGCGGGAGATTCATCTCAAGCAAAGAAACAAATTGACAGCTTATTTGTGGAATGCAAGGGAGTATTCGATTATACAAAGCCTGTCAAGTTGATAACGAGATTGTTGCAGATAGGCTCAAATCCAGAAGATATTGTCTTCGACTTCTTCTCCGGCTCCGCCACCACCGCCCATGCCGTCATGCAGCTCAACGCCGAGGACGGCGGACACCGCAAATTCATCATGGTGCAGCTACCTGAAAAGTGTGACGAAGCAAGCGAAGCCTACAAAGCAGGCTACAAAAATATCTGCGAGGTCGGCAAGGAGCGCATTCGCCGCGCTGGGGATAAGATCAAGTCGGAAAGCCCCATGACCACGCAAGACCTCGACATCGGTTTCCGCGTCCTCAAGCTGGACGATACCAACATGAAGGACGTCTACTATGCGCCGGACGACTACGATCAGGGGATGCTCGCGGGTCTGGAATCCAACATCAAGGATGACCGCACCGACCTCGACCTGCTGTTTGGCTGCCTGATCGATTGGGGTCTGCCGCTGTCCCTGCCGTACAAGTCCGAGCAGTTGGGCGGCTGCACTGTTCACACCTATAATGACGGCGACCTGATCGCCTGTTTTGACACGAACATTCCCGAAAGCGTGGTCAAAGAGATCGCACAGCGCAAGCCGCTCCGCGCCGTCTTCCGCGATTCCGGTTTTGCGTCCAGCCCGGAGAAGATCAACGTGTTCGAGATTTTCAAGCTCTATATGCCAGAGGATGCAAATGACATTTCCAAGCGCGTGAGGGTAATATAAGATAGAGCAATAGATTGGAGAAATAGATGAAATGTTAAGCAGACGGGATATTGAAAAGGAACTCGGAAAAGGAATCAATATTGTTCCTGTTATTCGCGATAATTTCAAGGAAAACTCTATAAATCTTACAGCGAGTCAAAATGCTTGGACAATGAGCGGAGGCACGGTATATTGGTATGGCGGAACAAAGTTTAGCGTAAATGAGGCGGCATCCAAAAAAGGAACAAAGACATTTTCTAAAGGAAATACTTGCATTTTTAAGGATAAAAATGGAGAACAACATAGCAAATACATTGTTCTTCTACCGCATTCAACAACTTTGATTGAAACTACCGAAGTGTTGGGTGTTGCCAACAATATTGGTGGTGCTTTGCATTCAAAAGTTGGCCTGGTTTCCAAAGGAATAGGCCATATTGGAACAATGCTTGGACCGGGCTATTGTGGCCATCTTTTAATTGCTCTACATAATATCACAGATGATGCGCTTGCAATTAAAGTTGGATCAACATTTGTGTCGCTTGCATTTGACTATTTGACAACGCAGGTAACAAGGACAAGCTCTACAACATCAGGGCACTTAGACAAATTTCCAGAGTTGGGAATCAATGTTGGAGAAGAAACACGGAGTTTTTTGACCGAGGATTGGAAGTCAAATATTGATAGCATTCGGGAAAAAATGTGCGAATCGGATGCTTATAAGAATTACAAAAAGCATATACGAGCCAACACCTGGAAGGAATTCAAGAAATACGTTAACAAAAGGAACCTTATAGCAATACTTGTTGTTGCCGTTGTGATTGTCCTGCTATATTTGGGCGCAGTTAGACTGGATAACAGCCTTGCACAACCTGTCTGGGTTGATCGTTTTTGGAACATTGGATTCTCTGGAGTACTTGGATCTCTTGTTATTGCGCTATGGAATTTTATAAAGGATAAGAAGTAATTCATAAGCAGTATCAAAATATTTACTTGAGGAATAGAGCATGAAACTCCAATTCAAGCATCAAAAATTTCAAGCGGATGCGGCAAAAGCGGTCGTTGACGTCTTTGCCGGGCAGCCCTACCTCACGCCGACCTATATGATGGATCGCGGCGACGGGGACTATCAGATCGGATTAGAGGAAGAAACTGACTTCACTGGCTGGCGCAACGAGCGTATTGTGCCGGAGCTTTCTGACAAGCTGATTTTGGAGCATCTGCAAAAGGTGCAGCGTACCAATCAGATCAAGCCGTCGGAAAAGCTGGAAGGTCGTTATAATCTGACGATTGAAATGGAGACGGGCGTCGGCAAGACCTATACCTACATCAAGACCATGTACGAGCTGAACAAGCACTATGGTTGGAGCAAGTTCATCGTGGTCGTGCCGAGCATCGCCATCCGTGAAGGCGTCTATAAGTCTTTTCAGGTGACGCAGGAGCATTTCGCAGAGGAATACGGCAAGAAAATCCGGTTCTTTATCTATAATTCCGCCCAGCTCACGGAAATTGACCGCTTTGCATCGGACAGCGCCATCAATGTCATGATCATCAACTCTCAGGCGTTCAATGCCAAGGGTAAGGACGCGCGGCGTATTTACATGAATCTGGACGAGTTCCGTTCCCGTCGTCCGATTGATATTATTGCAAAAACGAACCCGATTCTGATTATCGACGAGCCGCAGTCAGTCGAGGGCAAGCAGACAAAAGAACGGCTGAAAGAGTTTTGTCCGCTGCTGACGCTGCGCTACTCCGCAACCCATAAGGCAGACAGCATCTATAACATGGTCTATCGCCTTGATGCGATGGAAGCGTACAACAAGCGGCTGGTTAAGAAAATTGCCGTCAAGGGCATTACCGAGTCCGGCAGCACGGCAACCGAGGGATTTGTCTATCTGGAAAGCATCAACCTTTCCAAAGCCGACCCGACGGCAACCATTCAGTTTGATTGCAAGGGTGCGTCCGGTATCCGCAAGAAAACGGCAACAGTCGGAATCGGTTATAATCTTTATGACAATTCCGGCAATCTGGACGAGTACAAAGTCGGCTTTGTGGTGAAATCTATCGACGGACGCGATAACTCTGTGGAGTTCCTGAATGGCATCAAAATCTTTGCCGGAGACGTGATCGGCAAGGTCAGCGAAGATCAGCTTCGCCGCATTCAGATCCGCGAAACGATTCTTTCTCACTTGGAGCGGGAGCGTCAGCTTTTCCATAAGGGCATCAAGGTCCTGTCGCTGTTCTTCATCGACGAGGTTGCAAAATACAAGCAGTACGACGAGTCTGGGCATCCGTTTAATGGCATCTATGCCGATATGTTCGAGGAAGAATACAACGACATTCTCAGCTCCATGCAGCGGGAAATTGGAGATGAAGACTACATACGGTATCTGGACGCGATTTCCGCCCATGACACCCATGCCGGTTACTTCTCCGTTGACAAAAAGGGCAAGATGACTGACAGTAAGCTTTCCGACAAGAAGGAAGGCACATCTGACGATATTGACGCCTATGACCTGATCATGAAGAACAAGGAACTGCTTCTGGATCGCGATCCGAAAAAATCCCCTGTGCGATTTATTTTCTCGCACTCCGCATTGCGTGAAGGCTGGGACAACCCGAACGTGTTCCAGATTTGCACACTGAAACAAAGCAGCAGCGAGGTTCGCAAACGGCAAGAGGTCGGTCGCGGTCTGCGCCTGTGCGTCAATCAGGACGGCGAACGCATGGACGCCAACGTGCTTGGAAATGATGTGCAGTCCATCAATGTTCTGACCGTCATCGCCAGTGAGAGCTATGACAGCTTTGCAAAGGGCTTGCAGACTGAGCTTGCCGATGCAGTTGCAGGACGCCCTGTGGCGGTTACTGCCGACCTCTTCAAGGGCAAGGTCATTGTGGACGCCAGAGGCAACGAGCAGGTTGTGGACGGCGATACGGCGCAAGCAATCTTCGAGGATTTGATCTCCAACGGATATGTCAAGCGCGGTGTACTGACTGACAAATATTATGCCGACAAAGCAAACGGCGCGATTCAGGTTGCCGAAGAAGTTGCCGATAGCCGTGATGCCGTGATCAAGATCCTCGATTCCGTCTATGACAGCCGCGCCATGCAGCCGGAGAACGCCCGCGACAAGAATGTGGAGCTGCAAGTTGATCCCGATAAGCTTGCCATGCCGGAGTTCAAAGCGCTCTGGAAGCGCATCAGTCCGAAATCCGTGTATGTGGTGGACTTTGATACGGATGAACTTGTGAAGAAAGCCATCACATCGCTCAACCAGAACCTTCATGTGCCGAAGATATTCTTCAAGGTCGAAACCGGCGCAATGGATGAGATCAAGTCAAAGGATTCTCTCCTTGACGGAAGTGCGTTCTCAAAATCGAAGTCGTCAACTTACGACAGTCGGAAGCAGATCCGCACCAACAGCAGCGTAAAGTATGACTTGGTTGGCAAACTCGTTACCGAAACAGGCTTGACGCGCAAGGCAGCAGTTGTTGCGATTCTGACCGGTATTGAGAAGGCTGCCTTTGAGCAATTTAAGTTCAATCCGGAAGAATTTATCATCAAAGCGGCAGCTTTAATCAATGATGAAAAGGCGACTGCAATCATTCAGCACATTACCTACAATGTGCTGGATGAGCATTACGACACGGACATCTTTACCGAACCGACTATCAAGGGCAAGCTCGGCACAAATGCGATGAAAGCGCAGCGACATCTATACGATCATATCGTGTACGATTCTACGAACGAGCGCGATTTTGCAGCCGATCTGGACACCAACACAGATGTTGCGGTTTATGTGAAGCTGCCGGACAGCTTCTATATTGCAACACCGGTCGGACACTACAATCCGGACTGGGCGATTGCCTTCTATGAAGGTACTGTCAAACACATCTACTTTGTTGCTGAAACGAAAGGCTCCATGTCCTCTATGCAGCTCCGGCTCATTGAGGAATCGAAAATTCACTGCGCAAGGGAGCATTTCAAAGCGATCAGCAACGGAAATGTTGTGTATGACGTAGTGGACAGCTACCAAGCTTTAATGGACAAAGTCATGCGCTGACAAATAGCGTACAGCATTCGTGCAGAAATGCCAATCATACAGGAGGATCCATCATGAATCGAACCATCACCATCAAAGGCATCGGCAAGCTGAGCCTGAAGCCAGATCAAACGGTTGTGTCCCTGACGCTGAAAACCGTCCATGCGGACTATGACAAGGCCATGGACGAGGCGACGAAGCATCTGGAACAGCTGCGCAGTGCCATTGCGGAAATCGGCTTTACCAAGGATGACCTGAAAACCACCAGCTTTGATGTGGGAACGGAGTACGAGAACGAGCGTGACAAAAACGGGGATTACAAGCAGATTTTTGTTGGTTACCGGGTCACCCATAGACTGAAGCTGGAGTTTGATTTCGATTCCCGGCGGCTGTCCAAGGTGCTGGGAGCGATCGCAGTCTGCATTGCCGAGCCGGAACTGAATGTGCAGTTCACGGTGAAGGATAAGGAAGCAGTCGATGCCGCCCTGCTGCAGAGCGCCTGCGCCAACGCAAAGGCAAAGGCCGAAATTCTGACCAAGGCCTCCGGCGTGACGCTGGGCGAGCTGGTTTCCATCGACTATAACTGGGGCGAGTTGCATCTGTACTCTCCCACCCGCTATGAAATGGAAGCTGATTGCTTGATGAAGATCAGCGCTGCTCCGACCGCTATGGACATCGAGCCGGATGACATTGACGTTAGCGACAGCGTCACCTTCGTGTGGGAAATTCGATAAGTTTCTTTACCATAGAGCGTATCCCAATTCGAGTAAATCTTCTGCCGCAGCGGCAGCATCAAAGGGGCAATGTGTTTATGGCAAAATCCGTTACCTTTATCGACACGGAAGTCGGTGTCGATGACCACAAAATCCATGATATTGGTGCGATTCGACAGGACCGCGCCAGCTTTCATGCTGCCAATATTCATGAATTTGCAGCTTTTGTGGAGGGAACGGAGTACATTTGCGGACATAACATTCTCCATCACGACCTGAAATATCTTCAGAATGCACTGGGCTATGAACTACCTGCTATCAAGATCGACACGTTGTATCTATCTCCGCTTTTATTTCCCAAACGCCCCTATCACGCTCTGCTGAAGGACGATAAGCTGCAGAGCGATCAGCTGAACGATCCGGTCAATGACTGCAAAAAGGCAGCTACACTTTTCTACGACGAGGTTAATGCCTTCTTTGAGCTGCCGTCGAAGGTGAAACAGATTTTTTGCTGCCTGCTGTATGATCACCCGGAGTTTTACGGCTTTTTCCGTTATGTTAACTTTCAGCCCTACCACGTCAATGTGCCCGAACGGATCCGTGTGGAGTACGAAGGACAGATCTGCTCCAATGCGGAGCTTCTCCCGCTGATTCGTCACTATCCGGTGGAATTGGCTTATGCCCTGGCCTTGGTTGGGGCCAAGGACGAGCACTCCATCACACCTCCGTGGCTGATGAGGAATTATCCCAAGATCGAAAATGTAATCAAATATCTGCGCGGGACACCCTGTGCAGATGGATGCGCCTATTGCCGCGAGGCACTGAATATTCACCGGGAACTCAAGCGGATTTTCGGGTACGACAGCTTCCGCACCTATAACGGGGAACCATTGCAGGAAAAAGCCGCACAGGCTGCCGTCGATGGCAAGTCGGTGCTGGCAGTTTTCCCCACAGGCGGTGGAAAATCCATTACCTTTCAGCTTCCGGCACTTATGGCAGGCAGGGCTGTGCATGGGCTGACTGTTGTAATCTCTCCGCTGCAATCCTTGATGAAGGATCAGGTGGACAACCTGAACAGCATCGGAATCACCGAAGCAGTGACCGTCAACGGTCTGCTGGACCCGATCGAGCGGGCAAACGCTCTGGAGCGGGTCGCAAACGGATCGGCCTCTCTTCTCTACATTTCTCCGGAACAGCTGCGCTCCAAAACCATCGAAAAACTTTTGCTGTCCCGGAATGTAGTCCGCTTTGTCATTGATGAGGCCCACTGCTTTTCTGCCTGGGGGCAGGACTTCCGCGTGGACTATCTGTACATCGGTGATTTCATCCGGGAGCTGCAGCGGCAAAAAACAGATAAGAAGCCCATCCCCGTTTCCTGTTTTACGGCAACGGCAAAGCAAAAGGTTATCAGCGATATCTGTGACTATTTCAAACGCAAGCTGGATCTGAGTCTTGAGATCTTTGCATCCTCTGCCACCCGGGAAAACCTTCATTATACGGTTCTGTACAAAGAGACAGACGAGGAGAAATATGCAGCGCTCCGTGATCTGATCGCGCAAAAGGACTGTCCTACTATCGTCTATGTATCCCGTACCAAGCGAACCCGGGAGCTTGCGGAAAAGCTGACCGGAGATGGTTTTCCGGCCAGACCGTTTAACGGGAAAATGGATCCCAATGATAAAATCGCCAATCAGGAGGCGTTTATCCGTAACGAGATACAGGTCATCGTGGCGACATCCGCTTTTGGCATGGGCGTGGACAAAAAAGATGTCAAGTTAGTTATCCACTATGACATCTCCAGCTCTTTGGAGGATTATGTGCAGGAGGCCGGACGCGCTGGGCGGGATCCGTCTATGGAGGCAGAATGCTATGTGCTGTATAACGACAGCGACTTAGATAAGCACTTTATTCTGCTCAACCAGACAAAGCTGAGTATCAGCGAGATCCAGCAGGTCTGGAAGGCTATCAAAGACCTCACCAAGCTTCGACCAAGCGTTTGCTGCTCTCCGCTGGAGATTGCACGGCAAGCAGGATGGGATGACTCTGTGAACGAAATTGAAACCCGCGTTAAAACAGCCATCGCAGCGCTGGAAAGTGCAGGATATATCAAGCGCGGAAGGAATATGCCGCACGTCTATGCCACCAGCATTCTGGCAAAGGATATGCAGGAAGCATCTTTTCGTATCGACCGCTCAGTCCTGTTCTCCGATCAGCAGCGAACAAATGCGAAGCGCATCATCAAATCCCTGATCTCCAGTCGTAGTATCGCCAAAGCGGGAAATGATGATGCCGAGTCCCGAGTCGACTATCTGGCCGATATACTCGGCATGTCAAAGGAAGAGGTCATCAACTGCGTAAATCTGATGCGGCAGGATGGACTACTTGACGACTCCATGGATATGTCAGCCTATATACAGGCAACAGATACGGAAAACAAATCCGCCCTAGTGTTGGATCGTTTTTCCAAACTGGAACAGTTTCTCCTGCGCCAATTGGCGGAGGAGGGAATCGAAATAAGCCTCAAGGAGTTGAATGAACGCGCACTGGCAGAGGGCATCACCACTTCCAGCGTGAAGAATTTGCGCACGCTCCTCTATTTTCTTACCATCAAAAGCTATGTGCGCAAGTCGGAATCCGGTTTTTCACAGACTATGCGGATCATTCCGACCATGGATACTTCTAAACTTTTGGAAAAGTTCCACATCCGGACAGAGTTGTGCCGCTTTATTCTGGGGGTGCTTTATCAAAAGACTGATCAGGTGAATGCCACCCAGAGGGGCGAGAAACCGGTTCAATTCTCTCTTGTAGGACTACACAATGCGTATCAGGCATCCCCAAACCTGCTTCAACGACAGAAGGTATCTTTGTTGGATGTAGAAGATGCCCTGCTTTATCTTTCGAAAATCGGCGCACTCAAACTGGAGGGCGGTTTTCTTGTCCTGTATAACGGTATGGAGATCAAGCGTCTGGTCACGGACAATCGAATCAAATACAAGGTAGATGACTATCGCTTCCTGGATGAGTTCTACAAACAGAAGATCAGGCAGATCCACATTGTGGGCGAATACGCAAACCTCATGGTCCGTGACTACAATGCCGCGCTGCAGTTCGTGCAGGACTATTTCCAGATGGATTTCCGAAAATTCATCTCGAAATACTTCAAGGGAGAGCGCATTCAGGAGATCGACCGGAATATCACGCCGCAAAAGTACAATCAGCTGTTCGGCG
>ERZ779885.3960-NODE-3960-length-11958-cov-23.855499_pt1 | contig 11958 bp, 8 predicted proteins | sample MGYA00511554_ERZ779885 | MGnify/ENA primary metagenome ERZ779885 (study PRJEB29588, sample SAMEA2160998) | human gut metagenome | biome: human gut; feature: human-associated habitat; material: faeces | place: Denmark | collected 2008/2010 ... | reverse complement strand
GTCAGCGTGAGCTGATCATCGGCGACCGCCAGACCGGCAAGACCTCCATCGCCACCGATGCCATCCTGAACCAGAAGGACACCGGGGTGCTGTGCATCTATGTTGCCATCGGCCAGAAGGCTTCCTCCATCGCCCGCGTGGCCGAGGATTTGAAGAAGCACGGTGCCATGAGCTACACCACCATCGTGGCTGCAACGGCATCCGACAGCGCTCCTTTGCAGTACATCGCGCCCTATGCGGGCACCGCACTGGCCGAGTATTTCATGGACAAGGGCAAGAGTGTGCTGATCGTCTACGACGACCTGTCCAAGCACGCTGTGGCGTACCGCGCCATCTCGCTGCTGCTGCGCCGTTCTCCGGGCCGTGAGGCATACCCCGGCGATGTCTTCTATCTGCACTCCCGTCTGCTGGAGCGCTCCTGCCGGATGCGCGACGACCTGGGCGGCGGTTCCATCACCGCCCTGCCCATCGTCGAGACCCAGGCGGGCGACGTCTCCGCTTACATCCCCACCAACGTCATTTCCATCACCGATGGTCAGATCTTCCTGGAGAGCGCCCTGTTCAACGCAGGCAACCGCCCGGCCGTCAACGTCGGCCTGTCGGTGTCCCGTGTCGGCGGCGCAGCCCAGACCAAGGCCATGAAGAAGGCCAACTCCAACCTGCGCATCGAGCTGGCCCAGTACAAGGATATGGAGTCTTTCGCACAGTTCAGCTCAGACCTGGACGCCGAGACCCGCCGCCAGCTGGAACACGGCAAGGCCCTGACCGAGATGCTCAAGCAGCCGCTCTATCAGCCCAAGTCCGATGCCGAGCAGGTCGTCATCCTGACGCTGGCCTCCCACGGGATGCTGGACACGCTCCCGCTGGCTGAGCAGCGCGCAAAGGTCAACGCCTTTGTGCGGTCCTTCCACGCCGATGTTTCCGGCGCGATGGATGCCATCGCTTCCACCGGCAAGATCACGCCGGAGCAGGTGGACGCCATCCTGACCGCGTGGAAGACCTATGCGGGAGGGGAGAGCCATGCCGTCCAGTAAGCTGCTCAAGGAGCGGATCGAGAGCATTCAGGATACCATGAAGATCACGAATGCCATGTACCTGATCTCCTCCTCCAAGCTCCGCAAGGCGCGGCAGAACTACCAGAACGTTCTGCCGTATTTCACCCGGATGCGGGACACCATCTCCCGCGTCGTGCCGCATCTGCCGGACGAGCCGGTCCACCCGTTCTTCCATGAGCGGGAGAAGGAAAACCCCATCCGTGCCTATGTTGTGCTGACGGCCGACAAGGGCATGGCGGGTGCCTACAACCAGAACCTGCTCAAGTTCCTGAAAGAGCAGTGCGGCAGCGACCCCAATGCCCGCTTCTACGTCATTGGTCAGACCGGCTACCGTGCCCTGCTCCACAAGGACCCGCGCCTGGTGGAAGAGTTCCACTATGGTGCCACGGCTCCCACGTTGCAGCGCGCCCGCGACATCACGGTGGACGCCATCGACGATTTCAAGTCCGGCAAGCTGGATGAGATCTACCTCATCTACACCAAGATCCAGAACGCGCTGACCAGTGAGCCGGTGATGGAGCGTCTGCTTCCGCTGGACCGTGAGCATCTGAAGCCCGCCCCGAAAGGTCTGGGTGACCCCCGCGGTGAGGTGGAGATGTTCCCGGACGCCAAAACGGTGTTCGAGCAGACGGCCCCCATCTACATGCACGGCATGATCTTTGGCGCCATGACCGAGAGCTTCTGCGCGGAGCAGAGCGCCCGCATGACCGCCATGGATTCGGCCACCAAGAGCGCCAATGATATGATCCACGAGCTTCAGCTCGAATACAACCGCACCCGTCAGGGCTCCATCACTCAGGAGATCACCGAGATCATCGGCGGCGCTGCGGCGGTGCAAAGTAACGAATAACCAGGAACCCTCTCCGTCCGTGCTGGCGCACGGCCACCTCTCCCGAAGGGCGAGGTTTTGAGCAGAATCGTATCACTTGAAAAAGCTCCCCCTTTGGGGGAGCTGGCGAGCGAAGCGAGACTGAGAGGGTTTATACAATCAGTAAGTAAGAGGCAATCGTATGATACAGGGAACTATTATTCGCGTAGCTGGCCCCGTGGTGGACGTCAAGTTCACCGAGGGCAAGCTGCCTGCCCTGCAGGAAGCGCTGACGGTGACCGCTGAGGGCACCGAGCGCACGATGGAAGTGGCGCAGCATGTCAACGAGACGACTGTGCGCTGCATCATGCTTTCTGCCAGCGAGGGTCTTGGCAAGGGGATGGTGGTCACCGCCACCGGCCACGGCCTGAACGCCCCGGTGGGCGAGGGCACCCTGGGCCGCATGTTCGACCCGCTGGGCCGCCCCATCGACGGCAAGGGCCCGGTGGACGAGCTGCCCCATTGGCCCATCCACCGCAAGGCTCCCAGCTTTGCTGAGCAGAAACCTGCAACCGAGATCCTGGAGACCGGCATCAAGGTCATCGACCTGCTGGCTCCCTACGCCAAGGGCGGCAAGATCGGCCTGTTCGGCGGTGCCGGTGTCGGCAAGACCGTTCTGATCCAGGAGCTGATCCACAATGTTGCCACCGAGCACGGCGGCTACTCTATCTTCACCGGCGTCGGCGAGCGCTCCCGCGAGGGCTGCGACCTCTGGGGCGAGATGAACGCCTCCGGTGTTCTGAACAAGACCGCACTGGTCTTCGGCCAGATGAACGAGCCCCCAGGAGCCCGTATGCGTGTGGCCGAGACCGGCCTGACCATGGCCGAGTATTTCCGTGAGGAGACCCATAAGGACGTCCTGCTGTTCATTGATAACATCTTCCGTTTCGTGCAGGCCGGTTCGGAGGTCTCCGCTCTGATGGGCCGTATGCCTTCGGCCGTCGGCTATCAGCCCACGCTGGCCAACGAGCTGGGCGCTCTGCAGGAGCGCATCACCTCCACCCGCGACGGCTCCATCACCTCGGTGCAGGCCGTCTACGTCCCCGCCGACGACCTGACCGACCCGGCCCCCGCTACCACCTTCGCCCATCTGGACGCCACCACCGTTCTGAGCCGTAAGATCGTCGAGCAGGGCATCTACCCCGCCGTGGACCCGCTGGCTTCCACCAGCCGCATCCTCGAAGCCGACATCGTGGGCGAGGAGCATTACCGTGTGGCCCGCAAGGTGCAGGCAACGCTGCAGCGCTATCAGGAGCTGCAGGACATCATCGCCATCCTGGGCATGGACGAACTGAGCGAGGAAGACAAGCTCACCGTCACCCGCGCCCGTAAATTGCAGAAGTTCCTGTCCCAGCCGTTCTCGGTGGCCGAGAACTTCACCGGCCTGCAGGGCAAGTATGTGCCTCTGGCCGAGACCGTCAAGGGCTTTGCCGCCATCGTGGACGGCCAGTGCGATGATCTGCCGGAGTGGGCCTTCTTCAACGTGGGCACCCTGGACGATGCCCGCCAGAAGGCCGCCGAGAAGCTCGCGGAGGAAAAGGGCGGTGCCGTCTGATGCAGAAGTTCATGCTGAACATCACCGCTTCCAGCGGCGAGTTTTATCAGGGCGATTGTGAGAGCCTGACCCTGCCCACCGGCGACGGTGTGTACGGTGTGCAGGCCGGCCACAGCCCGGTGCTGGTGGCCCTGCACATGGGGATGCTGCAATTCACCGTGAACGGGGAGACCCGCGATGTGTTGGTGGGCGATGGCATTGCCGAAGTGACCCCCACCTTCGTTCTGCTGCTGGTGGACAGCGCCGAGCGTCCGGAGGACATCGACCGCAACCGTGCCGAGGCCGCCCGCATCCGCGCCGAAGAGCGCTTGCAGCACAAGCAGAGCATGCACGAGTATTACCAGAGCAAGATCGCTCTTGACCGTGCCATGCAGCGCCTGCAGACTGCCGCAAAGTACAAGCGGTAAATCAGGCCGTTCCGTTTTTCCCTTCCAAGATACAACAAACAACGAACGCCCCCTGCCCGGTTCCGGAGCCTATGCCTCCGGACGGACAGGGGGCGTTTGTTTCATGCACCTTCCGACTCCTTGCCGAATACGCTGTGAGTGAACCAAGCGAACATTTCGGCAAAGGAGTTTTTGTTTATGGCGACTGGAATTCTGCGCATTCAGGCATTTGCGGCCCGGCAGTCGGCACCGGTGGAGGGGGTCACGGTGAACATCGTCGGCGACGGCTTCACCGCGGCCCGGATGACCGACGCCGAGGGCAATGCCGCGGACGTGACCCTGACCGCCCCGGACTGTGCCCTCTCACTGGAGGAGGACAATACCACCCGTCTGCCCTATGCGGTGTGCAGCCTGACGGCTTCGAAGGCGGGGTACCGCACCGTCCGCATCCAGGGCATCCAGGTCTTTGCGGGGCAGGTGACGCTGGCCCAGCCGGAGATGATCCCCGAAACGGAGGAGGACCGGGACGTGGAGGACCCGCCCATCGTCATCCCGCCCCACCCGCTGTTTGCGGGCGGCGGGGGCAGCGGCAGAGCGCCTGCCGATCCGTGTGCGCCCCGTGTGCTGGACCGGGTCATCATCCCGAAGAACATCACGGTCCATCTGGGCAAACCGGCGGCCTCGGCCCGGAACGTGACCGTCTCGTTCCGCAGGTATATCGCCAACGTGGCGTCCAGCGAAGTCTACCCGACCTGGCCGGAAAGCGCCTTGCGGGCGAACATCCACTGCCAGATCTCGCTGGCGCTGAACCGCATCTACACCGAGTGGTACCCCAGCCGGGGCTACAGCTTCAACATCACCAACTCCACCAGCTACGACCAGTATTACGTCCACGGGCGGACCGTGTTCGATGTCATGGTCCGGCTGACGGACGACATCTTCAATACCTATCTCCGGAAGACCGGAACGGTCAATCCCTACTACTCCGAATACTGCGACGGCAAGTCCGTCACCTGTCCGGGCCTGAAGCAGTGGGGCACGGTCACGCTGGCAAAGCAGGGCAAAACACCGCTTCAGATCCTGAAATACTACTACGGCAGCAACATCGAGATCGTCCGGACCAACAACATCCAGGCCATCCCGCAGAGCTACCCAGGCTCGCCGCTGCGGCAGGGCGATTCCGGCACGGCGGTGTTCACGCTGCAGCGGCAGCTGAACCGCATCGCGAAGGATTACCCCTTCATCGGCAAGCTTACCGTGGACGGCGTCTTCGGCCCCCGCATGGCGTCCACAGTCAAGACGTTCCAGCGGCAGTTCAACCTGACCGCCGACGGCGTGGTGGGGCGGCAGACCTGGTATAAGATCAGCTATATCTATGTGTCGGTCAAGGACCTTGCCGAACTGACCAGCGAGGGCGAGACCTCCAGCGGCACCCTGTCGGACGGCAGCTGGGGCGGCACGGCCCTGCGCACCGGTTCCACCGGCAGCGCGGTGGAGCAGGTGCAGTTCTGGCTGAATACGCTGGCGCAGTACGAATCCGCCCTCCCGTCCCTTTCGGTGGACGGCCGCTACGGCGCGGCCACGGCCAGCGCGGTGCGGGCCTTCCAGCGGCGGTACGGCCTGACCGTGGACGGCGTGGTGGGCCGCACCACCTGGACCGAGGTATACGACCAGTTCCGCAGCATCCAGTCCGACAATGGAACCCCCAACGCCTACCCCGGCACCGCCCTGCGGGAGGGTTCCAGCGGCCAGAACGTGCGGCTGGTACAGTTCTGGCTCAAGATTGCCCGCACCGTGTACACCAGCCTTGCCAACGTGACGGTGGACGGGAAATTCGGCGCTGGCACGGCAGCGGCTGTGCAGCGGTTCCAGCGGTACTTCGGGCTGACGGCAGACGGGGTAGTGGGGCGCACCACATGGCAAAAGCTGTACGAGGTGTACAACGATATCGCCAACCGGCTGCTTTCCCCTTCCCTGCGCCCCGGCGAGTACCCGGGTGTGCTGCGCACCGGCTCTTCCGGCACAGCGGTGCGAGAGCTGCAATTTTACCTCTACCTCATGAGCGCCTACGAGAGCAGCATCCCGCCGGTAAGCATTGACGGCAAATTTGGCGCGGATACTGAGCGCGCGGTGCGGGCGTACCAGCGGTTTGCGGGGCTTACCGTGGACGGCGTGGTAGGGCGCACCACATGGAATTCCCTCTATGGCCGCGCCAGCCAGCTGCGCAGTTCCGGGCCGGTGGTCACGCTGAAGCGTCTGCCCTACCCCGGCACCCCGCTCACCGTAGGCAGCAGCGGCAGTGCCGTGCTGTACTACGCCCTCCTGCTGCAGCGCATCGCCTATTATTTTTCCAGTGTAGAGGCTCCGCCCCTCTCCGACCAGTACACCGACGAGACAGCCGCCGCCACCCGCAGCGCCCAGCAACTGCTTGGGCTGGAGCAGACCGGCATTGCCGATGCCGACACATGGACGGCGGTAGAAGCGCTGAGTTTGCAGCTGGCCGCCCACGCCCCGAACCCCGATAGAGACACCCCACCCAGCACCGCTTACCCGGGGCGCGCCATCGCCGAGGGCAGCGCCGGGCAGGAGGTTGGACAGGTGGAACGCTGGCTCAACCGCCGGGCGCAGCTTTCCTGCGGCGAGGACTATGTGGCCGACAATAACCGCTTTGGCGCGGCAGACGCCGCTGCCGTGCGGGCTGTCCAGCAGCAGGCGGGCCTGCTGGTGACCGGCATCGTGAACCGTGATACCTGGGCCGCCCTGCAGGCCCAGAGCTGCAATTGCGACAAGGAGGAGTGAGCCATGGCACGGCTTCTGATCTACGACGCCTACGAAAACAAGGTGTACACCTACGCCAACCTCAACGAGAACGACCCCATGCCCTACAGCACCGGCACCACCCTGCGGGTACGAGAGTTCCGGGGCAAATCGGCCAGTCCCACCCTGTGGACCACCATTGCCGCCATGGAAGCCTGGAACCTGACCCGCCGCAAATACGGCAAGAGCATCCCGGTGGGGTATGCTTTCCGGCGCATCTGGGAGGGCGGCCACGGCACCCGCAGCCAGCACTATGCAGGCGTGGCACTCGACGTAGGCCAGAGACTGACCCAGACCGAGCGCACCGCCATTTACAACGCCGCCCGGAACACCGGGGCCTGGGGCTATGTGGAGCCTTTGAGCCAGACCCCCACCTGGGTGCACATGGACCGCCGCTACGGCACCCCCGCCTGCAGCGGCACCACGGCAGGCTACCCCCCCCTGCGGCGGGGCAGCCGGGGCTGCTATGTGATGATCCTGCAGGACGCTCTCTCGACGCTGGGCTACCAGACCGGGAACCGCATCGACGGCCTGTTCGGCACCCGGACGGAAGAGGCGCTCCGGGGCTATCAGCGCCGCACCAGCCTCGCGGTGGACGGCGTCTGCGGCTGCAACACCTGGAAAAAGATCACCACGGCCGTCATCGGCGTGGGCCGGACCAAAACGACGATCGACTGAACGAAAACGAGGGCAGGAACCGGTCTGGTTCCTGCCCTCGTCTGTCAGCGGCGATGGATCTTCTTGGTCGGTCTGCGGCCATGCCAGACATTGAGCAGCCACCACAGGCCATAGATGGCGAGGGCGAGCAGGCTCATGACGATCACGACCTTCAGGTAGAGGCTGTGGAAAAAGTCCTGCACCTTTGAGACGGTGAAGAGCAGGGCGTTCTGGCGGACATCCTGCCCGGCGATGAGGTTGACCACACCGATGGTCTCACCGGCGAGCTTGAGCTCCACCGTGCCGATGACGTCGCCCTGATGGATGGGGGCGGCGGCGTAATCAGGAAGATGGAAGTATTTCTGGGTGACGGTGCCGTCGCCGGAAGAGGGCAGCAGGGTCATCATGTTGTCGTCGGGGTAAAGCTGCAGCGTGTCGGTGTCGGATGAATACTTCACCGGGATCTCGGCCAGAGCCTGGTCGGTGTCCAGCGCGGCTTGAATGGAGAAGCTGTCGAACACCCAGTCGATGAGCTTGGTCGTCTCACACAGGGCCGGGCGGCGGTTCGCGTAGCCGTAATCGTCGCAGGTGTCGGGGCTCTGCATGATGCAGAAGATATAGGTCGCGCCGTTCTTGTTGGCCCAGGAGACATAGCTCTGGTCGCCGTTGTCGTTCTTGTAGGCCATCACGTCGCAGATGCCGCCCTGCATCGCGCTGCGGTAGAACTTGCCGCCGCTCGTTTTGTTCAGCGCCACGTTCTGGCTGACCAGAACGAAGCTCTTGGCGTGTTTTTCCTTGGCGGGCATCGTGAAGGTCGGTGCGCTGGAGATCTCCCGGAAGGCATCAAAGCTCATCAGGTAGCGCAGGATGAGGTACATGTCCACGGCAGTGGTGGTGTTGCCGCTGTCCAGGCCGCAGGCATCGGTCCAGGTGCTGCCCGTCGTGCCGATGCGCTGGGACAGGGTGTTCATCTGGCTCACCCACCCGGTCAGGTCTCCGCCGGAAAGCTCGTACGCCAGGCCCATCGCGGCCTCGTTGGCGTTCCGTGTCACCATGGCGTAGAGCGCTTCCCGGTAGGTGAAGGTCTCGCCGGAGCGCATGTCTGCGTTGTCGGAGTTGTGGACGTAATCCGAGATGGCGAACGGCATGGTAAAGGTGTTGTCGAGCTGGTCGGCGTAGTTGGACATCACCAGAGCGATGGTCATGTATTTCGTCAGGCCGCCGGCCGGCACCTGCTTCTGGCTGTCCTTGTCGTAGACAATGATGTTGGTGTCGGTGTTCACGATGTAGGCGCTCTTGGCCTGCACCTCGTAGACGGGGCTGGGGTCGAACATGGCGCCTGCCGTCACAGCCAAACAGCTGAACAGGACCACCAGAGACAAAAAGAGGGCAAAAATACGTTTCATGTGGACAATTCCTTCAAAAAGCGATAAAATAGAAAGACCGGAGCGCAGGATGCGGCCGGATAGGACAACAGGAAGAAGCCGGAGCTTCATTCTTTATAATAACAGGTTTGCCCTGCGGAGACAAGGGCTTTTATAGCTTTCACACAGGGCGGGAGGAAACGAATGGTATATCTGACGGGAGACACCCATGGCGACATCGACCGATTCAGGCACGGCAGGCTCCGCTGGCTGAGCAGGCGGGATACCGTGGTGGTGCTGGGCGATTTCGGGTTCGTGTGGGACGGCAGCAAAGAGGAACAGAAAAAGCTGGACTGGCTGCGCAAACGCCCCTACACGCTGCTGTTTCTGGATGGCTGCCATGAGAACTACGACCTGCTGGCCCAGTACCCGACCGAGGAGCGGTTCGGCGGAACGGTTCAGGCGCTGGGCGGCAATGTTTACCATGTCTGCCGGGGCAGTGTGCTGACGCTGGAGGGCAAGAAATATCTCTGCTTCGGCGGGGCCGAAAGTCAGGACAAAGAGGAACGGGAGCCTGGGGTCAACTGGTGGCCGCAGGAGATGCCCTCGGATGAGGAATATGCCTTCTGCGAAAAGACGCTGGAAGAAAACGGCTGGCAGGTAGATTATGTGCTGACCCACGACGCCCCAAGCAGGTTCCTGGATTTTACTGCACTGGCGCTGGGCGAGTCGAACCGGCTGCACCTCTTCCTCGATAAGATCCTGCTGAAACTGCACTATGAAAAATGGTTCTTTGGCTGCTACCACAAGGATGTGGCCCTTTCCACCAAGAGCCGGTGCGTTTTCTGCGAGATCATTCCCATGAAATAATAGAAGATAGAAAACGAGGGGCAGGCCGCTTTTGGCCTGCCCCTCGCTGCTGGTTCAGTTCATCGCACCGGCCTTTTCGAACATCTGCTCGACCTGCGCGGCCAGAAGTGCGTGGTCTGGTGCGGTGAGGAGCGGGTCTTCGGCCAGCAGGGCGGCGGCTTCGCTCTGGGCGGCGTGGAGGGTGCGGGTGTCGTTCATCAGGTCGGCGATCTGGAGGGTGGGCAGGCCATGCTGGCGGCTCCCGAAAAAGTCGCCGGGGCCGCGCGTTTCCAGATCGTACTGCGCCACGGCGAAGCCGTCTGCCGTGGAGCAGAGGAATTTGAGCCGCTTCTGGACTTGCTCGCTCGTGTTGTCGCTGACGAGGAAGCACCAGCTCTCCGCCGCACCGCGGCCCACCCGGCCGCGCAGCTGGTGCAAAGCGCTCAGGCCGTAGCGCTCGGCGTTCTCGATGACCATGACCGTTGCGTTCGGCACGTCCACACCGACTTCGATGACGGTGGTGGAGACCAGTGCGTCCAACTGCCCGGCCTTGAAGTCCTCCATGACGGCGGCTTTTTCCTTTGGCTTGAGCTTGCCGTGCATCAGGCCGACCCGGCGGTCGGGCAGCAGCGCCTTGGCGATGTCTTCGTAGTAGGTCTTCACGGCATTTAGCCCGCCGTCGGGGGTGTCCTCAATGGCGGGGCAGACGATATACACCTGCCGTCCGGCGTTGATCTCCCGGTCCAGGAAGCCGTAGAGGTCCCGCCGCTTCTTCCCGGTGATGCACCGGGTCTTGACCGGCTTGCGGCCCGGCGGCAGTTCGTCGAGGATCGAGATGTCGAGGTCGCCGTAGAGGAGCAGCCCCAGGGTGCGGGGGATGGGCGTGGCGCTCATGACCAGCAGATGGGGGTTCTCGGCTTTTTCAGCCAGCAGGCCCCGCTGCCGCACCCCGAAGCGGTGCTGCTCGTCCACCACGGCCAGACCCAGCCGGGCAAAGGCGACCCCCTCGCTGAGGATGGCGTGGGTGCCCACCACGAGGTCGGCTTCGTCGTTCCGGATGGCAGCCAGCGTGGTGCGGCGGGCGGCGGCTTTCATGCCGCCGGTCAGCAGGGCGACCCGCATCCCGAACGGGGCCAGCATCCGGTTCAGGTTCTCGGCATGCTGGGAAGCCAAAATCTCAGTGGGGGCCAGCAGCGCTGCCTGATAGCCGCTGCGGATGCAGGCCCAGATGGCGGCTGCCGCCACCAGTGTTTTGCCGCTGCCCACATCGCCCTGCAGCAGGCGGTTCATGGACTGCCCGCCTGCCATGTCGGTCAGAATCTCCGTCACAGCCCGCCGCTGGGCCCCGGTGGGGGAGAAGGGCAGCGCATCCCAGAACGGCTGCGGGTCGAGAAGCTGCATCGGTGCCCCGGTGGCGGCGCTGCCCCGGTTCTTCATCCGGCCGATGCCCAGCTGCAAAATGAGCAGTTCTTCGTAGATGAGCCGCCGCCGGGCCGCAAAGGCGGCTTCCTCGCTCTCCGGGCAGTGGATGGCCCGCACGGCCTCTGCCTTGGAGAGCAGGCGGTATTTCTGGCGCATCTCCGGCGGCAGCGGGTCGGGCAGAAGCTCGGCATGGGGGAGCAGCTGGCGGACACACCGGGCGATGACGCTGCTCGAAAGCCCATCGGTCTGGGGGTAGACGGCCTCAAAGGGGGCGGCGGTGATCTGCGCCTCGGTGCGCACCTGCGGGTTGACCATCTGGCGGCGGAGCATCCCACCGGTCACGATGCCCTGAAAATAATATGCCTGCCCCAGTTCCAGCTTCTGGGCGGCGTAGGGATTGTTGAACCAGGTGATCTCCAGGCTGGAAACATCGTCGCCCGTCGTGATCCGCTCCATCCGCCGCCCGCCGGGCAGGATGCGCCCGCCGGGCTTGGCGAACACCTCGGCCTTCACGACGCACTCGGTGTCGCAAGGTGCCTCGGCAATGGAGTAGGGCTTTGAAAAATCCATATATCTGCGCGGATAGTGGCAGAGCAGGTCCGCCAGCGTCACGATGCCCAGCTTCTCGAACCGCTCGGCGGTCTTGGGGCCGACGCCTTTCAGATACCGCACCGGCGTATCGGGGGTCAGGGTGGTGTGGGTCTCGGTGGTTTGAGCAGACATGGCATACGCTCCTTTCTGCACAGGATACCGCTATTGTAACACGGGGAAGGGGAGGATGCAATAAAACAAAAAAATCCCGAACGCTTTCACGTTCGGGAATCTTTTGGAGGTGACGACCAGATTTGAACTGGTGGATGAGGGTTTTGCAGACCCTTGCCTTACCACTTGGCCACGTCACCATATTGGAGTGAATGTTTCCACTCCATTTGGAGCGGCCGACGAGGCTCGAACTCGCTACCTCCACCTTGGCAAGGTGGCGCTC
>ERZ779885.3958-NODE-3958-length-11962-cov-4.459562_pt1 | contig 11962 bp, 9 predicted proteins | sample MGYA00511554_ERZ779885 | MGnify/ENA primary metagenome ERZ779885 (study PRJEB29588, sample SAMEA2160998) | human gut metagenome | biome: human gut; feature: human-associated habitat; material: faeces | place: Denmark | collected 2008/2010 ... | reverse complement strand
CCGCACAGCAGATGGCGAAGCCAGCCCCTTTCCAGCGTCAGCCGGAAGCAAAGGTTAGACTTTCCGAGGGAAAGTCGTGTGCCAAGGAAGGCACTGCCCTCCTTTGGAAACCTCCCGCCAAGGGGAACGCTGTTCCCCTCTAGACTCCCTTTGCCAACAGGGATGCTACTCGCCCCTATTGGATGACCCAGAGCCAAAGGGGCTTTGCCCCTCTGGACACCTCGCCTGTCCGTGCAGTGGCTATCCATCCTGCTCCTGCACAATGGTGCCCCCATACCCGAACAGAAAAGACCAGGCACGAAAATCCACCCAGAATAAGGGTGAATTTCCGTGCCTGGTTCATTGTTTATGACGCTGTAATTTGAACCGCGTTTTCTCGAACCTGATTGATGGTCTCCATCAAAGCGGTTCTGGTTTTTGCATCAAACAATTTGATAAAACTGATTGGCTTGTCAAACGGTGGCTTGGTCAGCTCTGCGACATTTTCCATATATCCGTTCAACTCAATATGATTGATGATTTTGTTTACAAAAGCAATCTGCTTTTGATTCAGAGATTGGTCATTGATAAAAGCGGAAAACGCCTGCATAGCCGCTTCATGATCTAGCTTAGCGATCTTGCGAATGAGCAAGCCAAAGGGTGTGTCGCCAAACTCTCGGGCATAATCTTCTTTGCTGCCCAATTCGCTAGTTAGCACCCGCTCCAGTTCCTGATAATCGCCCATAGCCAGCGGAATATTATGGGTCAGCTTATATATGGCCAGCGTATTCCCATGCTCGTTCACATAGCGATTGACCTTGGCACGGTAGTCTTCAAAGTCATAGGCAGCTTCCAGCTGGACGCCCTCCTGACTGTCAATAATCGGGTCAGTCAGCTTGGTGACAATCTGCCTCTGTGCTCCGCCACCTTCATCTAAAAATCGAATCAGCTCCCGCAGCTCCTTCCGAACCTGCTCAAACAGCAAAATATCATTCGCGTCCCAAAATGCATCGGTGTGAATCTCCTGAAGCATGGGCAACTTTGCCTTGATCTGCGGAATGCTGGCCTTACGCTCCAGTAGGGAAGCGGTGTCGCACAGTTGCTTTTTTGCATACTGGAAAGCGGGCATCTGCTCGATGTGTGCCAGAATTAGGCCATACATGAAATTATCAAACCGCTTTGCAAACTCGTCAGCCTCGTCTGAGCGTACCAGAGGTGCAATCTGTGTGAGCAACTCGCCCTTGTCACCTTCGCTTATGGACACGAAGGCTTCCGGCTTTTTATATTTCTCCACATACTGCATCCGCAATTTTACGGCAATCAGGTCTGAGTTGAGCGCCATCACCTGCTTGTGACAGGTGTTGACAATCTCCTTGCGCCATGCCTGATAATCCTCACCGGCAAAGGTACTTTCCTGCAGCGCCATGGCGATTTTGATTTGTTTGCCGAAGATGTTTTCCGACAGCGTTTTGGTTTCTCTGGTTTCGTAGCCTTCTTTGTGCTGCCGGAAGTATTCGAAGTTGCCGCAGTAGTCAAAAATCAGAAAGCGCCGCTTGTCGGTATAGGTTCCGTCAATCTGGTCCACGCAGGCCAGCCCTTTGCACAGCCGGGTGCCGCGGCCAATCATCTGCCAGAACTTTGCCTTTGACCGAACCTTTTTGAAAAACACCAGATTGACGCATTCCGGCACGTCGATGCCGGTGTCCATCATGTCCACCGATACGGCAATGTGCGGTTCTTTTTCCGGCTGCTTGAAATCATCAATGATGGTCTGGGCATAGGCGTCGTCGCAAATGACCCGCTGGGCGAAGCTGCCCCGGTACTGGGGGTACAGCTTATTGAACCGCTCCAGAATAAACTCCGCGTGGCGTTTGTTCTGGGCAAACAGGATGGTTTTCCCCAGACGGTCGCCGCCCGCCACCTTGATACCCCGGTCCATCAGGTCTTGCAGTACGATGTCCACGGTGGTTTCGTTGAACACAAATTTATTGAGGGCAGCAGAGGGGATAAAGTCCGGCAGTTGACCATCCTCGATGAAATCATCCTCATACCGCTCCTTGTCTTCGTCAGACAAGTCATCGTATGTGATGCCTTCTTCCAGAAACTTGGTCTTGACCTCATAGTTATAATATGGCACCAATACATGGTCCTGATGAACTGCCGTTTCGTAATCGTAGGCATAGGTGGGGACACCGTGTTCCATCTCGAAGAAGTCGTAGGTGTTCCGATCTACATCGGTTTTGGGCGTAGCGGTCAGGCCCACCATGAATGCGTCAAAATATTCAAAGATAGCCCTATACTTTTTAAAAATGCTCCTGTGGCTTTCGTCAATAATAATCAAGTCAAAATGCGCCGGTGTAAATAGCTGACGCCCGTCCTTGGACTTGGTATCATCAATGGCGTTGAGGATGGTCGGGTAGGTGGAGAACACGATGCGGGCATTACGGTCATCCTTATTGGAGCAGAGATTGCACAGAGACATATCTGGCAGATAATTTTTAAAATCGTCCTTTGCCTGTTTCACCAGTGCGGTGCGGTCGGCCAGAAATAGGATGTTTGTAACCCATTTGCCACGGCTGAGCACATCGGTCAGGCTGGACGCGGTTCTGGTTTTGCCGGTGCCGGTGGCCATCACCAGCAGATGCTTACGGAACCCCTGCGTAATCTGTTCGCACACCGCCCGGATGGCTTCCTTCTGGTAATACCGGTCAGTGATTTTGTCATCAATGGGAATATCCATCAAATCCATCCGCTCGGTGCGCCGGTTCATCAGCTTTTGCAGGTCATCCTTGCTGAAAATGCCACTGACCTTCCGTTGCGGGGCGGTCTGGTCATCCCAGAAGTAGGTTTCAAAGCCATTGGTGGTGAACATCATGGGGCGGCGGCCAAATTTCCGTTCCAGACAATCCGCATACAAAACCGCTTGTTTGCGACCAATGTTTGGGTCCTTGCTGGTGCGCTTGGCTTCCACCACCGCCAGGGGCAGGCCGTCCTTTCCAAACAGCACATAGTCGCAGAAGCCAGGCTGACCTGGCATCCCGGCCATATCCTCCACACGATACTCCTCCTGTACATCAGCATCCGGGCCGGTGAACTTCCAGCCCATCAGTTTGAGGTCCACGTCGATGTAGATTTTGCGGGTCTTGAATTCCGAGAGGTCCTCCGGCTGGAAGGTGCGTTCCTTCTGATGCTGCTCCTTTTCGGCGGTGTATCGGGTGGACATCTGCTCGATTTGCTTGCGCAGCGCCTCAATCTCGGCATCCTTCTGGTCCAGTAGACTTTCCTGTTCCTTGATTTTCCGGGTGTCGACCGCCACCTTTTCGGTGGGGACAAGGTTCTCATCGAAGGTGCGCTCCTGATAGTCCGCGCCATAGCAATAGTCAATCCACTGCACAAACTCAAACAAACCGCGCAGGGAAGCAAGCGCGTCACTTGGCTGAACGCTGCGCTCGGTATGTACCGCCAGATTGCCCAACTTGATGATAAAAGGCATCTTGCCCCAAGTGTCGGAGTCCACAGCGAAGCGGAAAGTTGGCTCATGAATGAGGGATTGCAGATTGTCCTTGTAGGGCATTTTCATGGACTTGTCCGCTGCATATACCCATTTTACTGCCAGCTCCAATGCCTTACGGCAGCCTACTGCACACATGGCAGGAGCAGAAACATAAATTTTCTCAGCTTCCATGCAGGCAGGGGCAAAGAGAGCATATTCAGTTTTGGCTTTGAGAAAGGAGAAGTTAGTCATCACATCATCTCCAGTATTTTATTTCTTTTGAACTCATCATGTCCTCATATTGCTTCAACGCAGTTTCCTTATCTGTATGAAGCAGTTGATAAAACTGTTCATCATCTTCTTTTTCTGCATCTATTGAAAAATCAAGATACGATAATAAGTTTATATGGTTAGAAATTAATATCCCTTTATTTATCTGCTTGCTGTTCATGCGCTTTACACTGTTGTCACCAATTGTGATTATTCTGGGAATGCGCTGAACAGTATCGACAAACGCCAAAAATAATTCTGGCGTAATTGGCATACCAATCAAGTCATATTCTATACCATCTTTTTCACCGTAAATATTGACTACCGGCATATCGCTTGTAACAAATACGGAACCTTTAGCTTTAAAAATACACAGTTGCAATTCCTTCATTGTCTCAGCCAAAGCCCGAGGAAACAAGCCAACATCCGGAGCAATGTTCATCTTCAAAAACTCGTTTGCCAGCATGGACAGGTAAACATTTTGCGGTACATCAGGAAAAATGTCCTTTACATGTTTAATATGCTGCGGATCGTTTTTGTATTGTGTATCAACAATATAATTTGACAAATGTACAAAAACAGGGTTTCTAAACAGCAACGATGACATAAATCGCCTTAGTTTATCAATTTCCACCTGCGCCAACTCAAATTCATCTGAATCCCATAAAGCGTTTTTTATCTTTGAGATAATTGTTGCGTATTCGCCTTCCAGTTCGATAAAACTGTTCTCGATCTCATTTGGAGCTGCAAAAACATGAGTTTTGCTATCTGGATCAATTGCAATTTGATCATATAAGTAAGAACGACAGCAAATATTGTCGATTGAAACCATTTTTGCATTTTCATCATTAGCAAAAACAACATAAACTTGTTCTGATTTTTGATCACTCACAGAAAAGTTTTTTAAGTAAGCCTTGGGGACATAATGTTGTTTTCTCGTAATTTGCTTGTCTAAAACCTCTGTATATTCCATGACAATTTTGCTCCCACCAATACTTCCTATATTCAAATCTTCTCAGCATTGCGGTCTCAGCACTAAAATCGATCAAGAAATCATCATTTTATCTAGCCCTAATTCTGCAAGCTTTGTATTAGCCTCGAAAAATTCTGCATTATTGGAAAATGGTTATCTAGTACATAGAACTGCCGATCTTGCCCATCTTTCAAGAAGAATACTTGTTTATCCCGTGCTGAGCTAGTTAGGCTCTCTCTATGTAAGCATACAAAAAAGTCTAATGTCTTTTCTTCTGGAAGCCGTTCCTGGATATATCCTTTTGTACTTTTGTCATATTTATAACCGAACTCTTTATATAATCGTTGTTTTCCAATACGAGTTTTAAAAGCAAACATCGCTAATTTTATATGTTTTGTTTCATCATGCAATTGGAAAAATTTATTTTTTTCAATCGTTTCTGTTAAATCATCCAAAGTCGCATTTCCCTTGACTTCTATAACCATTATGCAATCATTTGGTTCAACCAGGAAAATGTCTCCGGCTAGTTGACGTCTATAAAAATTTTTCCTACATACGATGATGTCACATTGTGGGCTTTGATGATTGGCCCAAGCAATAAAGCCGGTAACAAATTCTAGCATTTGAAACCGTTCCTGGAGACATTTTTTGAGAATGTTTTCTCCACATCTACCCATCTCAGCATGATGTTTTAACTTTTCAGCTATAAAATATTTGCAAAACAGAAGTTCCTCCGAATATTCCTCATATATCTTTGTAACATCTTCTTCCATAATGGACCTCTCACTTGCTTAAAACTTTTGTTTAGAAGTCTTTTTGAGCATTTGATAGCCTTCTGTTCCGCTAATTTCAAGCATCGAATATTTCTTTAGCATTTTCTCTAAACTTATACGAATTTGGACAGGTGTATAAGAAGTTAATGCCCCTTGGTTAATGATAGACTTCGTCCAATTTCTTTGCTGATTATAGAGGCTCCAAAAACGATTCATATCAAAATTGGGATTCTGTGCCGCTATTTGTTGCACCATTGCGTTAAGCGTATTTCGATCTGCTTCCGAAACGCCTTGCGGAATCATATTTCCCATAGCAGAAGTGATATTTTGCGCTGTAACTCCGGTGCAAGCATTATTAAGATCGGCCACAATAAACTGCGATTCTATATTTGCCAAAACATTTTGTGTTATCTGAAAGGAATTCTTTTGGAAAGCCTTCATGAGCATCTGCTGTTCCTGAATCTCTGACACATACTCATATAGTTGATTCAGTGCTGTATAGCTGGTCGCGTCCATTTTTCGGACAAAGTAATGTTTGTACTTGTTCCAATAATCCGTATCCATCAAGGGTAGTGATTCATAGAACGCCGTTTCGTTTAATTGTCCGTCAACAATGAACGTAGAGATTTCCCTTAACCGCTCCTGAAATTCATCAATTTGAAGGACGATAAGAGAAGATGCATCAATCTTTTTCTTCCGTTCCTGCAATATGTAAGTTGCAAGGGCAAAGCTACCTACGATAATAAGCAAAATGTTTGCCCAGTTATCTTTTATAAACTCTAACATACTTTATATTCACCTCAGATACTGGCGTAGTATTTGACTCAAAACCATAACATTTGCTGCTCCAAATAACTCCTCTGCCAACATTTGCTGCTGTTGAGGGGATAATTTTTGAATTGATCTCATTGCCTGAATCAAATCCTGCTTTGCTTTTTTATAATCGTCTGTGGGCTCCATCCCCAGTGTTAATTTATATTCTTCCATTTTATTACCTCACCCAAAGTATTCCTGCATCAGTGCCTTTTTCAACGTTTCCAACTTTTCAAGGCTGTGGCTGACGGTGGTTTTTGTTTTTTCAATTTGGTCAACAAAGGCAGCAAACTTGTCTTGTTCTTCTTTTGGTGGAACAATAAATTCAAGTTCATTCAATATCTTAAGTGTAAGGTATTTTGTAAGCCCTCCTAAAGACTGTTGCTCCAAATATCCTAACTTATCTTCTAGCTGAAACCGGAATAAGGCATAAGACCAATCGTGTTTCAAAGAAAGAACATATGTACGTTGGTAGGCATTAAATTTTCCGCAGTAATATTTGACATCATATTTTCCGGCAGCATTGTTGCCAGCAAGTAATAGCGCTTCTTGGTCAAATGCATATGTATTAATTCTTAATGTTTCTTTAGAGCATGTAAAAAAAGGATATTTGCCGTTCTCTACAGCTGCATTTGAATCTAATTTTCCTGTTGTTGTAGAAAAAATATTGTTCCATTTTTCTATTGGAAGATTGTGCGGATTGGTATAGCAATCCCCAAACATCTCCACAAACCTTGCCTTGACCAACTCATCCAGCTTGTCCAGTTGCTGGCGGCGTTTGGCAATCAGGTCGTTGACTTTGTCCAGCACCGACGCAATTCTGCGCTGTTCGTCAAGGGCTGGTAGATCCATCTCAATTTCTTTTAATGCAGAAACAGTAAAACTTGCTTGGTTAACAGATTTTTTTGTAATTTTTTGAATCTGGCCTAAAAATATATTTGTTGCAAAAAAGTATGTTGCAAACGGCGGATAAACAATGGACTTATTCGCGCGCAACATTAGCAAATTCATCCCGTGAATGATTTTTTCATTTCCCTGCTTTTTATAGAGTGCAACTTTCCCCAAATGTTTTTCGCTATTGATATGGGACATCAAAATATCCCCATCCTGAAGAATGTACTCACGATATTTATCTGCATCTTCAATCCCAGCGTAGCCAAACTTGCTTCGGTCAATTTCTCTATTTGAAATTGTTTCAATTCTCGTAATGGGAAGCCCGCCTGCTCCATCTGTTTGTCTAATTGATACTCCATTTCTTATAACCGAAAAAACATCCCCCAATCTCGCCATCACAACATCTCCTCCAATTCCGCCAGCCCTGCGGTAATCTCCAGTTCCAGATCATGCAGGTCTGCCATCAGTTCCGCGGTAGAGGGGTACTCCACCGGCACATACTCCACCTTTTTGTACTTGTTGATGGACAGGTCATAGTCATTGTCCGCAATTTCCTGTTTCGGCACAAGAAAGCTCTGCTCTGTGCGCTGGCGGTCAGCTTCCTGGTCCAGATGGTGGAACCGCTTGATGATGTCGGGGATGTCATTCTCCTCCACCTCGCTGCGCTTATCGTCCAAGGAAAAGCCATCGGCCTTCATGTCATAGAACCAGACGTTTTCGGTTCCGCCTGCGCCGGTTTTGGTGAATACCAGCACCGCCGTGGACACCCCGGCATAGGGTTTGAACACACCGGAGGGCATAGAGATCACCGCCCGCAGCTGATGGTTCTCCACCAGTTCTTTGCGAATAGCTTTGTGCGCCTTGGAGGAGCCGAAAAGCACGCCGTCCGGCACGATACAGGCGCACTGACCACCCTTTCTCAGCATCCGCAGGAACAGGGCCAGAAACAACAGCTCGGTCTTTTTGGTGTTGGTCACGGCTTTCAGGTTGTCGTGGATGCTTTCTGCGTCCACCGTGCCCTTGAAAGGCGGATTTGCCAGACACATGGTAAACTTATCGCTGATCTGGTTCTGCTTGGAAACACTGTCCTTGTAGTCGATCTCCGGGTGGCTGATGGAGTGCAGCATCAGGTTCATCGCAGAAATGCGCAGCATGGTGTGGTCTGTGTCAAAGCCGGTGAAGGCGTCCCCAGCAAAGTGCTCCCACTGCTCGGAAGTCATGGTATCCTCGTAGTGGTTGCGAATGTACTCCGCGGCGGAGACCAGAAAGCCTGCCGTGCCGCAGGCCGGGTCGCAGATGGTGTCGTCCGGGGTGGGTTGCAACAACTCCACCATCATTTCCCGGATGTGCTTGGGAGTGCGAAACTGGCCGTTCTGCCCAGCGGTGGCCAGTTTGCCCAGCATGTACTCGTACAAGTCGCCCTGCATATCCAGATCGGCAATGTCATGCTCATACAGGTCATCCAACCCTGTGATGATTTTTTGCAACACCTGCGGCGTAGGAATCAGGAACATCGCATCGCTCATGTACCGGGCAAAGGCCGTCTCATTCTGCACATCACTGCTGGAATCGTCGGCGATTTCCACCAGTTCCCCCTGCTCGGTGAAGTCCGGCAGGCGGCCATGTTTCATGTTTTTGATGGCAGGGAAGACCCGCTGGGAAATTACATTGAAAATATCGCGGGGATCGTTGTTCTTGAATTTACTCCAGCGCATGGACTGTCCAACGGCAGACTGGGGGAAAATCTTCTCCATCTTCTCGCCGGTCATATGCTCAAATTCTTCCGTTTCCAGCTCTTTTTCGTCCAGAGAGCGGATAAACATAAGATAGGTCAGCTGTTCGATGACGGTTAGAGGATTGGTAATGCCGCCCGCCCAGATGTCCGTCCAGATTTTATCTACTTTATTTTTAATCACACCTGTAATCATGCATCTATTCCTCCGTTTTCTGTATCAGGGATAAATTCCATCACGTCTCCGATATTGCATCCCAGCACGGTGCAGATTTTTTCCATGCTGTCCATGGAGACAGGCTCACCTTTACTTAATCGTGCTAAAACATTGGTGCTGATTTTTGCACGGTGCATCATGTCGGTTTTGCTCAAACCATGGTCGATCAACTGTTTCCACAGCCGATTGTAACTGATTGCCATCCCGCACCTCCTGATTTTTTCCTATTTACTAGTATAACGGATATTGTGCTAAAAGACAAATAAAATTCACGAAATCGTGAGCTATTGATTGACAAAAACGTGGTCTGGATATTGGAATCCCAGACCACGTTTTGCTTTGAGCAAGACAGGCTTGCCATCAAATCATTTGAAAATGCTTTAGTGCATCCATAATTGCAGCTTCCTTTTCCGGCGGGCACTGTGGTACTTTCGCGTCTTCTTTCTTTGACAGATTATAATTCTGCCCCACATCTAGCCCGCACTTCCGCTTAACCTGGGAGATATACAGGCTGGACACCTTCAGGCCGTGCTTTTCCAGCACATAGGCTTTGATCTCATCATAGGTGGCTTTACTCTCCGCCGATGTCAAATCCAGCTCGTCCAGATTCAACTCCACCTCGATATGCTGCTTGGTGTTGAGTTTGGACAAAAGTACAACCGTCTCAACATGTGCCGTCCCCGGGAACATGTCCACCGGCGCGGCCTCCACAGGGGGATACCCCAGCTGGGCAAAGAGCTTCAAATCCCTTGCCAGCGTGGCAGGGTCGCAGGAGACGTACACCACCCGCTGCGGCCCGAACTGGGCCACTGTCTCCACCAGCTCCGGGGAGCACCCCTTCCGGGGCGGGTCCAGCACAATGACGTCCGGCCGCTCGCCCCGCTGGGCCAGCATTTGGGCAGCCTCCGCCGCGTCCCCGCAGAAGAACTCCCCGTTCTCAATGCCGTTGAGTTTGGCGTTTTCCCGGGCATTCTCCACCGCCTCCGGGATGATTTCCACCCCCAGCAGCCGCCGGGCCTTCCCCGCCAGGGAGAGCCCAATGGTCCCCGCGCCGCAGTATAAATCCAGCAGCAGCTCCTCCCCGGTGAGCTGGGCGTATTCCCCCGCCAAGCCGTATAGACGCTCCGCCTGCCCCCGGTTCACCTGGTAGAAGGAGAGGGGGGAGAGCTGGAACCGCAGCCCGCACAGCCTGTCCTCGATGGTGTCCGTCCCGTAGATGGTGCGGCACTTTTTGCCCAGGGCCACGTTGGTGCGCTCCCGGTTGGAGTTGATCACCACGCTGGCAAGGCCCGGCACCGCCGCCTTGAGCTGCTCCACCAATTCCTGCTCGTGATGGAGCCCGTTGCCGTTGACCACCACGCAGGCCAGCACCTGGCCGGACTGTTCCCCCATGCGCAAGTACAGCCGCCGCATTTTGCCGGAGTGGCTGCCCTCGTCGTACACCGGGTCGCCGTATGCCGCCGCCCACTGCCGGAAAGCCTCCATGGCCCGGTTGGATTCCTCCGGCTGCAGCAGGCACCGCTGGCAGTCCACAATGCGGTGGGAGTTCACCGCGTAGAAGCCCATGGATAGGCTGCCGTCCTTTTTCACGCCCAGGGGGAGCAGCGCCTTGTTCCGGTACCCATCCCGGGAGGGCGCCCCCAAAATAGGCCGCATGGGCAGCCCGGAAAAGCCCCCAATCCGCTCCAAAGCGTCCCGCACCCGCGCCTCTTTGATTTTTAACTCCGCCTCATAGCGGATGTGCCGGTAGCAGCAGCCGCCGCACTGGGCGAAGCAGGGGCAGTCCGGTTCCACCCGGTGGGGGGAGGGGATCAGCAGTTCCTCTAGCCGGCCATAGGCAAAGTTTTTAGCCACCTTTACAATGCGCACCCGGGCCACATCACCAGGGGCGGTCAGCGGGGTGAACACCGCCATCCCCTCCCAGTGGCCCACGCCGGCGCCTTGTGCCGTCATGCCGGTGATGTCTATGTCAATCAAATCGTTTTTGCGCAGTGTCGTCATGGCTTTTACGTTCCTTTATCCTGTTCTGTGTTTCTGCCCGCGGTGGGCGGAATTCCTGGGGCTATCATAGCATAAAACCCCCGCAAACACAAGCGCGGCGCGGCTTTGCGGGATTTTTGTTGTGCGTATTTTATAAAAAGGGGTTTTTCGATATTCTTAGATTTTTTCAAAAGGTAGATTCTCCGTGAAACCGTTGACAACAATCGTTTGCATCGGTATAATAAGACCGTAATCAAGAGTACAAGGTTCGCGGCAAAAGCCGCACTTTTCAATACAACTCCTCCCCAAAAGAAGGAAAAGGACCGGTTTACCGGTCCTTTTCCTTTTTCCGCGCTTTTTCGTGAAACACCCTGCGAACGCTTCTCAATTTGGTGAAAGGCTTTTCCCAGGGCGGCGGGCCTCAGCCCTTGGCCATGCGGTAGATTTCCCGGATGTCCTCTTTCCCCAGCACCTTGAACAGGCCGATGGTCCGCCAGACAAAGCAGCACTTCTCCGCCAGGGTGGCAATCTGCTCCTCCGTGAGCTCGCAGCCCAGCTCCCGGATGTTCACCGGCATGCCGATGGAGCGGTAGAAATCCTCCATGGCCTCAATGCCCTTCAGGGCCGTCTCCTTGGCGTCGCCCTGGCAGGAGATGCCGAAGATGCGATGGGCAAACTGGGCAAAGCGCTGGGGCTTCTCCCCGCAGACGTACCGGGCCCAGCTGCCCCACACAGCGGCCAGCCCGGCGCCGTGGGCCACGTCGAACATGCCGCCCAGCTCGTGCTCCAGCTGGTGGCAGGCCCAGTCGCCCTTGGGGCCGCCGCAGTTCCTCAGGCC
>ERZ779885.3950-NODE-3950-length-11975-cov-17.725336_pt1 | contig 11975 bp, 6 predicted proteins | sample MGYA00511554_ERZ779885 | MGnify/ENA primary metagenome ERZ779885 (study PRJEB29588, sample SAMEA2160998) | human gut metagenome | biome: human gut; feature: human-associated habitat; material: faeces | place: Denmark | collected 2008/2010 ... | reverse complement strand
TTATGACCCTGATCATGAACGGTCCCAGCCTGCTCATCGTCTGGTTCGGCGGCAAAGCCATGGATGCCGGCACCATGCAGGTGGGCGAGATGATCGCCTTTATCACCTACACCATGCAGATCGTCATGTCCTTTTTGATGCTGGCGATGGTGGCCGTCATGCTGCCCCGCGCCGGTGTGGCTGCGGATCGTATCGACGAGGTCATCCGCACCAAAGCCACCATCCACGACCCGGATGAAGCCGCCGCAAAGGCCGCACAGGCACACACCGACTGGCAGGGCGTGGTGCAGTTCGAGGATGTGAGCTTCCGTTACCCCGGTGCAGACAGCGATGCACTGGAGCACATCAGTTTTACCGCAAAGCCCGGCGAGACCACCGCCATCATCGGCTCCACCGGCTGCGGCAAGTCCACCTTGCTCAACCTCATCCCCCGCTTTTACGATGTGACCGGCGGCAAGGTGACTGTGGACGGCATTGACGTGCGCGAGATGCCGCAGGCACAGCTGCACGACCTGCTGGGCTATGTGCCCCAAAAGGGTGTGCTGTTCAGCGGCACCATTGACAGCAACCTGAAATTCGGCGGTGAGGATATCACCGACGCACAGGTGCACAAAGCCGCCGCCATTGCGCAGGCCACTGATTTTATCGAAGCAAAGCCCGAGGGCTACCAGAGCCCCATTGCACAGGGCGGTTCCAACGTATCCGGCGGCCAGAAGCAGCGGCTTTCCATTGCCCGGGCAATTGCCAAAAATCCCAAGGTCTATCTGTTTGACGACAGCTTCTCGGCGCTGGACTACAAGACCGATGTAGCCCTGCGCCGCGCTTTGAAGGCACAGACCGACAACGCCACCGTGATCATTGTGGCACAGCGCATCTCCACCGTGCTGCACGCGAACCAGATCCTTGTGCTGGACGAGGGCAGGCTGGTGGGCAAGGGCACCCACGCCCAGCTGATGGTCAGCTGCCCGGAATATCAGGAGATCGCCCGCAGCCAGCTGAGCCAGAAAGAGCTGGCGCTGGATACCTTGAATACGGAAAAGGAGGGTGAGTGATATGCCCAGACCCGGACGTCCCACCACCGAGCGCGCCAAAAACTTTAAAGGCACGCTGCGGCAGCTCATCCGCACTATGAGCCACTATAAGCTGCCCCTTGCGGCAGCCATGTTGTTTGCAATTCTTTCTACCATCTTCAACATTGCAGGCCCTAAGGTGCTGGCAAAAGCCACCACCGCCCTTGCCACCGGCTGGATCGCCCGGCTGCGCGGCACCGGCAGCATTGATTTTGTGTATATCGGCCGCATCCTGCTGTTTTTGCTGGGGATGTACCTGCTGAGCAGCGCTTTCAGCTTTATTCAGGGCTGGCTGATGACCGGCCTTTCTCAGAAGGTCTGCTACGACTTCCGCCGCCAGATCAGTGAAAAGATCAACCGCCTGCCGCTGGCGTACTTTGAAAAGCGCACCGTGGGCGAGGTGCTCTCCCGCATCACCAACGATGTGGACACACTGGGCCAGAGCCTGAACCAGAGCATCACCCAGCTGATCACCAGCGTGACCACCATGATCGGTGTGCTGGTGATGATGCTCTCCATCAGTCCCCGCATGACCCTGATTGCCCTGCTGATCTTACCGGTATCGCTGGCGCTGGTGCTGGTGGTGGTCAAGTTCAGCCAGAAGTACTTCAAGGCACAGCAGGCCACGCTGGGCGTGGTCAACGGTCAGGTCGAGGAGGTCTACGCCGGCCACAACGTGGTCAAGGCCTTCAACCGGGAGGCCGTGGTACTGGCAGACTTCAACGCCGCCAACGATAAGCTGTACGAATCCGCATGGAAGAGCCAGTTCCTCTCGGGCCTTATGATGCCCATCATGAACTTTGTGGGCAACCTGGGCTATGTGGCAGTGGCCATCGTGGGCAGCATTTTTGCTGCAAACGGCGTTATCACCATTGGCGATATTCAGGCTTTTATCCAGTATGTCAAAAACTTTACCCAGCCCATCCAGCAGCTTTCGCAGGTATCCAATATGCTGCAGAGCATGGCCGCTGCCGCCGAGCGGGTGTTCGAGTTTTTGAATGAGCCGGAGGAGGCGCAGTTGGCCGACCCTGCCCGCCGCGCCGACCCCGCCGACATTGACGGACAGGTCACCTTTGACCATGTGCGCTTCGGCTACACCCCGGACAAGACTGTTATCCACGACTTCAGCTGCACGGTGCAGCCCGGCCAGAAGGTAGCCATCGTAGGCCCCACCGGTGCGGGCAAGACCACCATGGTCAAGCTGCTGATGCGCTTTTACGATGTGGATGCCGGTTCTATCACCCTGAACGGCCACAATGTGCGGGACTTTGACCGCAGCGCCCTGCGCGAGGGCTTTGGCATGGTGCTGCAGGACACATGGCTGTTCAAGGGCACCATCATGGAGAACATCCGCTACGGCCGGCTGGACGCCACCGATGAAGAGGTTATCGCCGCCGCAAAGGCAGCCAACGCCGACCACTTTATCCGCACCCTGCCCGGCGGCTACCAGATGGAGCTGAACGAGGACGCCTCCAACGTCAGTCAGGGACAAAAGCAACTGCTCACCATCGCCCGCACCATTCTGGCAGATAACCGCATCCTGATTCTGGACGAGGCCACCAGCAGCGTGGATACCCGCACCGAGCAGCGCATCCAGACCGCCATGGACCGCCTGATGGAGGGCCGCACCAGCTTTGTCATCGCCCACCGTCTGTCCACCATCAAGGACGCCGACCTCATCCTGGTGATGCGGGACGGCGACATCGTGGAGCAGGGCACCCACGACCAGCTGATCGAAGCAGGCGGCTTCTACGCCGACCTGTACAACAGCCAGTTCGAGGACGTGGTGGAGTAACACGAACGATTTGAAATGCCCTCCGCGTTGCTCTGGGCATCTTCAGCGGAAATATTATTTTAGATTTTGCAAATCCGGCAGGGCTGCGGCCCCGCCGGATTTGCCTTTTCACGGGAAGGGTCGTTCCGGGCAGCGGCATCGTGGCTGCTGTTGGCCTGCGGCCAAAACGCAGCGAGAACAGGTGCTTTTACGGGATGAACCCTCTCAGTCCTCCACCGGTTCCAGCTTCATGCCGAACAATTTTTCAGAGAGCAGGGGCAGCAGGTGCTGTAACTGACGCACATATTCCTCCACCACCGGATCAGGCTCCGCTTTTGTAACGATACCAAACCGCATTCCCTTGTTCCAATCCAGAACAAACACCTGCTCAAGATTTGGTCTGCGGTAGTACACCGCCGGGGTCAGCATCAGGCTTGGCAGCTTATACTGCACACTTTTTACGCCGCGGATGATCTCTGCCCGCCGCCTCGAAGCCTCGTGCAGCAATGCCGTCTCATACAGGGATTGCTCCGGTGTTCCAGCAAACATCCACCGATATTTTACCGCCTGCTCCAATGGAATGTGTCCGCGGGGCACCTCTGGCGGCGTATGGAACGGGATGCCGATCTCCGGCATATAAACTGCCGGGTAAAAATGCAGACCTCCTGCTGCGATCTCCGCACACTCGATCTGCAGCGAAAGATCGATCTCACCGTTTAGCAGTGCACGCCCGATATCCTTTCGGTTGGCACAGCTGTACATCAAGGGGGAAAAGCGGGTGCTCAGCTCTTCTGTGGCGGCAAACAGGTCAAATCCCAGCATCTGCAGCGGCATATTCTGATGCCCGATCAGCAGATGCCGTTTGGGCGGGTTTGCATTCAGTTCCGCTGCCTGCGCACAGTTTACTGCATCATCGTATAATTCCAGCAGTTGCTTTGCCTTTGGATAAAATTCCCATCCTGCCGGAGTCAGCACCACCCGGCGCTGCGCGTGCTGAAACAGCTGGACTTTCAGCTGTGCCTCCAACACACGGATCTGCTGAGACAGCGCAGATTGTGACAAAAACAGCGCATCTGCCGCCTCCGAAAAACTATCCAGTTCCACGATTCTCACAAATCCCTGCAATGCCTTCAAGCTCATGGTGTTGCTCCTTTTGCAATAAATAAGTTTTGCTTCATTATAATATAATTTATTTGAATTGTAAAATCCTTCCGTCATCGCTATAATTGTTAAAGATTCCGCAATCCTTGTGCATTGCGGAAGGACAAAGAAGAATTCAAACAATGAAGAGAAAGAGAGCATACCTATGAACAAGATCTCCCGCAAAGGCTTTCTGAAGATCGCCGCTGCCGCCGCCATGAGCGGTGTCACCGCCGGTGCTCTGGCTGCCTGCAATGCAGCCTCCGGCTCCACCTCCACCGCTGCTTCCGGCAGCGCTGCCGCTTCCGGTGCAACCGGCACCTACATCCCCGGCACCTATGAGGGCACTGCCGAGGGCATCTCCTCCACCGTCAAGGTCACCATGACCTTCTCCGACAGCGCCGTGACCGATGTGGTCGTGGACACCTCCGGCGAGACTGCTTCCTACGGCGCTGCCGCTGCCGATGAGCTGCGCAAGCAGCTGATGGCTGCCGGTTCTGCCGAGATCGACGGTGTTTCCGGCTCTACCGTCACCTCCAATGCCGTGATGAAGGCTGCCAAGAGCTGCTACGCACAGGCCAAGGGCGAGGCTGTGGTTTCCAGCGTGCAGCTGCCTACCGGCGACGAGAACGACTGGCTGGGCACCGAGCCCGACATCGACGAGGCTGCCATCACCGAGACATGGGATACCGATATCGTCATCGTGGGCGCAGGCAACGGTGGTATGTGCGCAGCCGCTTATGCTGCACAGAACGGGCTGGATTTCCGCCTGATCGAACAGAATTCTTCCGTCATGGAGACCCGTCACTGGTACGGCACCATTGATAGCAGCGAAGCACAGAAAAAAGGGATCGCTCCGGTTGACCGCGCCGAGCTGCTGAGCGAGATCTCCCGTTCTATGGGCGGTCGCTGCGACCAGCGCGTGGTCAAGACCTGGATCAACGAATCCGCTGCCATGCATGATTTTGTTTCCGGCATCCTGGAAAACGAACCTTATAACTATGTGTGCAACCTGACCGCCGGCGATGAAGCCAAGTGGCCGGATGACACGCAGGTGAGCCAGAGCAAGCTGATGTTCCCTGTGCAGCAGGTCGATTACAGCAGCGCCGAAAAGCCCCGCAACGTGGTGTTCCAGGAGTACATTGAAAGCAAAGGCTACAGCATCGACTTTAACACCGGCCTTGCCAAGCTGGAAAAAGATGCCGATGGACGCATCACCGGCGTGATCGCCCAGAGTACCGCAGATGACCACTTTATCCGCATCAACGCGGCCAAGGGCGTGCTGCTGGCCTGCGGCGGCTATGCCGGCAACCCCTACATGATGGAGCAGCTGGACCCGCTGGGCACCAGTGTGACCACTGCCTGCTCCTATACGCCTGCCGACAAGGGTTACGGCATCCGTGCCGCGATCTGGGCAGGTGCACATCTGGATGCAGAGCCCGCTCCCGTTCTGTTCGACCGTGGTCTGGTAGCACCCGGTGTGGATGCCGGCTATGCGGACAGCGAGAACGCCTTTGGCGGCAAGGCTTTCCCCGGCACTGTGGGACAGTACAATCCCGGCAGCCAGCCCTTCCTGAAGGTCAACCGCCATGGCGAGCGCTTTATGAATGAGAGTCAGGAGTACGACAACGCTTCTCACGCTTCCTTCCAGCAGCCGGGTCATGTTTATGCCATGATCCACGATGCAAACTTCCGCAGCGACGTAGATCGCTTCCACACCATCGGTTGCTCTGCACTGACCCGTTACATCCCCGGCATGATGGAAGGTCAGCTGGAGCAGTACGAGGGTGAGGGCCTGATCATGAAGGCGGACACCATTGAAGAGCTTGCCGACAAGATGGGCTTTGCCGGTGCCGACAAGGACAACTTTGTAGCCACCGTTGCCCGCTACAACGAGCTGTACGACAAGCAGAACGACGAGGACTTCGGCAAGCCTGCAAGCCGTTTGAGCGCCATCCGCACCGCTCCCTTCTACGGCTGCTGGCTGGGTGCCTCTCTGCTGTGCAGTATGCAGGGCATCTCCATCACCGAGAACTGCCAGGCCAAGGACAGCAACAATGAGCCGATCCCCGGTCTGTATATCACCGGTGATATGTCCGGCAGCTTCTTCCAGAACAACTATCCCTGCGTCATGGGCGGTACTGCCTGCGGTCGTACCCTGACCTTTGCCATTAAATCCATCAAGCAGATGGCAGGCTTGGAGAACGCCTGATAAGGCGCAGTTCTCCCGCATAGATCCAACATTTCTTCTTTTCTTCTTTTTCATGGGAAGAGGGGCGGTCCCGGTCGGGGCTGCCCCTCTTTGCTGTTTTGCCCCGCACACCCCCTACACAAATGCCCGCGATTGTGCTATGATAGGGCTGAGCAGCCGGTTTGCTGCAAACAACCGGCAAAGCATCGAGGTGTATTGTATAATGTCTGAACTTCTTGAGACGCTGCGGCAGGAGGGCGTGGACCCGGCCCTGCTTTCTGCGGTAGAGGAATACCGTGCCGCCCATCCGCTGGACGCTGCGCTGCGGCCCCGCATCCCGGCCCCGGCCTTTACCTACTACGGCAAAGAGGTGTGGGAGCAGGCGCTGGCGGCCATCCTCTGCGGCGAAAACCTGCTGCTGGCCGGCGGCAAGGCCACCGGCAAAAACGTGCTGGCAGAAAACCTTGCCGCCGCCTTTGGCCGCCCCGCATGGGACATCTCTTTTCATGTAAACATGGATGCCGCCTCCCTGATCGGCATGGATACCTTTGCGGGCGGGCAGGTGGTGTTCCGTCCCGGGCCGGTGTACCGCTGCGCACAGTGCGGCGGCTTCGGCGTGCTGGACGAGATCAACATGGCCAAAAACGAGGCGCTGGCGGTGCTGCACGCGGTGCTGGACTTCCGCCGCGCCATCGACGTACCCGGTTACGACCGCATCCCGCTGGCCGAGGAGACCCGCTTTATTGCCACCATGAACTACGGCTACGCGGGCACCCGGGAGCTGAACGAGGCGCTTACCTCCCGCTTTGCAGTGGTGCAGATGCCTACCATCACGCAGGATAATCTGGAAAAGCTGCTGCGGGCGCAGTTCCCGGATCTTACCGCAAAATATGTGCACCAGTTTGCACTGCTGTTTCTGGACCTGCAGAAAAAGTGCGACAGTGCCGAGATTTCCACCAAAGCGCTGGATCTGCGCGGTATGCTGGACGCGCTGCGGCTGATTCGGCGGGGCATCCCGGCCGGGGCGGCGCTGGATATGGGCATCACCAACAAGGCCTTTGACTCCTACGAGCAGGGGCTGATCCGGGACGTGATCGCCGCGCGCATCCCGGCCAAGCTGGATGCCGGAAAGCTGTTTGCCTGATGGACGCCCAAAGCTACACCGCGCAGGAGCGGCGTGCGGCCAATCAGGTCTGGGCCGCTGCCGGAGCCTACGGCTTTGAGCCGCTGTTTCTGGCCCATAACACAGACGGCACCATTGATTTTTACATGAACTGCATCGTAGGGCTGGTGCATAAATACTACGGTGATGCGCTGATCCGGGACATTTTTTCCGCTTGGGAGGGCGACACACGCCAGCCCATGCTGGACGATATGGCGTGGCTGTACTTAGAAAACGCCGCCTACCGGCTGGAGCTGCCCCGCCGCCCGGTGCTGGAAGCACTGCGGTTTGCCCACGCGGATTACTTTTTTGCCATCCAGTACAAGCTTTCGCGGCAGGAGTGGATGGCGAAAAACCAACTGGTGTACACCATGCAGGCTGCGCGCTGGCGCAAGGTGCTGGGACACACCGCCCCGGTCATGACCCCTTACGAGAGCAGCCTTGCCGCCGCGCTGGAACCGGAGACCGTACCGGAACCAGCACAGCTCAAAAACGACCTGCTGGCGCTGTTTGCAAAGTTCGCCCTGTTTGACGGCAAGGTGCGCCAGAAGCCCGCACTGCATCTGCGGCTGCAAGGCTTTTGGGCAAAGCTTGCCACCAAAACCATGCCCACCCAGATGATCAAAACCGACCGGGTGACAGTGGAGCATTCCGGTGCGGTGGATGCCACAGGCAGCGGGCTGGCGGTGAACAAGCGCCAGGCAAACATCACCCTGAAGCAACGCGCCGCACAGGATCGCGCCTACATTGAAAGCTGCTTCGGGCGCTGCTTTTACCCGCCGGAGCAGCTACGCAAGACTGAGCAGGAGTTGTGCACTGGGGTGCATTTGGGCTGTCATTTGTGGTTCAGCGCCGGTGTACCCAGCCCGGCGCAGGCACCCACCCCGGAAGCGCGGCAGCTGGCGCAGCAAGCCGAATTGCAGGCTGAACGCAACCGCGCCTACTACGCCAAAAATCAGGAGTTGCACCGCAGCGTAGTGCTGCGCCTTACCGAGCAGATCCGCAACTGTATTCTGGTGCATCAGCAGCCCGACCAGCGGGTGGCGCGCAGCGGCAACCTGTGCGCCGGGCGGGTGTGGCGCGCCCCTTACCTGAACGATAACAGGGTGTTTTTATGCCCGGAGGAGGAAAACTGCCCCGCTTTTACGGTGGATCTGCTGCTGGACGCCTCCGCCTCCCGCCTGCACTGTCAGGAGGTGATTGCGGCGCAGGGTGTCATTCTGGCCGAAAGCTTGGCCAACTGCGGTATTCCGGTGCGAGTAAGCGCCTTTAGCAGCCTGCGGGGCTACACGGTACTGCGGGTACTGAAAGGCTTTGCGGACAAGAACCGGCAGAACATCTTCCGGTACTTTGCCTCAGGCTGGAACCGGGACGGTCTGGCGCTGCGAGCTGCGGGCGATCTGATTCAGTACGCCCCCGGCCCCGCCCCGCGCCACCTGATGATCCTGCTGACCGATGCCAGCCCCAACGACAGCCGCCGCATTCCGCCCACAGCAGAGAACCCGCTGGGCTGCGCCTACGAGGACGCTGCCGGTGTTACCGATACCGCCGCGCAGGTGCGCACCTTGCAGCGGCAGGGGGTGCGGGTGTCTGCCGTTTTTATGGGCGAGGACAGCAGCGCCGGTGCCGCCACGCAGATCTACGGCAAAAATATGGCGCGCATCCGCGGCATGGATCAGCTTGCCCGCGCTGCCGGGCGATTGATCCAGAACGAGATCCGGGAGCTTGGCGATTGAAAAATATAAAATGACCCCTGTGGGAGCAACTCCTGCCTTAGCCGGCATCTCCCGCAGGGGTCATTTTTCACAACCGATTATCACAAAGCACAACCATGCTTTGAACTTCTGCTTGCTCTGCGCCATAAGTTTTTGCAAAATTTTGTCGTTTTGAAGAAACTTGCAGTTGTTTTTTCCTCAAAAGTATGCTATACTACGTTCAGAGAAGTTTTATACAGCCTGTCGGCCCGATCACCCGGCTGGCACTTTTACAACGTTTCGCTGTTTGCTTTTTAGGAAGGAGATCAATCATGGACGCTTCCCGTTATTTTGACGCCATGCACAACGCCATGTCCACCCTGCACGCCGGTGCACAGCTGCTGCTCACCATCCGTTTGCAGGACACCTGCGGCAACGATGCCTATCTTGAAGTAAAACAGCTGCCCGGGGAGCAGAGCGCCCTTGTGTGCTACTCCACCATGGGGCGGCGCTGCCTGAATTTTCAGCTGTTCCGCAAGGGCTGGCAGCTGTGCCACAATGCCGATGGGCAGCTGACCGGACGTTTTCCGTCCAGTGCCGACAGCCTGCTCAGCCAGACCGACTTCCGCGCCTACTGCCGGGAGGATCGGCTGGATGCCGCCCGCACCCAGCGCCTTGTGGAGGAACTGGGGCAGCGCGCCGGCACGAACTATGTTGGTGTCATCCCGCAGAATGCCCGCACCGGCGCACAGATCACAGTCGAAAGCCACCTCGGCCGCGGCGCACGCTGGAGTTATTGGAGTCAGGACGCTTCCCCCTGCCTGCCGCTGGCCGCAATTTTGTACTGGCTGGCTGATTTTCTGGCCGGGAACGAGCGTCGCGCGTTGCAGTCTGACCCGCAGGCCGCCGCACTGGCTGCGCAGTGGCTGGCAAAGGACACCGCTGTGTTCTTCTGCTCCTCCCCTGCCCTGACGGTATCCTCTGCGACAGGTCATAGTGCCCCTGCTACACGGCGCACCCACCCCGCGCCGGTACCTGCCGCACGCAGCAAGAGTTGGCAGAGCGTTCTGGCCGCCATGGCTGCGGTGTAAGCAAGACATCGTTATTTCAGCATGGTTTACATAAAAAGACGAGTGCATCGGCAAAACCGAGCACTCGTCTTTTTTGCAGGATAACAGTAAAAAAGCACCCCGCCAACCGTTTCCGGTCAGCGGGGTGCTTGGTGCTTAGGGTTTACGGTTCAGCTTACGCTGCACAGCACAGGGAGGAAATCACTCCTCGATGTAGCCGTACTGGAAGTACCAGTAGCCGTAGGGGCTGTGCCAAATGCCCTTCAGAGAAGAGCTCTGCAGCCAGAAGTCGTTGTAGTAAGCAACGGGGATGCAGCCCATATCCTCCATCAGGATATCCTCAGCCTTATGCAGCTGTGCAAAGTGCTCGGCGACATCAGCAACCTTGGAAGCCTCCATAGCAGCATCGAAGTCAGGGTTGGAGTACTTACCATCGTTGTTGCCGTTGCCGGAGCAGAACAGCTCGATCATGTTGGAAGGATCGTTGTAGTCCATGACCCAGCCGTTACGGGCAACATCGTACTCGCCGGCACGGCGAGCAGCGGTGAAGGCAGACCACTCCATCTTGCTGATGGTCAAAGTGATGCCCAGATCGCCCCAAGTCTGCTGCAGGTACTCTGCCAGAGGCACATGGTAGCCGGAATCGTTGGTGCTGTACTCGATGGTGGGGAAGCCCTCGCCATTGGGGTAGCCAGCCTCTTCCAGCAGCTTCTTAGCCTCGGCCATATTTGCCTCGTAGTCATCAGCAATGTAGGGAGAACCGCCGTTCGCGTTGTCGTAGAAGTAGCCCTGCGCGTCCACGATGCCGGGGCCAACCAAGTTGGATGCAGCAGAGTAGGTGCCCTGCATGATGGTGTTGCCAACATAGTCGCGGTCGATGGCCAGAGCCAGAGCCTTGCGAACCTTGGCATCCTTGAAGGCATCACGCTGCAGGTTCAGGCTGACGTAGTAGGTGCCCAGAATGGTGTCAACATAGAAGTCGCCGCCGTCCTCTGCCTTGGTCAGGCTGGGGATCTCGTCGGTGGGCACGTCCTTGATCAGGACAGCCTCGCCGCTGTTGTAAGCAGCGAAGGAAGCGGAAGAGTCCTCCAGCAGCAGCAGGGTAATGCTGTCGGAAACGATCTTGGAGCTATCCCAGCCGCCAACGTAGTTGGGGTTCTTGGTCAGGACGATACGCTCGGAGGGGGTCCACTCGGTGATCATGTAGGGGCCGTTGGACACGAAGGTGTCAGCGGAGGTGCACCATGCATCGCCGTTGGCCTCAACGGTAGCCTGCTGCACAGGGCTCATGGATGCGAATGCGGCCATCTTGTCGAAGTAGGAGCAGGGGTAGGACAGCACGATGGTCAGGGTCTTGCCGTCGTCGCTTGCCTTGACGTTCAGAGCATCGGGGTTGGGCTCTGCAGTGGGGTTGCCGTCTGCATCGGGGAAGCCGGCAGCTGCGTCAAAGCCATCGATCATGCCCAGGCAGGTCTCTGCGTAGGGAGCTGCGGTGTCGGGGTTGACCATACGCTTGAAGCTGTACTCGAAGTCCTTAGCGTTCAGCTCGCTGCCGTCGCTCCACTTCAGGCCGTCACGCATGGTGAAGGTCCAGGTCAGGCCGTCCTCGCTTTCTTCCCAGCTCTCAGCCTGGCCGCCAATAACTTCGTTGTTCTCGTTGATGATCAGCAGGGGCTCGAAGATGGTGATGATGGTGTTGGCGCCATCAACAGCGCTGTTCAAAGAGGGATCCAGAGTCTCAGGGTTGGGGCCGTACTGGACGGTAAAGCCAGCGGTGTTGACACTGCCGGTAGAAGAACCAGCAGCGGAAGAAGCAGTGCCGGAGGTTGCGGTAGAACCGGACTTGCTGCCGCCACAGGCTGCCAGACCCAGAG
>ERZ779885.3943-NODE-3943-length-11996-cov-2.503140_pt1 | contig 11996 bp, 7 predicted proteins | sample MGYA00511554_ERZ779885 | MGnify/ENA primary metagenome ERZ779885 (study PRJEB29588, sample SAMEA2160998) | human gut metagenome | biome: human gut; feature: human-associated habitat; material: faeces | place: Denmark | collected 2008/2010 ... | reverse complement strand
TTTGTCAATGCTAGAAAATGGATTGAGATGAACAAAAAATAAAAACGATTTGTTATATTTACTAAATATAATCGGCAAAACGAAATGCGAGCGGTATAAAAAACGAAATGCGATAATCAGGGTATAAAACGAAATGTGAAAAAAATATCGCACACACACGATATAAAAAGGCTTTCAAACGTCATTTGAATGGCGTTTGAAAGCCTTTAAATTTATAGCATTTTCACGCAAAAAGCACATTCAAATATTTGTGCAATTCATTAGGAATGACTATCTTTACATAGTATTTAGGAGGCATCTGTTGTATCGACAACGCCGCAATCTTTGTAATCAAACAAAGTTCGCTGCGGGTGTTCTTCATAATTGCATACCATCCACTCCTCCTGCTTTCTTCGGCTCGTCTTTGATGCGCTGATGGTTCTTTCTACCCGGTGGATTATCCATCCGTTTTTGTTTGCGTATTCCTCTATCATTGGCAGGGGAAACATTGTCAGCATGAACTTACCTTTCACCTGCTCCAAAAGCTGCAGGAGCTTCTCCATGCAATACTCATCAAACGTACCCTCGTAATGACCACAATCGCTATTGATATAAGGTGGATCCACAAAATGAAACGTATCGGGCGAGTCATAAGTGGAGATGACATCCAGCGCATCCCGGTTCTCTATGGTCACGTTGTCAAGCCAGGCGCATAACCATTCGGTAAACTCATCCTTTGCATTACGCAGTTTCTTCGGCATTCCGCCACCAAAGTCATAACCGAACGAACCATCCATCATGCTGGCAAAGGACATTTTACATAACGCCCAAACAGCCCATGCACGTTGCACCGGCTGAAAGAATTGAGGATACTGCAATATGTGTCCGGCATGGGCGTGCATATCCCGGCTGTGCAAAGTCTTCTCAATCTCCTGTTTCAGGTCACGATAATAGACTTTAGCCATCCAATAAAAGTTCGTTATATCCATGCTGATATCGTTTATAACTTCGCCATCAGCCGGACGCTTGGCAAACAATACTGCAGCACCGCCGCAGAAAGCCTCTGTATAAAGTTTATGCTTGGGGATCAGAGGCAGAATATGTTTAAGGAGGGTTTGCTTGCCTCCGTAGTAAGAAATAGGTGTTTTCATTGCTGTTATTCCTTTAAATGTTACTATCTTTGCGACATCTCACTCACATAACATACAAATGCGACCAACCGCAGCAGAGGGTATTTAGCCCCCGGCTGTGCGGTTGGTCGCATCTTTGTGTAAGTATGTGGGTGAGATAACTACTTACAGGCCGGGGGCTTTTTCTTGCCTGCCCCCGACAGGCATTTATCCGTTTATAAGCGCATTAGCTTGTTCCTTGCATTGTTCCCGGTAAGACTGGAAATCATCCCACTCGGAAATAAATTCGGATGCCCGTTCATGCTCCGGATTGACAAAGGCTATCATACGGTTTGACTGGATTGCCTCCACCCGGCTGGCCGAGTACCTCGTGCGGATCAACCCAGAAACAAATTCGTCATAAGTAGCCTCCCTCGCTTCAATCAGAGTACCTCCGTCCGCCATACTTCCTGTATAGGCATATCCCAATATGGGAGCGGACACCGGTTCAGTCACCTCACCCGAACGGGCATCCGGTTCAGGAGAATACTCCTCACGCTGCTCGTTCAGATAGCACAAATAATGTTCATTATCGAACTTTGAAAAAGTCTTTTTTTCTGCATAAATCCCTTTGTACATAATCACCGATATTTTAATCGGGATCGGTTATCTTATAAAAGCATTTACCCCGGTCACCGATTGGTTGTTTAATAATCTTTGCCGAACAGGGTTCATCCAACACCACATCTTTCAACTGTTTGATAAGAGCCTCCGAACCGGTAAAAGTGATATGTTCCACCCAATCCATTTTTGGAGAACCGTCATCATCAGTGAGCAAAGCTCCGGTCTTGTCCTTTACCTGCTCGTAGATGTCATACTGGATGATCAGGCATTCACCCTTGTACTTGGAGGCTTTTATCTCGAAGCCTTTCAGGTGGATTTCCCTGTTCAAAATGTCATCAATGTGGTACTTATCTCCCGTGAGATTACCACTGCTGTTCGTTACTTCACTGAATGTTTTCATATTGAGAGTTTTTAATAAATAAATACTATTGCAATGCTGCATGAACCCCAACCGGCTGGATGCCTTTATCCGGATCTCCTCATCGCTCATTCCACGTTTTCGTAGTTTGGCCACCTCCCGGCAGAGGTTTTTCTTGTTCTGCTTGCGGGCGAGGCAATAATCATGGAACGTCACGTATCCCACGTAATTGACACCCCTGCTCTCTACCGGGAAGACCTGATAATTCGGCTTTATACTCAAAGCACGTTCATTATTCAAGTAGTGGTTGATAAACACGAGGGTTCCGTGGAGTTTCTCCTTGTTTCCATCCAGTAGGACAATATCATCGGCAAAGCGGTAATAGTACCGGATGCCCATTTCTTCTTTCATGATATGATCCAGTTCGGATAAATAAAGGTTAGCAAAGAATTGGGATAAATAATTTCCAATAGGCACTCCGTTCTCTGCCGGGTCCACGATACCGTCAAGCAAAGCAAGCAGCCGGGCATCTTTCAGCTTTCGGCGGATTACCTGTTTCATGATCTCGTGGTCTATACTCGGATAAAATTTGCGCACATCGATTTTCAGGCAGTACCGGGTTCCCTCCGGATCCGCTTTCAAATCACGGCGGAGCTTGTATAAAAGAGGGTGAATACCACGTCCACGGATACAGGAATAGGTATCACGGGTGAAATTGGAGAGCCATATCGGTTCAATCACCTGCATGATAGCCCAATGAACGACACGATCACGGAATGGCAGTTTGAATATCTTCCGCTCTTTAGGCTCGTAAATGATAAAAGTCTTGTACTCGGAGGTGCGGTAAGTACCGGTGATAAGTTCACGCTGGAGCTGTAATAGGTTCGCCTCCAAATGGGAGCCGTACTCTATTACTTCGCTTCGGCGAGTTTTGTGACGGGCGGCGTTGTGAAACGCCTGTTCGAGATTGCCATATTCGACAACTCGTTCAAACAAATTTCCATACCTTTTCATGGTCTGTTTCTGCGGTTCTGAGTGTCTGAGTGTCTGAGTGTCTGCTTTGCCTTACTCGGAAGCGTTCGAACCGTTACCGGCCTACCAGCGTCCTTTTGAGCGTTCGTCATCTTTTGCCAAGTGGCAAGGTCTTTCACCCCATCTAACCGTTTCCTAACTGCAAAGTATAGGGGAGCGGACACATTCGCATTCGAATTCGAGGCTGCATTGTTCGTATTCGTAGCAAACGCCCCTGCATTCGTGCCATTGTTAGCGTTAGCACCGGAGAGGCGGACACGAAGCCTGCGTCACACTAAGGGTAAAACAACCTGTTAAACTTGGTTTAACGATGCAAAGATAAGCCTTTTAAATACATTTACCCAAAACCGGCAAAAAAATCACAAAAATCGACTCGCCTTACGGCGAGTTCTGAAACCCGCCGAACAGCTTTTCCAAAACTCTCAATACAAAATTTCAAAGAACGTTCTTTTCCTCTTTCCGTTTTCCGTTTTCGTTTTAAGCCGACATCACCGGATCCGCATCGAAAAAGCAGAGGGGAGCGGACACATTCGCATTCGAATGCGAGGCCGCATTGTTCGTATTCGTAGCAAACGCCCCTGCATTCGTGCCATCGTTAGCGCCAGCACCGGAGAGGCGGACACGAAGCCCTTTGGATGATGCTGAATTCTCCCAAAAATAGTCACAGAAATAAGTCGAGGCGGTCGCTCCGATTTCGGTCGGCATGGCGCAAAGCAAGTAGTAACTTTTCTGTTTGATATAACCGCTGGTTCTCGGAACCTCGCAAACCTTGATAAGGCCGGAAATCGAATTGTCATCATAACCGGCATAAAGGGACGGGGCAACATAGACCTCAGATTTCTCATCACCCACGTTATCGATAAGCCCCCGGACAATCTTCCAAATATGACCGAAAGGATGTTTCAGGCCAAAGAACACCGGAACCTTTGCCGCATAATGCAGCGAGCCGTCCTCCTTTAGCACGTTGAACGTGGTTTCACCGCAACCGTCACCCAACTCAATACCCGCAGAGGTCGGAACAACCGGGTAATAACTCCACTGATCCCAATTCGGCATATTAGTGGTTCCGGCTCCGAGGCCACCCTGATACAGACCGTTGCTATCCTTTTCAGCAATCACGGCCTCCTGCATATTGCGGGTTCCGAATATGATCATGAAAAGAATTTCAACCACCGCCTGAGCCACGTACCAGTTGGCATCCCAACCCTCGCCACGCTTGCGGGCATAAGTTGAAAAATTACGGTACTGCATATTGGTTGCAACCATCCCCAACTGCGTGCGGTAAGTCCCGTCCCGGCTTGCATCATTGTTTCCACCACGATATTGGGCGGCATCACTCACAACCGAACAAAGGATATTGTTCGTCCTGTCCATCACGCCACCACCGAGGGCGGAAAGGCCACCGGCGGGAATATACACGCACTGTTTGCCTTTGATGGGAGAAAGGGAAACGGCATAATATTTCAAATTACCCACTTTCCACTCGGCAAAATAAAAACCAATATTCCAACACCACATATACTGTCCCATCGTGCCGTCCAGCTTCGCCGGTGTGCCGTCCTCGAAACGGTAGTGGTTCGTGGGATCCAGCTTGCGCCGGGTACGGTCATCCTGAACGAGGTAACAACCAAGTCCCAACAGCTCTGGCAGCTTGCGGAGCATATCGAGGCTGCCGTGATAACCGGCAGCCCGGTACGTGGAATTCGATTCATTCCAATAACGTCCACAAACGGCGTTTGCGGCGGTGGTAACCGCCTCGGACAAATTCATAACTTTGGACTCTCCGTCCGTGTCCAGCACCTCGATGCGCATATCGCTCACGCTGCCGGAGGCAGTATCGAGTTCGCTGATCTTCTTTCCGGCTTCAAAAGCCGAAAGCATCGCTAACACACGGGTTTCCTGATCGCTTGTCATATTTATCAAGTTTTTAAGTTAAACGTATTCTGCCTTTACTGTCAATCCGGATTTTACCGCCTCCGGTAAGGCGGACGGACGGAGCCTGAACCGTCACGTTTATGGTCTTGTACAAGTGGGTGGCCTGTGTCGGGATCACGTGGATCCGGCTCGTTCCGTTCTTGAGTGGAGTAACGACACCGGCGGGATCCACGCTCACGGCCACGTCATCACCCAAGAACAAAACATTCTGCAGGGAGTACGAGGGGAACATCTTGGCCACGATACGCTGAACGTAAGGATTACGCTGGGTGATGCGTTTCGTGTAGGTCAGTTCCATTCTCGTGGGAGCCAATGAAGCAGCACCTGATATGGACTCCTGCAGCTGCTTCATTTTCTCGATTTCGGCCTCTGCAGTGGTGGCCGTACTGCTCGCACGGGCGGCAGCGGCAAGAGCTTCCGATTTGGCCGCATTTACAGAGCTGGCCTCCTTATTCGCCGTATCAGCTGCGGAGGACGCTTTCGTGGCGGCATTCGTGGCATTGGAGGCAGCTCCGTTGGCTGCGTCCGTGGCTTTCTTTGCCGCTTCGGTAGCTGCTCCGGCAGTACCGGCGGCATCATTGGCACTTTTGGCAGCGTTATTGGCCGCTGTGGTTGCCTTATCTGCATTACCTGCAGACGTGTTGGCTTTTACTGCGGCTTCATTGGCGGCTTTCGTTGCCCCGCTGACCGCATCCAATGCCACGTCCTGCAATTTGGAGATAGGAGCCTCTACTACTTCCGGCACGCCACCGTTAAAGCGCAAAGCCGGAAGCGAGAGAAGCCCGTCCAACGAGGTGGCCACCGGTAGATCACCCACGCCTTTGGATTCGGCTCGGATGATCGCACGCACACGTTTAGCGATTTCCTGCAATTGAGCTTCTGTCAGTACCATAACTTATCCGTCTATCAATTTGACAATTTGTGCGTAACCGCCGGGGCTCAAAACCAATGCGGCTTCTTTTATCATTAGAGCCTCCTCCGCTGAGATTTCGATATCTCCGGTGGATTGATAGATTTTAAGGCTCAAGCTGTAAGCACGGATTTTCTCGTCACCGCTCAAAGCATTCACCCTCTCATCTCTCCACTCCCCACTGAATAGGATCGGAGCAATGACATCTTTCATCAACTGCTCCTGTTCCACATCCGTACCCTCTACTTTTTTCGTGATCACCAACCCCTTATAATTCATAAAGGGAACATTCAAATTCACTTTCATAAATACCTCCTTTTTATCGTTACCAATCATTATCATTCATTGAACCTACTATCCAGCCTCTACCCAATAAATTAGACGCTGGCACAGGACTCATAAAATCCTCTATATTCCTACAATCGGCGATAGTACCGCCCGGCCATTTTACCTTATTACCGTTCGAATAGATATACACCTCACTATTTTGGTTATTGGCATTCATCACCGTTACCCGTTGACTTTTCATCCCGCTCAACAAATACCGGTACGTTCCTGAAACTTTTATAATCACCAAATCAACCGGAAAACCAGCAGCATCTCCGGAGGAGCCATACAACGGGATAGTATAATAGGTCTCGTTATTGGATGACGTGGCAGAAGACAAAGAGACATATACCTTACCGGTTTCCGTCTCCAAACCATTCACGTAATAGTAACCATAGCTGCCATATACCACCAGCGTATTGCGTTGCCTTGCCCCGAAATTACCACGACACCAAACATCAGAGGTATAGAAACGGAAAGAACGCTTTTTGTCATAGTCATAGCCCTGATGATACAGGTCACCGTTAAACCACATCTTTCCATCACTGCCAAAGGAGATGCCTCCGACAATATCCCCGTCATTATTCACGCAGTTTAAGGATTTGAAGGAACCCGACACACCGACAACCGTTCCGCTGAACTCGCCGTTCTTGGCGATTATCTTTCCATCCGTGGTGAATTGTACGTTGCCATTCGCAGTTACAAGCCCCTCCAGCTTGATATGCTTGGCGTTTATTGTCACGGAGTCCGCCGCTTGGTTGATATAGGAAACAATGGCACCACCATCCTCAAGCGTCTTGCTCGCCCATAACTTATTGCCGTCTGCAGTAGTAATCCACCCAGCCTTGCTGATGGTTCCGTCTATCGTATCCACCCGGCTAACAATGGCATTGATTTGTTGTGCCGTCACGTGAAAGCTGCTCTCGTGCGTGGTGACACGATTGCCAAGACTGTCCACCTCGGTAATGGTAGCCCACAGCTTGTTACCGTCTGCCGTGGTGATCCAACCGGCGGTCTTGATGGTATGGTCTATCTTATTCACCTCCTCGGCCACGGCAAGAATATGCTCGGCGGTCTGCTCGAACTTGGTACTGACCTCTTTTTTATAATCCTCTAACGGATGATTGGTCAGGGTTAGCTGCTCGATATACAAGTCACCGGTAAATTTCAGGAGAAAATCACCGGTTCCGTTCCATACTCCTGATATCTCCAGTATATCAAAGCCCTCACCAGCCGGAATAACCTGCTCCACATAGGGAGCGGATCCACTGAAACCGGCAGTCAGGATCCCCTCCTCGGCGCAATGATATTTCAAGGTTAGAAATATGACGCTGCCATCTTCCGGCTTGGTGATATCCGCATTCAGCTGGCGAATGTGACTCCGTTTGATCCGGAGCATGAAACGGCCATCGAAAGAGTCAATATCGGCCACCTTGTTTTTCTCGGAATAGAAATTCACGCCTAAATCAAGCAGCTGCCCTCCGATATCAAATAAAGCCATATCACTCTCACGCTCCCAATAAGCCATGTCATCCTGAAAGCTGGCGTTTTTCAAAAAGTTATCCTCCTCGGTCATCGTGCCCACAACGCTCTGCATGGCACTTTGCAGCATACCCTCCATTATCTCGAATTTCGTCCGGACATCCTCACCGGTACGCAGACGGAAATCACCCAGCAGATAGGCGTTGTTGGAATACAGACCATATCCCTGCAGCTGCCCCCACCAATAGGTAATAATACCGGCCAGACGTCCAAGCCGGAGACGCACGGCGTTGTCAGGATCCGTTTTCATCCCGTACAGGACATCAAGATACGGACTGCCCTCCTCAACGCTGGTTTGTTTGATAACCCCTTTGCGGTCTGAATTGGTGGCGGAGTCCACACGGGTAAGCACGTCACGAAAAACAACACTACCCTCATCGCCTACAAAATTCTTATAGGTGATGCTATCGAGCCGTTCCTCTCCTTTGGAGGTATCACCGACTTTGGCAGTGACCACCTGCAGTTCGTACTGCTTGATGATACCATCCACGGAAAAACGCTGAACCATCAGGATATCACCCGGACGGAAAGGGTTGTAAAGGACTCCTTTCTCCGTATCGAGATAGATTGTCTTTGTGCCCGCATCGATGTGATCGACACGCATCATGTCAGTTGTCAGACGGGTTCCGTTCTCACCCATCAGTTGTGAGATGACAAATTCATACACTCGCATAACCCCACGGACGGTCATCTCGTCCAGCTCCATGACGGCTTTCTTTTCCTTTACTCCTGCGGCATTAAGCACCTCTTTCCAAAACAATGCCCATCCGGTTCCGCCGGGGAAACCCGAAGTAAAGACCTCGGAGGAAAGCAGACCTTTGAAAGTGGAGTCTTTCTCTACCGTAAGGCTTTCAACAAGAGCCTCGCCGATAACCTTTATCCCCTTCAAAAAGGTTTCAAGCTCTTTCGCCGTGTCGGGTATGTCCTTTCTGAGGTATTTGTCTGCCGTTTCTTTTTCCAGCTTGCTCAAGGAATTTGCGATCGTGCGTATTGTCCGGACGGCGGAAAGGACGTTATACTCGGTGGGATCAATACTGTCCCAGCTTTTCAATACGGTCAGCACGTCCTTATTCAGCTGTTCCTTATAGGCTGCCTGAATATCCACGATATTACTCTCGATCTGATTGATACGCCCGTAATCAACCGCATACGTGCATTCAATATCCATATCTGTGGTATTATTCACCCGGCGGGAGATCTTGGTCACACGGCTCTCGTGAGTGCCGGTGGGGAAATAAATCTCATTCTCCAAAAGGACACGCCGCCCCAATTTCAAATCGATATGGTTCTCATCCAAATAGATGTAATCGGTTGGAGCCTTATAGACTGACGTATCAATGCTTATCGACTCGATATGCTTCTGAACGGCCTCCTCAAATTCTTTTTCCGCCAGCGGATAATACTCTTTAGGCATCCGTATGTTCCAAAGGATATACTCGTCACCCGGCTTCGGGATCAGCAGGCCGCCCGGTAGCTGCTGGTTCTCATACGGGAATTGCGTGATAATCTCGAACTCCTTTGTCTCGGAGTTGAAATTCACCTCAAAATCACGCCCGTTCAACTCCCCGCCTTGAAACGACACCTGTTTAACAAGCCCCTCGATCTCATACGTGTTCGGATCGAAATTCAACCCCTCATCAGTAAAATAATATATAGTGAACGCATTGCCGTCCTCACCTGTGGCCTCTTCCGTCCTGACACCGGTAACAGTACCGATTCGTTTCGGGAATATGTACGCAAAGGCCTCCTCCTCCGCCTGCTCCACGATTCCAAGATGGATATTCCTTTCCACGTAACGGACACCACCCGGAAGCTGCAGGCGGCGGTGACCGTAATCAGAGGCCACGATATTACGGGTACTGCCAAGAGGATACAACCGGGTAAAGAAAGGAACCGTATCATTCTCCACACGGGAAAGCCTGAGCAGCCCCTTTCCGTACCCCAAAGATACGGGAGTGCCGTGTTCACAACGGCTCAGATTGATAGTGGTTCCCTCGATCCACCATTCGGTATTGAAATTCTTGGCTATTTCCGAAAGGGCATCGAAACAAAATATCTTATCATACTCTATGTTTACATTAGCGGAGGACACCACCTCGCCGATAACCCAATTTTTCGTCCCCTTGATACGGTTTATATTGTCACATATCAGCTGCAGGTGTTCGGCAGCCGTGGCATCATAGGAAAAGGAAAGCTCATCGTCACCGTCCACCATCTTGAGGACTTTGGCCTTTTTAAGCTCACTCTCTATACCGTAGAACTTGCAGCTGTAGGCATACTCAACGGTGGATTTCTGCTCCGGCTTGTAATCCTCCAGCAGCGTGAAGCGTTCACCCTCAAAATCCACGTAATCATTCACGCCCAGTTCCACGTACTCGTAAAGGGTAAACGACAAATTCAGGATATTGTCATTCATCACTTCCTTTACGTGGCGGTCGGAGTCTGACGGCGATACCGCAGTCTTGAACACCCCTTGCTGGTTGTATATTTTAAGCTCCATTTTGAACGCTGTTTGAATAATGTTTGAATACTATAACGAGGGAACCGGTTCCCGAAATTTCACGCTGAATTTTGCGATGACCTCACCCCCGAAATCGGTCAGCTGGGTGTAATCCGTGCAATCCTTGTAGTACATCCGGTAACTCCTGCCAAGCTCCGGAGGGTTGATGGTCAACCATCCCTTATTACCGGCCTTGAGAAATTTCAGGAATGACGAATAACGGGACAGGAATTGCGCCCGGTCTGCCGCTATGATCGCAAATTGCAGGGTGACATCACGAGCCTCCCATGCGGGTAAAAGCGCATCAGGCAGTTTCTCCCCGTCTTTTTCCCGGAATGACACAGCCGTGTGCGGCTTTGCCGATGGCGGTTTCAGCAGGGCGGAGTAATTCTTGGTATCACCCGCTTTCTCCTCTGCGAGGAATGCCCCATAATCCACAAAGACATCAACCCCGTTTATCAGTAACAAGCCTTTTAAAATATCCATTGTCATTTCATCTTTAAACCGTTTTGTTTGATATCCCTTATCTCATCGTATATCTTTGGCAAGGCATCGGTGTTCGTCTTTATCTTATCGATCGTTTCCAATGCTCCGCCTATGCCCTCTGATATATTCTCCACGTTCTCATCGATGGAGGCATCGTGCATCTGCAGGGAGGTCATCAATCCCTCCAGCTTTGTACCCTGATCCTGTGTGAGGGTTTGGAAAGCACCGGCACGCCCGCTTTGGGTGGTAGTCTTTTCCTCATCGTTTTTCCAAAGATCATACCCCATAGCGGCGGCCTTGTCTTTCCACGCTTCCATCCACGATTGAGCCGCATCAACGTTATTCCCGATATTGTCATAAAAGCTATCGATCAGGTGCATGGCATCACCCGCAATCTGTTCCTCACTTTTACCGCTTCCATATACCGCCTTTAACTTTTTCTGCAGGTCATCGAACTTATCGGCAAAGAACAGGGAATATGCGATCTGCTCTCCGAGGTTCTCCAGCACGGAAGCGGCCTGATCCGCAAAATTCTCCAATGCCGTGCCGCTTCCCTTGATGGCGGAAGTGATAGAGTCGAGCATTCCCTGACCGAGGCTCCCGAACGTTTCCTGCAGATAATCCTCCAAAGCCTGTTCCGCCTCGTCCATCGCATCTTTCAGGTCGATCAGGTTCTCAAGATAGTTCCGGGTTTCATCGCTCATCTTACGGGTATCGAGAATGACTTGGAGCATCTCCGTATCCAGCTCGCCGTTGGCCTTTATCAGTTCAGGGTAAACATCAAGGATCCCGCTATAAACATCCTTTCCTTTTCCCCAGCCGAACAATCCCGTTTTTTTATGTCCCGTAACGATCTGCGCATCGTTCAACCCGCCAAAACCTTTCTGATAGTTCTCCAGCCGTTTGCGGTAGGTTCCGGCAAAATCACCCGTCATGCGCTCTATCCAGTTCATGGTGGGAGCGTCACCGGCCAGTTCTTCCTTGAATTGCGAGAGGGCATCACGATAGACCTCTATCGCATTAGCGGCCTTTGCTACCTGACGCTCCCCGAATATGTTCTCCGCCTTTTCGAGCAAAAGGTTCTGCTCCAGCAGTAAGAGGTTGTATTGCCGCTGGAAATCGAGCTTTGCCTTTTCAATCTCTTTTAGAGCCTCCTTGTGGCGGGCTTCCGCAGCAAAGGCCGAGGTCAGGAAA
>ERZ779885.3931-NODE-3931-length-12037-cov-5.507845_pt1 | contig 12037 bp, 10 predicted proteins | sample MGYA00511554_ERZ779885 | MGnify/ENA primary metagenome ERZ779885 (study PRJEB29588, sample SAMEA2160998) | human gut metagenome | biome: human gut; feature: human-associated habitat; material: faeces | place: Denmark | collected 2008/2010 ... | reverse complement strand
GAATGCTCGCCGATGGAGTTCTTGAGCTTGCCGCCGCCGGACAGGGTGCCCATGATGGATGCACCGCCGCCGATGTCGGAACCGTCACCCACGACCACGCCTTGCGAAACACGGCCTTCGACCATGGAGACGCCGAGCGTGCCGGCATTGAAGTTCACGAATCCGGCGTGCATCACGGTGGTGCCGGAAGACAAGTAAGCGCCGAGGCGCACGCGGTCGGCGTCGCCGAGGCGCACGCCGGTGGGCACTACGTAATCGATCATGCGCGGGAACTTATCCACACCGAACACGTTGACAGTGGCGGCAGGAGCTGCGGCAGGCAGTCCGGCCTGGGAGGCGAAAGCGAGAGCGGCTTCGGTGGAGGCGCGTTCGACGTCGGCCTTGCGCAGCGTGAAGTCTTCAACGGCGAAGGGGCCGTAGTTGGTCCACACCACATTGGCGAGCTGGGCGAAGATGCCGTCGAGGTTCAGCGTGTTCGGCTTGGCCATGCGCATGCTCATCAAATGGAGCTTCAGGTAAGCGTCCGCGGCATTACTGATCGGCTCGTCCAACTGGCTGACGACGAATACCGGCACGCGGCGAATGCCACGGGCGTCGGCCTCATCGTGAGCCAAAGTACCGAAATTGTGGTTCGGGCGATCGGACTCGGCCGGTGCCTCACCGAGATTCAGTTCGGGGTACCAGACGTCCAGGGTGGTGCCGGCGGCGTCTACGCTGGCCAGACCCCAGCCCCATGCGGTACGCTCTTCGCTCATAGTTGCTCCTTATTGTTGTACGCGCTAGTGCACGCTTGTGGACGCGCGATGCGATTAATGATTCCCACCTTAGCCTTATGTGCGCCTAGGTGAGGGACGATGCCCGCGAAATGGCTTGAAATCGTATTTCCCGGTAAAAAATTACCGAGTGTGATTGGCGATGGGATGATAGGTTCTCCGGTGAAATTCGCTGGTGAACAACTCGACAAGGAGGTGTGCGATGTGATGTTGCATCATTCGGGAGCATAGGCTGTGGCCATGCGACGCCCGGCATCATAGAGTTTGCGCTTGAGCGAATCGGGCTCAAGAATCACTACGCGGCCATCCCAGGAATACTGCAATGCCCACCAGAACACAGCGCGTTCGGGAGCATCGACGATGACTTCGAACTGTGTGCCGTCCGGTGAATGTTTGATTTGAGGGTCGTCGAACCATTCGAACACGTTGTTGAGCATGGATTCGTCTCGTACGGCCATGCGGATGCGAATCGGGGCATCGGCTACGGGGTATGGACGGTGGCGCATGAAGTTCACTGCGTCAAAATCAGCTGGTGCTGGTTTTTCCAGTGGCACTGTGCCGTTCCTGCCTTTGGCGCTGACGTTGGCGATTCGGTTGACCACGAAAATGCGGAGGTTGTCTTCGCCATGCAGGTGGCAGATGAGGTAATAGCGTCCGTTCTTGTACACCATCTGGTAAGGGTCGGCGGTGTAGGTAATTCGGCCTGCACCCGTACGGCTTTTATGTGGTATCAAGGTGCCATCCGGGCCGTAATCACGGTATTGGAAGGTTACGCCGTGGCCTTCTTCGATGGCTTGATTCAGCTGGTCGATAGTGGATAGGAACTCACCGTTGATATGCGTGTAGGTGGCCACATGGTCCAGGTAGCCTACTGCCTGCCCGGCGGCGCCTGCGAGCTCGCGGATTTTACCGATGAGGTCGTCCATGGTGTCGAGGCTGATGCGAGATAGGGTAAGACTGTCTAGTAGCAGTCGCATTTCGGCAGTGGACAGGAATGCATCAAGATACCAGCCGGGTTGTGGATTCTTGCATTCGATGCCGGCAAGGTCGCTTTCGGTGAGATGCCCGATATGTCTGCCGAGAAATTCCGTGGCGGTAAGCTTTTTGAGCTGATTTCGTATGGTCTTCTCGGTCGGCAGTTCGCTTGGATCTTCCAGCTGGTGTTTACGGGCAAGTTCATCGAGTATTTGCCGCACGGTCAGGCCATGCCCAAAGTAGCTGTGACGCCACAGCACCTCGAAGATTTCGAGGGTGGTGTTCCCTGCATAGGATTTGCGTTGCGCCGGCTTGTCTGCATCCATACATTAAGGCTACCGCGCGCTTCGTCTAGGATGGAAACGTTGGGTTGAAATACATTCGCTGGAAAGGAGGCTCGCCCATGAGCAAAGGGTATGGTGTGTTTGGCCATGTTCCCGATAATGCGGATGACGATGGCCTCCTGCCTTATGAGGATGATGATTCCGGCGTTTCCTGGGGCCATGCGTTGCGTCGTCGCAATCCTTGGAAAAGAGGAGACGACGAAGATGCCGATTACGACGACGGTCGGTATGACATAGATGACACTGATGACACTAATGGGGGCAGGGGCATCTATGCCGGTAAAAGCGGCGGAGTAGGCGGCATTTCTGGTGAGACGGGTGGAATACTTGGTAGCTCAGGCGCGGCCGGCAGCAGAGACGTAACGTTTGGTGGAACGGACAGTTTGTCCGCCGCCGATGCGGTGATGCCCTATCGTTTCAGGCAAGGACGTTCCGTATGGTTCGACGATGAGGACGAAGGCCATTTCGCCGGGTCTGCGAAGCGTGCCGAAGCCCATGCCGTCCCTATCCTTGCGTTACGCAACGATGTGGAATCGTCATCGTCGAATGCCGTGCTCGCTCGTGCCCGTAGCATTGCGCGCAAAGCGGCCACCATGGTTATCAATCCGGTATACAGCGAAAATCATCGAACCGGGTATGCCGAGCTTGACGGTATTCTACGTGGCACCACCAGCCCATCGAGTAGGTATCGTACCAGCGTGCAATTCGACCTCGATACGGGAGAAGCCGTCGGTGGCAAGTGCTCATGCCCGGCTTACGGCCGTGGCTATGGCATGTGCAAGCACATGATTGCGCTCGCCTTCATATTCTGCGATGATCCGCAGCGTTTTGAAGGCTACCGTGCCGGGGCCGCACGACCGTCTCGGACGCTGATTGACTATATGGAGCACGCCGATAGGCAAGACGCTCAAGCCAAAATTCGTCGTCGCAATGCGGTTATGCGTCGGTTTGATGCCACGCAAGGGAAAAACGGTGCAAATGCTCGGCGTACAAAAAGCGGATACGGCTCTCGTGCCGGCACCCGAGGCGGCGGGTATCAGGGTGACAGCGAGACTGTGGGCTTGGGGCAGGTGCAGCTTGTCCCGATATTGAGTTTCATCGACGGCGTGTGGAGCGTGGAGTTCAAGATCGGCTCGGCTTCCAATGGGTCCAGCTATGTGCTGAAATCGATTCCGCAATTTGTGCTTGCCATGGCGAACGGCGACTATGCGGATTATGGGCAGAAGCTTGCCTTTATTCATACGCCGGATATGCTCGATGATGATTCGCGCCCCCTGCTGGACGTCCTTGATGATGCGATGGCCGTGCGTCGTGCGGCCGAGCAGCAGGACAGGTATTACGGGCATATCGCCATCGACCGTCATCTGACGCTTTCAGCACCGGAAGTGGCCCGGTTGCTGTCCGTACGTGAGGGCAGAGGCGTACAGCTCGTGCTGAACACATGGTTCTCCGGGCAGCCTGCATCGGTGCCAGTTGATGGTGGCGAGCCAGATTTTCTCATGCGCATTGCGCGGCGTGATTTCAATACGTATGGTCCGGATGCCGGATACCTGCTTACCGGAGTGCCAGCGGTGGAAACCGTGATTGACGGCGGCAAGAATGTATGGCTGTTGCTCGCCTCCACTAATCCGGCCGGTGCGGTATCCGCCATGGTGGCGGGCTCTCAGCGTAAAAGCGCAGCAGGATGCCGATTCGTCCGTTGCCCGAAACGATTGATTCCGTTGCGAGGACTATTGGGAGACCTGTTTGAACCCGATGGCGAGGGGCAGGTCATTGCCGGCGATGACATCGCCCTATTCGCACGCACGCTATTGCCTCAGCTGGTTGGTGCCGGACTGTTGGAGGCCAGTGAGATTCCTCGCGAGCTGGCTGAATTAAGTCCTACGGAATGCAGCCTCCAGTTTTATCTGGATCGTGATGAGCATGGTGTGCAATGCGAGGTCAAGGCATGCTACGGCGATGCCATTGTCCCGTTGCTACCCGATGGCCCGACGGTGCATGCTGAGGGCGAGCGTTCCATCCCCTTGTCTCGGGGCATGATTGGGCGTGATTTCGACGCTGAGCATCTTGCGATTGATGTAGTGCGTGAATTCTTTACCATGCCTGACCAGCGCAAGCGCGTTGCGGCCGCCACTCATCAGACGGTGAATGGGTTCCGAACGCCGGCCGCGCGAAAGGCCACCAAAAAATTCGTGTCTGATGCGGCCACTATCGATCGCGATGACACCACGCAGATCGTTCGTCTCTTTGACGAGGGATTGCCGGCACTAAAGGAAGTGGGGGAGGTCTTCACCACACCGGCTTTTGACCGGCTGATCGCGCCCAAGCCACCAAGCGTCAAAGTCGGATTGTCCATCAAAGGCAACTTGGTGGAGATATCACCCCTCGCTGATGAAGTGCCGCCGGACGAAGTGGGTGCCTTGCTATCTTCGTACCGTCGGCGTCAACGATTCCATCAGTTGAAGGACGGCACGCTTGTCAAACTCAGCGGCGCGAATCTCAGCACGTTGGACCGATTGGCCAGCGACCTCGATCTGAGCGAGCAGCAGCTCAACTCCGGGCTGATCGAGTTGCCGGGCGGTCGAGCATTCCTACTGGATGGTGAGCTGCCGGATGACGGCTCCGATGTAGTCAAGGACGCTTCGTTCACCGAATACATCGACGATCTCAAGATCATCGACCCTAAGTCGTATGAAGTGCCGGATAGTCTCAAGCATATTCTGCGCCCTTATCAGGTCGAAGGCTTTCAATGGCTGAACACGTTGTGCGACAAGGGTTTTGGCGGCATTCTGGCCGATGAGATGGGCTTGGGTAAATCCGTGCAGCTTATCGCGTTGCTCCTGTCTCGATATCAGCGGAATACCGGCGAGATGGGCAATGGCAGCCTTGGCCCATCGCTGATCGTGTGCCCGGCGTCCTTGGTGTACAACTGGGGTGCCGAATTCACCAAGTTCGCCCCGAGCTTCAATGCCGTGGTGGTGGCCGGTACCAAAGCCGAGCGCCGTACCGCCATCGGCCGTGCGTTCCGGGCGGATGAACCCACCGTGCTCATCACCTCATACGACCTGCTGCGCCGAGATGTCGATGATTACACCGCCAATGAGCAACGTTTCAATGTCATGGCATTGGATGAAGCCCAGTACATCAAGAATCACACCACGAAAATAGCCAAAGCGGTCAAGGCCGTGGCCGCCGACCATCGTTTCGCCTTGACTGGCACGCCGATCGAAAACCGACTCTCCGAACTATGGAGCATTTTCGACTTCCTGATGCCGGGGCTGCTCGGCTCATATAAGCGATTCCATGAGCGTTATGAGTTGCCCATCTCCAATGCCCGGGCCGCGGATGGCAGCACGGCTGAAGGTCGGGCCGCCGCACAAGTCAATCCTGAGGCCGCTCGGGTATCTCGCCAATTGCAGTCGTTGGTGGGCGTGTTCATCAAGCGCAGGCTGAAGTCCCAGGTGTTGACCGATTTGCCGGACAAGCTAGAGACCACGCTGACCGTGCGGCTTGCCGGCGAACAGCGCAAACTGTATGCGGCTCACGAGCAGCGGCTCAGAATGCAGCTCGAACACAGCGAAGAAGCCGATTTCAACACGTCGAAGATTCGCATCCTCGCCGAGTTGACCAAGTTGCGCCAGATCTGCTGCGATCCGAGGCTGCTGTACGCCGATGCCAAGGATCAATCGGCCAAGCTTGCCGCCATCACCGAACTGGTGGAAACCTGTGTGAACGAAGGCAAGAAGGCGCTGATCTTCTCCCAGTTCACCAGCTTCCTTGATCTGATCGCCGAACGTTTCGACGCGCAAGGCCTGCGCTACTACACCATCACCGGCTCCACGCCCAAGAAGAAGCGTCTCGAACTCGTCGACCAGTTCAATGCGGACGATACGCCTGCCTTCCTGATTTCCCTGAAGGCCGGCAACACCGGACTGAACCTGACCGGTGCCAGCGTGGTCATCCACGCCGACCCATGGTGGAACGCCGCCGCACAGGATCAGGCCACCGACCGAGCACATCGTATCGGCCAGACCGAAGACGTCAACGTGTATCAGGTGGTGGCCAAGGACACCATCGAAGAACGTATCTTGGAGCTTCAGCATACTAAGAGCGAGCTCGCCCGCCAGTTCACCGACGCTTCCTTGCTTGCCGACGAAGCCGGCACCGGCGCCAGCGCCCTCACCGAAGCCCCCGCCTCCATCGCCACCCTCACCAAGGACGATCTCCTCAATCTGCTGGGATGAGAAGATTCTGCTCGGTGCTCTTGAGCTTGGGGATGGAAACAGTCTGGGCTTTGTGGACCCGTTCGCTAAGCCGAGACCGGAGTCGATAGCGGTGTGGCATGGTTCGTGCGTGGGGAGCGTGATTCAGTTGTTGGCTGAGGCGATTCGGACGCTGTCGTTTTGTGCTTTGTTTTGCCGTTGACCAATTGAAATGCTCGTTGGTAGGAGACCCCCAATAAAGCTCCGATTTGTCGATACGTGAGTCCCTCGTTGCGTAGGGCCTGTGCGGCGAGTCGGGATTCGGCAGCCGCTTGTGCGTTGGCTTTTTTTGCTATTTCGCGCTGCCGGAACATTTCTGTTACGTGTTGTTTGGCTTGTTTCGGCAACACAAACGTCACCTTGAGCTCCGGATTGTCGTCGTCGTTCATGACAGTGATGAGATCTTTAGCCATTGGCTCGATATCGTCAAGTCCTTTGGCCTGGGTCGACCGTTCGATAGCTGGTACCTGAACGTACCAATATCGGTCATCGGGTTGCACAAGCACGTCATAGTTGCTCATTGCCACCACCCCTTTCCGAGTTTCTGCTCGCTCTCGTTGATGATATCCAGCGTGGTTCGTTCTGAGACTTCATTATGGCGGGGGATGGGTATCCTCAACCCGTCCAGGCAGTAAACCTCATGTCTGCTGCCTTGCCGTAACAAATAGAAATCGAGCCCTCGCTGCTTTGCCGCTTGCCGAAGTTTCTTGATGATGAGTTTTCTTCGTGTCATCATAACTCTCAATCCCGCACTAGACAAAATGCGTATGTCGAATTGCCGGGTGGGAGTTGTGGGTAAACGTAGAGATGTTCATTGGTCCTTCTTTCTGTTGTCTGACGCGTCGTTGCGTGCGGGTGCATTTGACGGTATGGGATGAGGTCTCTGATTGGCAAGCTGAACGGGGGTATGTGGTTCTAGCTTCCGAGTTATCCACATTGATAAGGTGCTTTTTTAAAGTGACTTTCCCGTGTTGGTCGTGGATGCTGCGAGCAAGGCAAGAACGGTTGATCACGTCGCGATGCGTGTGGGTGAATGGTGAAAGTGTTTTTCGATATTTTTATATCGATATTCGATATATTATGATGGTGGCATACGGTGCAGTGCAGGTTCATCCATTGATATTGATATTGGATTAAGGAGCATAGCCATGAACGCTGGTATCGCATTCATTTCTCGTAAATCTCGCAAAACAGACGTCGCTTGGCGCTATGCCATTGCCGTGGTGCTTGTCGTGTGTTGTATTGGGCTCGCATATGTGGAGATTGTTGTGGCGCCGTGGTTTATCAATGAGGTGGTGTCTATGTTTCCGGAGACCACGTTGCTTAAAGAACCGTCCATGTTCTGGGAATGGGCGATTCTGCTCGCCGTTCAGGCGACTTTGCTGTGCACGGCGGCCAAATTGGTGGTACCGGAGCGTCTGTTGGCTCAAGCAGCTGGACTGCTGGATATGATTCGTATCGTCGCGCTTATCGTCGTGTTTTCGGTAACCACTACCGGTAACATCACAATCTGCCTCATGAATTTCGGAACTCCGGGCTTTGTATATGGCGTGGCCCTATGCAGCCTCGCTGCGATCATCGCCATCATCGTGCTGCTGAAACGGCGGCGCTACAGCACCTGCTCCATGCCGATGTAATATGGAGTGAGTCCCATGCGTTCGTAGAAGGCTTGGGCTTTGGGGTTGCAGGCCCAGACGTTGAGCGTTACGTTGTGGCAGCCGGATTGACGGGCGAAGTCGAGCACGTAGCGATACAAGGTGGAGCCTACATGGTGGCCGCGGGACCGCTCGTCAACGCATAGATCATCGATGTACAGGGTTTTGATATCGGTCAGGATATTGCTGTTGAGGTGCTGCTGGAACACGCAGAATGCGTAGCCAAGCACTTGGTCGGTGGCGGGGGAGTCGGCGTTATGTTCGGCGTCATTGCCGTCATTGGCAGATGGCGCAACCGCCACGAACACAGGGGTCTGATCGTTGGCCAGAATCGCCTTCAATTCCTCGTCCGTGTATTTCTTGACACCGCCTTTGAACAGATCCGGTCGGCCGGCATGATGCACTTCGAGCACCTGCCGCAGCAGTTCGTCGATCTGGGGAATATCGGCCGCCGTGGCCCTACGAATCGTCATGTCATCCATTGAACTCAGTCTAATCGGGCAGTCTCGACCGGCAGATGATTGTTGCCCGCGATAAGAGACACGGACGGGCAAGATGGGTGATCGTTCGTTCAGGCTCTCATTCTCGCCGCAACGTCACGGTAGTCTGGAGTGCGTGAATCGCAAGAAACAGCCAGTGGAGAAGTATGAGCGGGGTACCCGTTCGTACACGATGTCGCATATTCGTGGCAAAGACACCAAAATTGAGGTACTGGTACGCAGCTACCTGTTTCGCAAGGGGTTGCGATTCCGCAAGAACGACAAGCGTTACCCCGGACACCCGGATGTAGTACTGCCGAAATACCACGCCATCGTGTTTGTCAACGGCTGTTTCTGGCACATGCATGAAGGATGTTCCAAACATTCGATGCCGAAATCGAACGTGGAATTCTGGCAGGCGAAACTACTGCGCAATCACAATCGAGACATCGCGCAGCGAGCCGAACTGGAGGCCGCTGGCTGGCGTGTAATTACCGTATGGGAGTGCGAATTAATGAAAGCCGTGCGCGACGAACGCCTCGTACGGCTGTATGAGCAGATTGTTGAAGGAGATGCAGATTCAGCGGAATAATTTCAGCTCCCCTCTGGAGGGGAGCTGAAATCAGGATTCAAACGGGAACTTCAGGCCCCAACGGTCACGAATCGCATCCATCAGCTCCATGATGCGGATGGTGTCGGCGTGCGGCATCGCCTCGCATTCGATCTTGCCGTCCAGCAGCGCGTTGGCCGCATCGGCCACCTCATACTCATAACCGGTCAACTGCGGCGGCACCGCAATGCTGCGCACGGGCTTGTGGGCGTTGTCATAGATGTCGATGGACTCGGGATTGTTGATATTGGTGACCACCAAATACCCTTCGGTGCCCCACACGTAGCCGCCGCGATCGGAGGAAACCAGCATCGAACTGGTGGACACGGCCATCGTTCCATCATCGTAATACAACGTGGTGGAATTCTGTGCATCCACACCGGTTTCGGCGGCCATCATCGACGTATCGAAATGATCCAGCGTGCGGCCATGGTCGGCACCGATCGCCATATCCAGGAAGTTCAGCGGATACACGCCCACATCGAGCAGCGCGCCACCGGCACAGGCCGGATCGGTCATACGTGCCTTGCCGGACACCGGATAGCACAGGTTGGCGCTCGCCGCTTTCACCTCGCCGATCTCGCCGGACTCGATAACTTCGTTGATGAGCTTGCGGCTGGGCATGTAGCGCGTCCAGATGGCCTCCGTGCACAGCATGCCGGTTTCCTCGGCCACGGCCAGCGCCTCACGTGCCTGCCCGGCGTTCGCGGTGAACGACTTCTCCACCAGCACGTTCTTGCCGGCTTTCATACACAGGATCGCCTGTTCGGCGTGCAGACTGTGCGGGGTGGCGATATACACCAGATCCACATCCGGGTCCGCCACCAACTCCTCATACGATCCATAAGCCTTGTCAAAATGCCATTGGTCGGCAAAAGCCTGCGCGCGCGTAATATCACGGGCCGCTACCGCATACGGGTGAATCCATGAGGAATACAGTGAATCTTCAGCCATCTGGGTCAGGGTGCCGGCCATGGTGTGAGCTATGCGGCCCGCACCCAGAATCGCGACGTTGATTTTTTCGCCGCTGGCCTCGAACTCGGCGCGCTTGCCATTGAATCGACTCATTATTCCTCCTTGAATGCGGGTTGGTGCACTCAATCGACCTACAGTGATTATAGAAGAAGAAACCTTGTCCCGTGAGGCGGATAGAACCGAAATATGGAAAACGAAGCAGCGCAGCAGCCCCAATCTCCGGCCGCGTCTCCAGTCATGTCCCGCCGAGCGCGTGAGGCCAATCCCTTCCGTGCCATGGTATTCGGCGAACAAGCAGACAAGATGATCGCCCAAGGTACCAGCGTCATCAAATTAAGCCTTGGCGAGCCCGATTTCGGCGCGCCGCCCGCCGTACGCGACGCCATGCGCGAACAGTACGACGGCCGGGCCCTGCCGTACACCGCCGCCATGGGCCTACCTGAACTGCGTCAGGCCATCGCCGACTTCTACCGCGAGCGTCATGACCTTGACATCGACCCCAAGCGTATCTGCGTGACCGCCGGCGGTTCGGCCGCTCTGCTGTTGGCCACCGCGCTGACCGTGGACCCCGGTGACGATGTGATTGTGGCCGACCCCTCCTACCCATGCAACCGCGAACTTGTGCGGTCGTTTGAAGGCCGGGTCATCGATGTGCCGACCTCGGCCGCCACCCGCTTCCACCTGACCGCCGACCTGTGCAGCCAGTACTGGACGAGCAAGACCAAGGCCGTAATGATCACGTCGCCGTCCAACCCCACCGGCACCACCATCGACTTCAACGTATTGGACGAGGTGTGCAAGTTGGCCGCCAGCCGCGGCGCATGGCGCATCGTGGACGAAACCTACCTCGACTTGGCTGACCGGGAGCCGGACGGTACCGAAGTCAAATCCGTGCTGGCCTGCGACCCCGATGCCATCGTATGCAACAGCTTCTCCAAGTTCTTCGGCATGACCGGCTGGCGCCTCGGCTGGGCGATTCTGCCGGACGAGCCCACTGTGCTGGAAGCGGTTGACGATCTGGCCACCAACTACTACCTGTGCGCCCACACGCCCACGCAACATGCGGCGCTCGCCTGCTTCACGCCGGAAAGCTTGGCGGAATGCGAAGCTCGTCGTCAGGAATTGCTGGCCCGTCGCCGCATTGTGATTGACGGGCTCAAGCGCATCGGTTTGCCGGTTGAGGTGGAGCCGAATGGCGCGTTCTACGCCTACTTCGACATCTCCCGCACTGGTCTGGATGCCTGGACGTTCTGCGAACGCGCGCTGGATGAAGCCCATGTGGCTCTGACTCCTGGCCGCGACTTCGGCGCGGCCACGGCGGATACGCATGTGCGCCTGAGCTATGCCGCCTCACGTGAGGCCCTGACCGAGGGGCTGGAACGTCTCGGAACGTTCGTCGAATCGCTGTGAACGGCGCGGCAGCCGGTGTGATTGTTGTACAGTAGTCGAGTTTGTGTGATGTTCGGCTGGCCTCACGGTGTTGGTTGCCGGCCGAACGACTCGCCATGGTGGCGCACGGCTGGCTGATTGCGATGGTCGGCCCGTTGTTCGGCCATCACGGGTTAGGTAAGGTCAGGAATAGGAATCATGGTCAATCTGCGTTCGCATACCACGCGACTTGGTGTGCTTGATATCGGTTCGAACACTATCCACATGCTTATCGTCGACGCCGCCCCCGGCGCTCGCCCTGACCCCGAGGCCAGCACCAAATCCACAGTGCGCCTGATGAAGTATTTAAAGGACGACGGCTCAATCAAGAAGTCCGGCATCGAGGCGATTCTGGAAGCCGTGTCCCAGTGCATGCGGCTGGCCGAGGAATACGAAATCACCCAGCTGCTGGTTATGGCCACCTCCGCCCTGCGCGAGGCGCCGAACGGCAACAAAGTGATTCACAAGATCGAGGAACTGATTGGTCAGGGCGTCACTGTGCTGTCTGGCACGGATGAGGCTCGCCTGACCTTCCT
>ERZ779885.3930-NODE-3930-length-12038-cov-4.224234_pt1 | contig 12038 bp, 9 predicted proteins | sample MGYA00511554_ERZ779885 | MGnify/ENA primary metagenome ERZ779885 (study PRJEB29588, sample SAMEA2160998) | human gut metagenome | biome: human gut; feature: human-associated habitat; material: faeces | place: Denmark | collected 2008/2010 ... | reverse complement strand
AACGCAAAAGCACTTTCGACAGCCGTACCGTCCATCAAAAGTACCCTTGCGCCCTGCCGGGGGCAAGACGTCCGAGGGACGTCTGTTCTGCACCGACCGAAGCGGAGCGAAGACCTTTTCCTCCCTTCGGTCAGTGTGGCTGTGCCCGGTTATATCCTTGCCCGGATATATTCCAGATCACCACGGTAAGGTGTCCCCACCAGATACCAGTTCCGGGCAACATCCATTTCCATCCGGGTCTATACCCATTTGCCATCCATTAAAATCTGCAGGCATTCCCCACAGTGCAATCCGGTATCAATCCATAAGTCCGATGACAAGATACCGTATCTTCCGTTGCTACTGTTGTAACCAAGCCTTCCTTCTCTCATTTTCCAGTCCCCTTTCCAATCGGATTAAACTCAAAATCACTCGCGAAGGATGCCCTGAAACAGGGCTCCCTTTCCGCAATGCCAAAAACTTCCGTCCTCACATCTGCTGCTTTTCCTTGTCCGCCAACGATACAGGAGCGTGCCACGCGCCTGTCCTATCGTAGTCAGGAAAGAACTACCAACGGAAATCCTCCGGTATTCCACGCCTGTCCAGATACTCCTGCCGGGCTTTTTCCCGTTCCTCCTCCGTCGGGGCAGTTTTGGATCTCGTATATAATTCCCGTTCCACCATAGCATTCATTTTCTGCTCCAATACGTTTTTCACTTCTTCCGTGCAGCTATCATCGTCAAGCAGATGATACCGAAGAAGTTTCATAAATAATTCCTGTGGAATCTGTACATTTTTCATTGCTTGCTCCTTTCAAGGTGGCAAGATGCCCTGTTCTTAAGAAATAGTCATCTTGCCATCTTCCTTTTATTCTGACAACATCCAGAACCATTGATTGCCACGTTTTACAGAATCAATCTCCAGTTCCAGTTTTGCATTTCGCAGTGTTTTCTTCTTAATCCCACGCTTTTCAGCTTCTTCTTCAATCTTTCTCTGAGCCATACCACCGTTAGCCAGTATCTCCAGCAAGAACTCTTTCTCTTTCCGGCTTTTTTGCCCTCTGCTGTCACCACTGAGCAGATCATCTGCGCTGATGTCATATTCCCCGATCCATTCAAAACCCGTCTCCTTATCCAGACGGAATGCTATAGACTTTCCTTCCGGTGCAAGGGAGCTTTTCACGTGACATACCACACGGATTTCCGGTTCATCCTTAATTCGCCCCACGATTAGCACGCTTCTGGCTGCAGCCTGAAAATCAATAGAACCTAAGCCACGATAAGAAGACTTTCCATTGCTGTTTTTGTTCATATGCCCGATCAAAATGATTGCACAGTGATATTTCTCTGCAAGCACCGCTACACGTTTCATTAACGGGCGGATTTCATTTGCCCGGTGCATATCCACCTCTGCACCAAGGAAGCCTTGTATTGGGTCTAATACCACCAGACGGGCTTTTGTCTGTACAATAGCTTCCTCCAGCCGGATATCCAGCATAGTAAGTGGCTGCTCCCGGTCATCAATGACCAATACTCTGGAACAGTCTGCACCAGCCGCCAGAAGCCTCGGCTTAATCGTATCGCCCAGTCCATCCTCTGCAGTCTGGTAAATGACATTCACAGGCTCTATTGGACTTTCCGATAATTTCATATCAGAATCAGCAGCCGTTTCTACTCCATCCTTTGCCTCTGCTGTATTTTCCTGCCTCGGAAGAATCTCCTCACCCTTGGTCAGCTTTGCAATGATCTGAAGTACCATCGTGGTCTTGCCTTCACCGGGATCTCCCTGAATAATCGTTACCTTCCCATAAGGGATAAACGGGTAAAACAGCCATTCAATCTGTTCCACCTCCACCGTTTCCATATTGATCAACTTCATATCCGGCTCCATCCTTTTTGTTTCTGTTTTCTTTATCTCTACTCTGTTTGTTTCCATCCGTTCCTCCTTATTTTCCCGTTGAAAGAAACAGGAGATTTTGATAGAATACCCATAGAAAGTTTTGGTCTGAGTATTCTACCAAATTCCTGCCTTTAGGTGTTTGCCGACACTTAAAGGCTTTTTACTGTCCATCTTTCATCCCTTTCATCATTACCGTAATCTGTTTAATCACATCCAATAAATCTTTTGGTACTTCCTCACCTCCTTTGATGCGCTGAAGCTCCTCCAGAACTTTTGCCAGTTCCATTTTCAGTGCTTTATACACTCTTGGATTCCCTACTACGACAATTTCTTTTTCCTGCAGGCGCCGGACAATGTATTCCTGCTTCGTAAGACCGGATAATCTGACCAGCGTTTCAATCAATTCATCCTCTTCCGGTGATACCCGGAAAGCTACGGTCTTATTTCTCCAACGTCCCTGACTGTCCATGTTTTTTGCTGACATCTGTTTTCCTCCTCTACTTCGCAATTTCTTCAGTCTCAAACATTACATCCATCCGTTCCTGATCCAATCGGTCTACCATCTCCGTCTGCACGGATGGGAATAAATGTGCATACCGGTAAGTGATCTTTTCTGCAGAATGCCCTACACGTTTTCCGATTGCAAGAGCTGTAAATCCCATATTAATCAGCAGGGAAACATGGCTGTGACGGAGATCATGTACCCGGATTCTTTTTACCCCGCTTTCTTTACAGCCACGGTCCATCTCGTGGGAGAGATAATATTTCGTTACCGGGAAAATCCGGTCATCCGGCTGCAGGCTGTAATACTGTTTGAAAAAGTCCTGCATCTCATCACATAAAAACTGGGGCATCTTTACAATCCGGTTGCTGTTCTTGGTCTTTGGGGTAGAGATCACATCCTCCCCCTCCAGGCGTTGATAAGACTTATTGATCCGCAGGGTTCTCTTCTCAAAATTGAAGTCCGAAGGAGAAAGGGCGAGAAGTTCGCCTTCACGGACTCCGCACCAGTAGAGCAGTTCAAATGCATAATAGGAAATCGGTTTGTCCATCATTGCCTCGGAAAATTTTAGATACTCTTCTTTCGTCCAGAATTCCATTTCCTTACTTTCCTCTGCACCCATTGTTCCTGCTTTCTGCGCCGGATTGGCTGCCAGATCATAGAATTTCATTGCATGGTTGAAAATCGCACTTAATTGTCCGTGAATAGTTTTCAAATACGTTGGGGCAATCGGTTTCCCCGACTTATTTTTCAATTTCCGCATGGCATTCTGCCAATCAATCACATCCTTGGCGGTAATCTCAGATACTTTCCTCTGACCCAGATAAGGGATGATTTTACTACGGATAATACTTTCCTTTGTCAGCCAGGTACTTCTCTTCATACCTGGCTTTACATCCTCCTCATATAATTTGCAGAAGCTTTCCATCGTCATATTGACACTTGCTCTTTTCTGAAGTTGGAACTGATTCTCCCATTCCATTGCCTCCCGCTTCGTTTTAAAGCCACGCTTGCATTTCTGCTTGCGCTCTCCTGTCCAGTCCTGATACCTTGTCATAACGTACCATGTGTTATTGCTTTCATTCTTGTAAACTGCCATTCTTAGCCCCTCCCATCATATGATTTAGTTCCATAGAACTGCTGGTAAAAATACTTGCGGTCAACTCGACCGGGGATAGTCTGGCATCCCATCGCTTCCAGCTCCCTGTTCAGCCTTTTAATCAGCTTGTACGCATAGGATTCGGAAACCTCCAATGCCTCCATCACTTCATCCACTCTCATAAACATTTTTTCCATTGATAAATCCTCCTTTGTTTTTACTATACATTTCTGTATTGGTTATATGTTACTATACTTTTTTGTATTGGTCAAGCATCCGTAAATAAAAATTCTATACTTTTTTGTATCAGTTCTCCTTGTCGGCACTATACTTTTATGCTATACTTTTTCTATCAACAACAGATAGGAGCGATAGTTATGGCGATTGGTGAAAGAATCCATCATTTCAGACTTCTGCATGGGTTCACGCAGAAGTACCTTGGACAGCAGCTTGGCTTCAGCGATATGCAGGCAGATGTCCGTATTGCACAGTACGAAAAAGGGGCACGCAGCCCGAAAGAAAAATATCTCAATGCACTGGCTGATATTTTCGAGGTATCTCCCCATGCACTGGCTGTCCCGGATATTGACAGCTATGTAGGACTTATGCATACCTTATTTACATTAGAAGACCTTTACGGACTTCATATTGGTGAGATTGACGGAGAACTCTGTCTCCGGTTGGACAAATCCAAGGGAACCACCTACCTTTCTATGTTTGATATGTTCCATGCATGGCAGGAACAAGCTGAAAAGCTGAAATCCGGAGAAATCACTCAGGAAGAATATGACCAGTGGCGGTATAATTATCCCAAAAACGACAAATAAAAAAACAACGAAAAAGGCCTTACCAAATTGATTTCACTCAATTCAGTAAGACCTTTTTGTTGGTTTCACACATATTACCTGATAACCACAAGATTCCGGATAAATAATGCCAAAATCTCTCGTGTTATCATTTTGTTATCAAATAGAACTTTATCTGCCCTGAAATGCCCTGTTTATAAGGGATTCCAGAAAATTTTTATTATTCAAACTCAGTCGTAGAAGACTCCTTTTTCTATCTGAAATCCTTTTCGTAGAGGATCACACGATCATCCGCATCGTATCTCTTCTTGGAGAGAACCATGCTCAGTTTCCGGAATCCGATCTTTTCAGACTGGCGGATGGCCTCATCCACAATCTCTTTGACGTCGATCACAGTAACCGGTCTGCCCGCTTCCTGCAGCTCACTGATTCTATCATAGAGCGTCGGGATTGCTTCTTCGTCGATCGTGTAATCTTCCTCGTAAGCATAAGTACGTCCAAATTCGACAAGTTCATCATTGGTAAATACCGGAATAACAATCTCGCTTGTAAACTTCTCTGCGAAATCCGGATGCTTCTCAAACAGCTCTTTCAGATATTTCTTCTCATCTTCCAGAACCACAAGAAGTGCATCTGTACGGAACTCCATCGCTTTGGAAAGCTGTTCCACAACGGCATCATCCAGATCACCGGCTTCCTCAATGATCAGCGTACCACCCGCAATCTTGGCAACCGTAGACGGGATATCCTTTTTATTGAAATCCTCTGCATAAATCTTTGCAATCTTTACAGATTCCTCGCCTTTTTCTTCACTGATCGTCTTTGCAAAACGAATACCGAGCGTAGACTTTCCACTGCCTTCTGCACCAAGAATGATCAGATTGCCGACTCTGGACGTCTGATCTGTAGATTTCATCTTCTTCATTACCATATATAATGCCGAAGCAATCTGCTGACTCAGCCCTGCCACCGTTGCAAAATAAGAGAAATTATACTTCTGTTCTTCCGTCAGATCCGTCGGAGCTGCATCCTCTTCCTTTACAGATGCTGCTTCTTTTTTTTCTTCCTTTTCTTTTTCGGCCTGCTTTTCCTTCTCTTGCTTTTCGAGCTCCGCCGCCTGTTTCTCAAGCTCCGCTTCAATCTCTTTTGCAATATCCCTTGTATTTCCAAGAGCCGCCTTTTTCGCACTTGCACCTTCGGCTGCGTCCTCTTTCACTTCTGTTTCCGGATCAGCCTGAGATACTTCCGCAACTTCCTCAATCGGCTGCACTTCTACTTCCTGTTCAGCCTCAACTACTTCTTCAACCTGTGGTGTCTCTTCTGGCTCTGCTACTTCTTCAATTACTTTCTCAATCGGTGCTGCCTCTTCTGGTTCAGCCTCAGCCACTTCTTCAACCTGTGGTTCAACTTCTGGTGCAACCTCAACTATTTTCTCAGCCAGTTCAACCTCTGTTTCTGGCTCAACTTCAGCGACTTCCTCCACATGTGATTCTGCTGCTTTCACTGGCTGTGGTTCTGCTTCAACCTTTTTGCCCAGAACTGCTGCGATTGCCGCTTCTTTCTGTGCAAGGCTCATGGACAGCAAAATATCATCAATATTGTTTCTCTTGATCTCTTCTGCCGGAACTTCTTCAGCTGCTTCTTCTGCCTCGGCAGTCACATCATTCATCGGTTCGATAATGTCACTCTCATCCGGTTTTCTCTGAATACCGGAGAGAATATCCCGCATACTCTTTGCAAGTTCTGCCTGAAGGTCTTCTGTATTAAATTCATATTTTTTATCCGCTTTTGCCGGTGCATCCTGATCGGCTGCATCTGCCTTTTCTTTTGATACGTTTTCCGCTTCGGAATCTGCGTCATCCACAATTTTCTCATCGACCTCTGCATCATCCGCTGCCTTCTCTGCGGCATTCTCATTATCGACAGTCTTTTCCGGGGTCGTTACCGGCAATTCCTTATGGAAATCCTGTTTTTCCTGATCGGTTTTTTCCTGATTTTCAGAAAATGCTGCAAAGATTCCGTAATCATCATTTTCTTCTTTTTCAGCTGTATGTTCTGCGACGCTCTGTGCGATCTCTTTTTCCGTTACAGAAATCACATCATCCGTGATCACTTCTTTGCTGGATTCTGGCATATTTTCCAGAATAGCTTTTTCCAGATCCGGTGCAACATTTTCTACCATTTCCGCTTTTGGCATGGTAGCTTCGTTGCGGTTGTCATAAATCGCCTGCTGTACCGGTGTCAGTGCTTTGATCCTCTGTTTCAGTTCGAGTGCACGGATAACATATTTGCCCTGTCTGAACCACACAACCAGATCATCGCAAGCATCAACACATTTCTCCTTCTGTCCGGCACGATAATAAAGTTTTGCAAGCTCATAGGCATATTTTTCCGTGTATTCTTTCTGATTATATTCTTCCAGAATCTCAATCTGATCCTCGATTGCCGCACCTCTGCCTCGATAGATCATATATTTCAAAAGATAACGTGAATTGTCATGCGGTGCTGCTTCAACAAATTCACTGTAAAATTCCGCTGCATCATCAAACTCCCGCAGTTTTACGGAAATCTCCGTTAAATGGAACAAAATGCTTCTCACTGCCTGAGATTTGCGGTATGCACGAAGCAAAAGTGCCTTACTGTCCTGCAATCTTCCGACTTCTTCATAAATTTCGCTGATCATACAAAGCGTTCTGACATTTCTTACTCTCCGCCAGTCAATCGTATCAATAATATCTGCCGCATCTTCATAATATCCCTGATCAGCCAGCTTTGTTATTTCTTCTAACTTAAGGTTGTATTCGTATTTATCCACTGTTTCACCTCGTATATGTTCCTGCCTGTTATTATCCTATTTTATTCTACTATTACTCTTCATGTTTTTAAAGTATACTACACCAAAAATACATTGTCAAACCGAGGGTTTTCGCAATTTTTCCGTCTGACCGGTTCTTTTTCCCCGGAAATATCCAAAAAGGAAGCCGCTGTTTTTTGCGGCTCCCCGATACTCTTATTTGGTCTTACCGATTTTAACTTTTGACCAGGCAGAATAGTATTTCTTTCTGTTTTTCTTTTTCCAGGTTCTGATCCGGATATAATATTTCTTTCTGGATTTTAACTTGGATACCGTAGTACTGTTCTTTTTCATACCACTGATATTTTTTGTCTTTTTTGATTTGAATTTTCTGCTTGTTGATACCTGAATCTGATATCCTGACACCTGCTTTTTCTGTTTTTTCCAGGAAATACTCAGTGCCTTCTTCTTTTTGATGACTTTGGTGATCTTCGTCGCTTTCGGAACAATTTTGAAAGAAAGTGTTTTGCTGCCACAGTATTTATTTTTCATTTTTACATTTACATGGTACTGACCAACCTTCTTTCTTCCTGCCTGATACGATACCGTATAATGATCGGAAGATACTCTGTTGCCATCACCATCAAGTACAATAACGCCTGGATTTTTTGTCTTTCCATCGTATACATATTTCGTCTTTGAAAGTTTTACCACTTTTGGTGTCCGCTTTTTCACAAACTTCGCAGTAATGCTTTCATCAGACAGTATCTGTATCCTGTAATCCTCTTCTTTTGAAAGCAGTATTCCTTCTCTGTACCATCCTTCGAAAACATATTCTTCCTCCGGAATTGCCTGAAGTTTCGCAAACTGCCCATACTGGTAAATACCTCCGCCAATCACAGTTCCGACTTTTTCATCAGATACAAGTGCTTCCACCGTAAAATATGCATTTCTTGCATCGTCGCCGGACAAATCCGAATCCGAATTTATTGTGTTTCCATCTGCATCATAAAGTCTGTAGTCCGCATCGGAACCTTCCGGAGTATCCTTCTCCAGCTCCGCTTTATCGTATGCCGGGAGAACGCCTTCCACCACTTCTCCTCTTTCCATCTCAATATTGAAATAATTGATGTTTCGCGTATACTCACCGGCCAGAGCACTGTATTCATTGATGCTGTAATTGACGCTGTCTTTTTCACGTGCAGTCATTTCCACATAAAAAGTTTCATCCACCGGAAGGACAACATATTTCTGCCCATTGTTATCCACCCCTGCAATATAACTTCCTGTTTCATCCGACTGCTCATTGATGATCGATGCAATCTTATTTTGTTCTGCATCAAAAACCTTAACATCAACCTCACAGTTGATTCGAATGATCCGGAATCCGCCATTGTTCAGGCGATTTGCAGTTGTTCCGACATAATTGCTGTCCATCGATGCCAGCCATGCATAACACAGTTCCGGATAATGAGCTGCCCCGAGTCCTTCTCCATTTAAAACAGCCGTTGTAAAATAATTCGGATGATTGCTGACAAGTGCAAGCATCAGATCACTCAGTTTCACACCCGCATAATCAATGACAAGCTCATTATAATCTGTGATTCCTGCATCCTGAAGTGCTTTCCTGAGCCATCCCGATACGATTTTCAATGCCTTTTCTTCCGTTCCCCATGGATTGATCCCAGTATTCCAGATATATGCACCCACAAATTTATACCATTCACTCTTTACCTGCGATACGATCGAATCCGTCAGACGTCCTGACTGTTCATCGGTACAACCAAAAACTACGGAACAAATCTCCCGAATCTCATTCTGATAACGATCAACATAATTTTCTCTGTTTACAATAAATTTTTTAGATAAGATTGTAACATAATCTGACAGAAATACGCCCTGAGAATAATTATGTTTCGTATCATTGACGATCAGCCCATCTTTTAAGAACCCAACCGCATTCCAGGTCAGATTGTCCACAGAGATTTTTTTCATTTGAAAATCATCTACAACATACTTCTCTGTTGTTGGCATCGCCTGGTAGATCGCCAGCATTTTCTTTTTCAGATCTGCATAATCTTTCGGTTCTGACTCCGCAGACGGCAAATATCGATCAATACCATATCTGCCAAATCCCATGGCTGGCGGGGCTCCATAAGGCACAGGATCACTCTGATTAATAATATTAAATATATTATCATACTTTGAATCCCCATTTACCTCTTCGCTCAATGCACCTGCCGGCGTTTCAAAACAATAACCATAAACATCTTTTCTCTGATACGAGATATCGTTTCCCAAAGCGATTCCCTTATCAAGTTCACCGCTCACCAGATTCGCTGTTGCCGCTGCACGGCTGTATCCCGTGACCCATATTTTAACCTGTCCGGAAATTCCCTGCTTGGAAATATATTGTTTCAGATAAGAAAGAACATTATTTTTCGCAGTATTAAATCCCTGATGCTGTCCGGATGTACCAATCGTAAAATTGCTTGCCCATTCCTGCTCATAACCGCCGCCTCTGACGGCAACTGCAATCAGTGTATATTCCTCATCTTTTACTTTCACAGGTTTATTTCCGATGATAACGCCAATCGAATCCGTCGTCGGTTTCTTCGTAAACCAGTCATTTACTGCTATATTTTCATCTGCAAATCCCATTTCTTTCAACAACGCTCTGGCATTGCTGCTTTTATTGGTGTAATCCGTCTGACCGCCATCACTGCTTCCAAATGCCGACATTGCAAAACTGAGCGACATCGTTGCCAGACTCGGACTATAATTATAGGCACTCTTTGCAAAATAATTGTCCGAATAATAACATTTGGCTGTACTGTCTCCACTATAGGTAAACGTTATCTCCTTTACCGAAGACAGAATATCATCTGCGACCTCTCCAAACGTAAATTCCAGATCATCCACCGAATACACCGGATAAAAATAATCCTCGGATGTTGCGATATCAGACGCAGTCATTTTGAAAAATTCTGCAATATTCTTTCCTTCTTGCGGCATATTTGCCATCGTCTTGAACAGACCGATAGAATACAGGTTAATTCCCTGATCTTTTAACAGATCTGCTTCTTCCAGTGTATGATTTGCATATGCATACAGGTGAACATTTGTATCATTTCTGTGCCATGCATTTCCCACAACATTTCCATCGTAATAACCATCATAATTATAATCGCCTTCGTTGGTCATTCCGGTAGAAAAAAGCACAACATTTTTAATCACATTTTCACTATCTGCATGATTTAACATAGAATTTGCCAGTTCCAGACCACTTGATATATCTCTGGTCGTGCTGGAAGCGGAAAGATTATTAATCTTATTGATCAGCGAGCTGTATTCTTTTGAAAAACCAGATACAGTAGTTGCATAATCTTTATAAGAAATGACCGCCACATAATTATCTCCGCCTGTTGCACTGATATCCCGGATAAATTTCCCGGCAGCACTCTTGACATCAGATAATGCCGTATCTGCCGTGTAAATCGTCTCATTATTATATGTAAATTCTGCTGTATCCGAGGTATCCAGCACCAATACCGTATACCGCTTCACATTTGCTGCCGCATGGATTTCCAGGATGCCAAATGGCAGATCCACACCGGTGATCACTAAAATAACAGCCAGCCAAAGGCTGATGATCCTTTTCATTTTTCTCATATTCCCAAACTCCTTTACTGCCTCTGCTGCAATACTCTGTGTCCATCCTGATCGGTTTCCATTTTGCAGTCCCCCGGCACACAAAATGCCGGCCGCACTCCATTTTTATCATATGCATTGGAAAAGCCGATCTTGTTATTCGCCCCAATAACATAAACGCAGGAAGTATAATATGTGTTCGGCGTTCGCAGCCACCAGCTGCTTTTTTGATTTTCTTTCAAAACAATACGCTGTTCTTCCTTCTCAAAAAATCTAAGAAACGTTCCTTCCGATGCTGCATTTATATTCTGATCTTCCATCACCTCACTGTATGCCAGCAAAAAAATCTTTCGCTTTATACTCTTTGTCCCTGTTCCCGAAACTCCCAATGATTTCTCATCCGTTATCTTAATCTCAGATTCCAAAACAGGCATCCCATCCGGAAGCTGTCTGATATATTCATGGTTTAAATAATCATCCATAAAACTGTTTTCATAGTACGCTTCATAAGAATTTATCTGCATATTCATTTTCAGTACTTCTTTCCTCAACAGTAGTGTCTCGCCATTATAATCAGAAGTCAATACCAGAAACGGAACCAGTTCATGCCCTTCCCGGATATATACCAGATGATCACCCTTTTTATTTTTATCATATGCCAGATCCGATACTACACGGCACTCTTTCGTATGAAATCGAAACCATATACCTGTACACATCAAAAAGATTACGCTTATCAGAATCATTATTTTTTTCATGCTGCACCTTTTTATATTTTTTGGAATTGTTTTCGTAACAGAATTGTTTTTAAGAACAAAAAAGGAAACCGTTACTTCCACTACTTTCCGTAACGGTTTCCCTTATTTTCAATATTTAATTGTATTTTTATTTAGAATGTAATCGGAGGATTCTATTCAAAGTTTCCTGCTATTTATGTTAAATATTATAGTCGATATATAATATTTGCTTTTTATTTAACCCAAAGTTTCAAATATCTTTTTCCGAATATCTATTTTCTATACGTTCTTCTATATATTTCTTCTTCAAATGTGGTTCTATTCCTTTCGACTGTATGAAAGTAACCGACTGTTCTGTAAAAACCATATCTGAGAATGATATATAAAATACTTATATTTTTTAGATTATATTTCTTTACACATAATCTAAAAATCTTTGAATAATGTGGTAATCCTTCAATATAGTGGCTGTTTCGTTACTCTTTAACCATATCTTTCAGATTTTCCCATCTCCGATTATCTGTTATAAATTCGATCTCTTCTGAAATTATATCGTTAAAGGTTGTTTTCG
>ERZ779885.3925-NODE-3925-length-12042-cov-3.290481_pt1 | contig 12042 bp, 9 predicted proteins | sample MGYA00511554_ERZ779885 | MGnify/ENA primary metagenome ERZ779885 (study PRJEB29588, sample SAMEA2160998) | human gut metagenome | biome: human gut; feature: human-associated habitat; material: faeces | place: Denmark | collected 2008/2010 ... | reverse complement strand
ACCAGTGCCGGCAAGGGAGTAATAACCCGGTGACCGAATCCCTTCGCCAGCTCATATCCGCTGCCCGGCTCGAGCACGGAAACGGCGGCACGCACCGTTTCCGCAGAAGCCGGAAGCAGGCTGCCGGAGATGCGTTTCTGGTTGCAGAAAACGCAGTCATTCGGGCAGCCTGCATGAGGGACAAATATGGGAAGAATACGGCGGGGACTGCTCCGCCTTCTTCCGCAGCGCCTCCAGCGCGCTGGCAGCCGCCGTCTGCTCCGCTTCCTTTTTGGTGCGTCCGGTTCCGAGTCCGACCGGCTCGCCGTTCAGACAGACCTGCATGCGGAACGTCTTTGCGTGATCCGGCCCCTCCTCGCCGACAAGCTCGTAGGAGAGCATCTGCCCGCTTTGACGCTGCACAAGCTCCTGCAGGGCGGTTTTATAGTCGGTGAAGGACGGCGTTTCGATGGTGCGGACATCGTCCAGCAGGCAGCGATGGATAAATCCCGCCGCTGTTTCCATGCCGGCGTCGAGATACATAGCGGCAATGACCGCCTCCACAGCGTCGGAAAGGATCGACGCGCGCTCCCGCCCGCCATTGTGCTCCTCACCCTTGCCGAGACGGAGATAGTCGCCCAGATGCAGCTCCAGCGCCACACGATGGAGCGACTGCTCGCAGACGAGCTCCGCGCGGAGCCGCGTCATGCGGCCCTCCGGCATATCGGGAAAATGCCGGTACAGGAAATCCGCGACCGTAACGCCGAGAACGGAATCACCCAAAAACTCCAGCCGTTCGTTGCAGACGATACCGGAAGCGCGGTTCTCGTTGGCATAGGAACTGTGCGTTACCGCCGTTTCGAGCAGCGCCCGGTTTCGGAACGAATGGCCCAGTCTCTCTTCCAGAGCGGTCATGTGCTTATTCCTGCGTTGCGCGGGACACATAATCGGCAAGATCGCCGACGGTGTGGATGTTGGTCAGCTCGTCTTCCGGCGTGTCGGGCAGCGAGAAGGTCTCTTCGAGCGCCATCGTAAGCTCCACGACGTCGAGAGAGTCCGCGCCGAGATCGTCCACAAAGGACGTATCCGCGCTGATTTCGTTTTCGTCGATCATAAACTGCTCGGCGACCATTTTGATGATTTGTTCGAGTACCATGTCTTTTTATTCTCCTTCGTTCGGTGAAATACGCATATATGCAACATTCTTCTCGATGCTGCCGATCACGTCAGAATCGATGAATGTGATTGCCTGCCGGACGGCGCTGCGGATAGCGCGAGCATCCGAAGAGCCGTGCGCCTTAATGACGGGCTTGGAAATGCCGAGCAGCGCCGTGCCGCCGACCTCGCTCGGATCAAAGAGCGACTTGAGCGCGTACACATCCTTTTTGAGCACGGCAGCCGCGAGCTTATTGGCGGTATTTTTATAGAAAATGCCTTTGAGACGCTTCATAAGCATCATGGCTGTGCCCTCAATGCACTTGAGCAGCACGTTTCCGGAGAAGCCGTCACACACAAGGACATCCACATTTCCGGAGAAAACGTCGCGCGCTTCCACGTTGCCGACAAAGTTAAGCCGCCCAGCCTCGTGAGCTTCCTTCAGAAGAGCATAGGTCTGCTTCTGAAGCTCCGTTCCCTTCGTCTCCTCCGCGCCGATGTTCAAAAGACCGATGCGGGGATCTTCGCACCCTAGAAGATCGTGCGTATAGAACTTGCCCATATAAGCAAACTGCAGCAGATATTCCGCCGTGCATTCCACATTCGCACCGCAGTCAATCAGAAGCGTACCTTTGCCGCCGTTCGGGATCACCGGGCCAAAGCAGGCACGGCGGATGCCGCGGATGCGGCGCACCGTGAGCGTAGCGCCGCTCAAAAGAGCGCCGGTGCTTCCGGCGGAAATCACGGCGTCGCCCTCGCCGCGGTGAAGCATCTGGAGCACAACGGACATCGAAGACTCCGGCTTTTTGCGCGTGGCTGTGCTCGGGTCATCCTCCATGGAAATAACGTCCGGCGCGTTCACGACCTGAATATGTTCGCCGGGCATGACATCCATCTCGTTCAGACAAGCGAGGATCTCCGCCTCTCGGCCCACAAGCGCCACATCCACATGAAACTCGCGCGAAGCTTCCACCGCGCCGCGGACGATCTCGCCGGGCGCGTTATCGCCGCCCATGGCGTCAATGAGAATACGCATTCCAAAGGTCTCCTTTCACCAGCTCGTCGATCTGCGCCAGCGAACGTGCCGAGATCTCCGCATTTTTATTTCTTTTCCCCTTGACCCGGTAGGTCAGCGGGGAAATGATGCCGAAATTGATGTTCATCGGCTGGAAATCGCCGATGCTGCCGTGGGAAATATACAGCCCCAGCGCGCCGATGGCCGTTTCCTGCGAGAAATCGACCGGCGGCAGTCCCAAAAGCCGCGCCGCCATTTCAAGCGAAGCGAGCATGCCGGAGGCGCAGGATTCCACATACCCCTCAACACCGGTGATCTGTCCGGCGAAGGCAATACGCGGCTCGGCGATCAGCCGGTAATACCGGTCGAGCTTTCCGGGCGACTGCAAATAGGTATTCCGGTGCATCACGCCGTAGCGGACGAACTCCGCTTCGCGCAGCGCCGGGATCATCGAGAAAACCCGCCGCTGCTCCGGAAATGCCAGATGCGTCTGGAAACCGACGAGGTTATAGAGCGTACCGTCGGCATTGTCCTGCCGGAGCTGCACCACGGCATAGGGCTCGTGCCCCGTGTGCGGATCGCGCAGTCCTACCGGCTTCATCGGCCCGTAGCGCAGCGTATCAAAGCCGCGGCGCGCCATGACCTCGACCGGCATGCAGCCTTCAAATACGCCGCCGTCGTCAAAGCCGTGGACTGCCGCTTCGCGGGCAGTCGTCAGCTCCTTCCAGAACGCGGTGTATTCCTCCTCGGTCATCGGGCAGTTTACATAATCCGCCGTACCTTTATCATAGCGCGATGCGAAAAACGCGCTTTCCATGTCAACACTCTCAAGCGTTACGATAGGCGCGACGGCATCGTAAAAATGCAGTCCCTCGCCGCCGCACAGGGAAGCGATCTTATCTGCAAGCGCGTCGCTCGTTAAAGGCCCCGTTGCAACGATGCACTCCCCGTCAGGAAACTCCATTGCTTCCTCGGGTACTATCTCGATATTATCGCACGAGGCAAGCTTTTCGGTTATGTATCGCGCAAAGCCCTCTCTGTCAACGGCAAGCGCGCCGCCGGCAGCGACCTTGTTTGCATCCGCGCTTTCCATGATAAGCGAGCCCATTTTGCGCATCTCGGCCTTCAAAAGGCCGACGGCATTGGTAAGCTCATCGCTGCGCAGCGAGTTTGAGCAAACAAGCTCGGCAAAATATTCGGATGTGTGCGCAGGAGTCATCTTTGCCGGCTTCATTTCGTAAAGCCGAACCTTTATTCCCCTCTTGGCAAGCTGCCAGGCGCATTCGCTGCCCGCAAGCCCCGCTCCGAGGACTGTGACCTCATTCATAATTTATTCCTTGGCCTTTTTAGCTGTAGTTTTCTTTTTCGCCGCCGGCTTCTTTTCTGCGGTCTTTTTATCCTCAGCCTTGCTATCGGCAGCTGATTTCTTCTTATAGCCGCGCTTATCCTCCGGTACGAACTCCGGGCAATCCTCGTTTATGCAGAACGCTTTCTGTCTGCCGCGTCCGCTGGGCTTAAAGAGCGTTTTGCCGCAGCTCGGGCAATTATCCTTTGTCGGCACATACCATGTCATGAAGCCCTTGATCTCGCTGCCGTCGGCAGCCGTGCCTCTCCACGGGCAGTCGGCTCCACGCTCGCAGGCGTAGTAGGTGTTGCCCTTTTTCGATGTGCGCTTTAAAATTCTGCTGCCGCACTTGGGGCATTTGCCGGGCATTTCGATAACGATAGGCTTTGTGAAACTGCACTCGGGATAAGCCGGGCATGCAAGGAAACGGCCGAATCGGCCGGATTTCACGACCATCTGGCGACCGCAAACATCGCAGTATTCATCGCTCAGCTCGTCGGGAACTTTGATACGCACACCGTCAAGCGCCTTTTCCGCTTCTTCAAGTTCGGTGCTGAAATCGCCGTAAAAGCTGCGCAGCAGCTCCTTCCAATAGAGCTTGCCGCTTTCGACCTCGTCAAGTTCCTCTTCCATATGGTTTGTGAATTTAAGATCGACGATATCCGGGAAGCGCTCCTCCATGAGCTGGGTAACGATCTCGCCGAGATTGGTGGGCTTGAGATATTTGCCGTCCTTGACGACGTACTCATGCGAGGTTATCGTCGATATAGTCGGAGCATAGGTCGAAGGACGGCCGATGCCCTTTTCCTCCATTGCGCGGATGAGCGTAGCCTCGGTATACCGTGCAGGGGGCTGAGTAAATTGCTGCTCGGGGAGCATTTTTTCGAGGAATACCTGCTCTCCCTCCTCAAGAGACGGCAGCTTGCTGCGCGGCTCGTCGCTTTCCTCGTCCTTGCCCTCCTCGTACACCGCCGTGTAGCCGGCAAAACGCATCTCGGAGTAGTTGGCGCGGAACACATAGCCTGCCGAATCGACATCGACAACGACGTTATCATACACGGCGTTTGCCATCTGGCACGCGGTAAAGCGGCCCCAGATCAGACGATAAAGGCGATACTGCTCGTTAGTAAGATCCTTTCGCACAACGTCGGGACTAAGCTCAATATTTGTCGGACGGATAGCCTCGTGCGCGTCCTGCGCGCCGGATTTGGTTTTAAACACGCGGAACGAGCCGTGGTAGTATTCCTGCCCGTAGTGGTCGATTATATAGTTTTTCGCTGCCATAAGCGCTTCGTCGGAAAGGCGCAGGGAGTCGGTTCGCATGTAGGTTATAAGGCCGACGGTGCCGTAGCCTTTGATATCAACGCCTTCGTAAAGCTGCTGCGCGATCGACATGGTGCGGCGCGGCGTCATGCCGAGTCGGCGGCTTGCCTCCTGCTGGAGGGTCGATGTGATAAACGGAGGTGACGGGCTGCGGTGCTTTTTGCCGCGCTTGACCGTTTTCACCTTAAACGGCGCATCCTTTGTTGCGTTGATTACGGTGTTTACCTCGTCCTGGGATTTAAGCTCGAGCTTCTTATCGTCTTTTCCGTAGAAGCGAGCCGTGAACTTTGCGCTTCCCTCGCTTTCGAGCATAGCGTCAAGCAGCCAGTATTCCTCGCTGTTAAAGCTTCGTATCTCGTTTTCGCGGTCAACGACCATGCGCGTTGCAACGGACTGCACTCTGCCTGCCGACAGGCCGCGGCGGATCTTTTTCCAAAGCAGCGGCGAGAGCTTGTAGCCGACAAGGCGGTCGAGCAGTCTGCGCGCCTGCTGTGCATCGACAAGATTGTTGTCGATATCACGGGGCTTATTGATGCTGTCGGTGACTACCTTTTTGGTTATCTCATTAAAGGTTACACGCCTTGCTCTTTCATCGGAAAGCGCAAGAAGCTCCTTCAGGTGCCATGATATTGCTTCGCCCTCGCGGTCCGGGTCGGTTGCAAGATAGATTGTTTTTGCGTTTTTGCTGAGCTTCTTTAGCTCGTCAATGATCTCCTTGTGATCCTTCACAGGGATATACTTCGGCTCAAAATCGTTTTCTATATCAATTCCGAGGGTGCTCTTGGGCAGATCGCGCAAGTGTCCCATGGACGCAACAACTTTGTAATCGGTTCCGAGATATTTCTCGATCGTCTTGGCCTTGGCCGGTGACTCGACTATGACCAGATTCTTTTTTGCACTGGGCATCGGGTATCCTCATTTCATCTTAATATTTAAAGTAAAGCGCTTGCCCGTCTCCTGCCGGACATAGCCCTTGATCTGAAGCAGAGTAAGCTCGGCGAGCACCTTTGCCGGTGCAAGACCGCTGCGCTCAATGATCGTGTCAACATGAATCGAAGCTTCATCCATTGCTCCGATTATTTTAAGCTGACTTGGACTTAAGCTCTCTAATTGTTTCTGCAAGTCAATATAAGCCGCGTTGGGTGCCTTGTCAACAACTTTTTTCGTACTTTTTTCGGCACGAGGCTCTTTTCGCGGCGCACTCTCGGCCTTCGGTATCACTCCCGAAGGCATTTCAAATTCAACTTTTCTAACCTTTCCGGGATAAAGCGCGGCAAACTCGCTGACTACCTCCCAGCCGTTTGTGACAGGCTTTGCGCCTTCTTTTATCAGAAGGTTCGTTCCCTCGCAATTGGGCTGATCGGCATTTCCCGGAACGGCGAATATCTCCTTGCCCTGATCGGCAGCCTCGTTTACGAAAAGGCGTGTTCCGCTCTTGAGCGGTGCTTCGACGACTGCAACGCCGAGCGACAGTCCGCTCGTTATGCGATTTCTTGCCCTGAAAAACGAACCGTAAGGCTTCGTACCGGGCGCATATTCGCTTACGAGCGCGCCGCGCATCACAACATCCTGCGAAAAGCGGCTTTTATCCAATTCATGCGGAAGTCCGAGCACGCCTATCACCCTGCCGTCGGCAAGAAGAGCGCCCTCGGCCGCTGCGGAGTCTATACCCATCGTAAGCCCGGATATGACCGTTGCGCCGCATTTTGCTATCTCATAGCCCATACGCATGCCCATCTTTATGCCATACGGCGTTGCTTTGCGCGTGCCGATAACGGCTATGTCTGGATCTGCGTCAATGTCGGGGAGCTTTCCCTTTACATATATAACTGCCGGCGGAAGATGAATATTTCTAAGGCGCTCGGGGTAGATATCCTCGTTCATGGTGACAACGTCGATACCCGTGTTATCGCACTTTTCAAATATACGCTTTGCCTCGTCAAGATCGCGCTTTTCAAGCTCTTCCGCACCTTCGATATTGCGCGGCAGCAGGCGCGTTATCTCGCCGACCGGAGCAAAGTACATTTCCTTGGGGCTTCCGTAGTATTTAAGAAGCGAGGTTATTGCCCTCGGACCTATGCGCGGCGAGGTCGAAAGCCACAGCCAGTAAATAACGTCGTTCATACGCTACCTCGACATTTCCCACATAATAACGGATGCGGCGATAGCCGCGTTTAACGACTCCGAGTGCGGATTCATCGGGATTATAAGCTCTCCGCCGCATATATCGAGAAGCTCGCGGCTGAGTCCCCTGCCCTCGCTGCCGATGGCAACGGCACTTCTGTGAAGCTCGGCATTTCGGATGTCGGCAGCCTTATCGCTCAGCGCCGCGCCGAAAAGCGGAAGGCACTGCCTGCGCGTAAACTCGTCAAGCTCATCAATGCTCATTTTCAGCACTCTTTGCCGGAATATAGCGCCCATGCTCGCGCGCACGGTCTTGGGATTATAAAGATCCGCGCACGCGCCGACCATGATAACGGCGTCGATGTCAAATGCGTTTGCGCTTCTTATTATCGTTCCGACGTTTCCGGGATCCTGAAGATTTTCGATAACTATGGCTCGCATTATGCGCTCATCGCGGCTTTGCTGCGGAATTTTTACAGTAAACACAGGGCCGGGACCTGATTTTAACGGAGATGCATACTCGACAAGATCAGCCGGAGCGCAGTACTGCTCGGTTTCCGGCGGAAGCTCATCGGTATGCGCCCCCTCACGCCATAGTACCTGCACTATCTCCGCTCCGTATTCTATCGCTTCCCTAAGCGTTTTTTCGCCGTCGCATATGAATTGTCCGACCTCGCTGCGGTATGCCGGGTCTGACGCAACTGCGCGCATATGGCATATTATTCTGTTTTTTCTTGAGCTTATCTTTTCCATAAAACTTAATTTATATCATATTATTATAATTTGTCAAACCAACATTAGATTATAACGGCAAAAAACCGCGTCAGGCGCGGTTTTTTGAAATGTCAGCCGTATATCCATGCATTCGGCATATAGCGGCAGGTTATTGCCGGGTTCGAGCATTTTGTCACATACTCGCCGTCGTACCACATTACAGAGCTTGTGCCGCCGTCCATATTCATTGCCTGATATGCATCGTATCTGAGCAGTATCTCGGTGCAGTCCGGCAGGCCGATCCCAAGTGAGCGACCGACCAAACGGCCCTCTATAACGAGCATCATAACATCGCCGTCCTTTGCCTGCGCTATTACCGTGCGCGGCTGGATAGAGCGGAAGCCCGACTGTTCGTCGATAAGTGCCTTGCCGTCAACTATCAGCGCCGGCGAAAACTCGACAGCGTCGCGGACGTTTGAGGCAACTCTCGTATTCGCGTCAACGATGTACATCTTATCGTCGGTTCTGAACTCCATGCGCTTTCTGCCGTAAGTGACGTGATAGCCGTACTCCTTGCCTTCGCATATGGCAAGGCCGTCAACCGTTCCGCCGTTTCCGACACCGTCGGGATCGTAAAAGCCGCTGGCGTTTACGCCGATGATGCCATTGCATCTGGGCACGAAATCCTCAAGCAGTTCACCGTAGCCGCCGATATGCGCAGCGGCACAGCAGCGCATTTTTGACGAGTCCTTGAGTATCGCAAGAACACCCTGGTATCCCGAGCCTTTTATGCGTACAAGCAGCACTCCTTTCTTTGCGTTTATCGCAAGCACCTGGTCGCCCTGCTTTGTTTTTATCGTCGTTCCATTATCGTCAAGGCCGGCCTCGTTTATATCAAGCTCCATGAGAGACTTCTTGTCATATTCCGGATGCGATTTGAGATACGATTCAAGGGATGACTTGTCTATCTCGTCAAAAAGCTCATAGAAGTTTCCGTCGTCTCGCTCCTCAACCTTGTGCGTCCATTCGCTTTCGATGCCCTGCTGCTTTTCGGTCGCGTTGTTTACCCGGCTCATTACGTCGGCAATAACGTCATCGGGGAAAAACAGCTCGGCCAGCCAGTGGTGGCTCATGGTCTGCATGGCCGTTTCTATGTAAGCGTCACGCAGATTTTTTATAAACGGCACATTCGTATAAACAACAAAGGTATAAAGTCCTGCAAGGACAGCAATTATGCAGAAAAACACGACAAAGCCCTTTCTGCGCTTTGCGGCCTTTTTCTTCTTTTTGACTTTGCGTACCCTGTCCTCCGCCGCAGTGACGTTAACAGTCTCGCGAACAGGCTCCGGCTTTACGCGCGCCGCAGCTTTGGACGCAGCGGCTTTTTTTGGTGCAGGCCTAGCTTTTGCATGCGCCGGTGCAGCCGTCTGCCTTGTTGATTTTGAACTGAATATTTTTATGGGAGATGCCTTCTTTCTGTTGGGTTGATACCATCGGTTAACAAGAGCAAACACGCCTGGCAGCGTGCCTTTTCGGCGCTTTTTGCCCTTTTCGCCTTGACTTACGACAGTAAGACGGTTTATCTATAAAAATGTTCCCTGCTATGCTGCATTACCGTATACCCATGCATTGGGAAGATAGCGGCTCTGAATAACGGGATTTGAGCACTTTGTTATATACTCTCCGTCATACCACATCACAGAACTTGTGCCGCCATCCATGTTCATCGCCTGATATGCATCGTATCTGTTCATGATCGCGGTGCAGTCCGGCAGTCCTATGCCCAAGGAGCGTCCTACGAGTCTGCCCTCAATAACGAGCAGAAGAATGTCGCCGTCTTTTGACTGGCCGACAACCGTTCGAGGCTGGATAGAGCGAAACGCCGACTGCGCGCCGATAAGGCTGTTGCCGTCAATTATAAGCGCCGGTCTGAACTCGACCGCATCACGCGTTTCGGGATTGGTTTCGGTACTCGCATCCACTATGTAGATCTTATCATCGTTCCTTAGCTCGAGACGTTTGCGGCTGGTGGTAAAATGCTTGGCAAACTCCTCGCCGCTGCACATAGTGTAGCCCTTGACCTTGCCGCCGTTGCCGCCTCCTTTATAGTCGGAAAAGCCGCTGGCATTTACGCCGAGCACGCCGTTGCACCTCGGCACAAGGTCACCCAGAAACTCGCCGTAAAGTCCGAGGTTTTCCGCCGGGCAGCAGCGCAGAGCGGAAGGATCTTTGAGTATTGCCAGTACGCCCTGATATCCTGTGCCCTTCACACGGACAAGCAGAAGCTCATTTTTTGCATCAACAGCAAGCACCTGATCTCCCTGCTTTGTCATTATGCTCGTTCCCTCATCGTCAAGGCCGGCTTCATTTATGCGGATATCCCGCCAGTTACGCCTGTTGACGGCAGTGTTTTCCTTGAGGTATGCCTCAAACGAAGCCTCATCGAGCTCATCGAACATATCGTATATGGTCTCTTTGCTTTTTTCTTCCTTATTCTCGTTCCACTTGCTTTCAATACCTACCTGAGCCGCGCGCTCAGCTCTGACCTTATCCATGACCTCATCGATTATGCTCTCCGGGAACACCCACTGAGCAAGCCACTGGTGAGTCATGGTCGACATAGCTGTTTCTATGTAAGCATCACGAAGGTTTTTGATTGCAGGAATGCTTGTGTAGACAACGAAGTTGTAAATTGCGGTCAGTACAAGAAGTATCGCGACTATTACTTTAAGAAGTTTCTTCTTATCACGAGGTTTTTTCTGCTTAGGCTCGGTATCTGCGTTTTTCTTTTCGGAGCCTTTGTTCAAATGCCCTTTCGTAGATCTTGAGCTGAATATTTTTATTTGAAACACCTTCTATCTGTTGCGGTCTCGGTTTGAATCATCAGAAGCCCTCAAAGAGGTTTATCTGCGAACTCTCCGGCATTTCTCCGAACGCACCCATGCGGCGCAATATTTCAAGGTGGGTCGTACTTACCTTGGGGCAGGCAGCGCTGACCTCCTCGATCGATATATAAGTATGTCCGGGCTTGGCGCAGTTTTCAAGATCCTCGGCGGCAGTTTCACCGAGGCCTGCGATTGCGACAAACGGCGGACGCAGCTTTCCGTCCTCGGTTATTTTGAACTTCGTCGCGCTCGACTCATAAAGGTCGATCGGCGCAAATTCAAAGCCGCGCATGTAAAACTCGTAAACCGATTCAAGCGTTGTCAGAATACTGTCCTCGTTGGCGGTCGCGTCTTCTTTCTGACGCAGATCATATATCTTGCGGCGCACTTCGTCAAGCCCGGCAGTCATCATTTCAGCGTCGAAGCTGTTTTTCTGACTGCGGCGGTAGAAATACGCGCTGTAAAATGCCAAAGGCTCATGAACCTTGAACCATGCGATCCTGAACGCCATCATGACATACGCAACAGCATGCGCCTTCGGGAAAAGATACGCGATCTTGCGGCATGACTCGATATACCACTCCGGCACATCGAGCGCGCGCATCTGCGCCTCGGCATCGCCCGGGAACTCGCCGCTTTTTTTGACCTTGCCCTTACGCACGGCCTCCATCGTTTTAAATGCAAGCGACGGCTCCATGCCCTTTTGAATGAGGTAGAGCATGATATCGTCTCGACAGCCGACGGTCTCGTTAACGGTTGCGATGCCGTTAACGATAAGGTCGCGGATATTGCCGGCCCAAACGTCGGTGCCGTGTGAAAAGCCCGACAGGCGCACAAGAGTGTCAAACTGCGTGGGCTGCGTATCGACGAGCATCTGGCGCGTAAAGCCGGTGCCGAACTCGGGTATGCCGATGCTGCCGGTTTTGCCGATGATATCGTCATCATCCGGAAGTCCGAGCACGGTGGGCGTTGTGAATATTTTCATTGTATCGGGGTCTGACAGCAATATCTCACGCGCGTTTACGCCCGTCGCATCCTCAAGCATGCGGATCATGGTCGGGTCATCGTGGCCAAGCTCGTCGAGCTTCAGGAGGTTTGACTCCATGCAGTGATATTCAAAATGCGTCGTTATTATGCCGCTCTTGGGATCGTCCGCCGGATGCTGCACCGGGCAAAAGTCGGTAACGTCCATGTCCTGCGGTATGACGACAAGGCCGCCGGGGTGCTGGCCTGTTGTGCGCTTAACACCGACAAGACCCTTTGCAAGGCGGTTTTCCTCGACCTTTGTGACCTTTATGCCTCGCTCCTCGAGATATTTTTTTACATAGCCGTAGGCCGTTTTCTCGGCAAGAGTGCCTATCGTTCCGGCGCGGAAAACGTGGTCCGAGCCAAAAAGCTCTTCAGTGTATTTATGTGCCTGCGCCTGATATTCACCGGAGAAGTTAAGGTCGATATCCGGCTCCTTATCCCCCTTAAATCCAAGGAACGTTTCAAACGGAATA
>ERZ779885.3920-NODE-3920-length-12054-cov-6.195016_pt1 | contig 12054 bp, 10 predicted proteins | sample MGYA00511554_ERZ779885 | MGnify/ENA primary metagenome ERZ779885 (study PRJEB29588, sample SAMEA2160998) | human gut metagenome | biome: human gut; feature: human-associated habitat; material: faeces | place: Denmark | collected 2008/2010 ... | reverse complement strand
CGCAGGGGCGGCACTCGAATCTTGGAACGGTGTTCTTTGCGGTAGGCTTCAGCGTCATGATGACGCTGGATGTGGCGTTGGGATAGTAGTACTATCCCACGTGATACTGCAGCTATGCGGTACTATGAAGGATCGTCGATGTTTATAAGGAGCAATCGATTTACGTTATCAACCTCGCCATTGTAGAAATCGCAGATGGGTGGTAGTGGGAGCGGTTTATTGTGCAAAAAATTCCTTTATAATAGTCCCATAAAAACCAGGAAGGTGCTGTGCTGTGCGAACTCTTATTTACGGCGGACATCTCATAGACCCGGCAAACAGGGTCGATGCCCAGCTCAATATACTGATAGAAAACGGGCGTGTGGCATTTGTTACGGAGGATATGCCTAATGCGGATGAGCGCATTGACGCAACCGGCAAGGTCGTTTGTCCCGGTTTTATCGACATACATATGCATGAAGACCCCATTGAGAATGGTCGAATCTACGCAGATACAGAGCGCTCGATTTTTCACTGCATGCTGCGCATGGGCGTGACCACGGCCCTCGGCGGCAACTGCGGTGACAACTGCTGCGATCCGGCAGATTATCTGGATATCGTTGATCAAAGCGGAGCTGCTGTAAATGTAGGTATGCTCGCGGGACACACCTATTTTCGCCGGCGTGCCGGTGTAATGGATCGCTATTCTCCGGTGACAGCTGCTCAGCGCGAATTGATAAACACAGGGATAGATCGTGCGCTTATGCGCGGCTGTCTTGGCGTGTCGTATGGGATGCGATATTCTCCCGGCACGAACCGTGAGGAGATCATCGCCGCTGCGCGCCCGTGCTGCGGCAGCGGTAAAATGATTGCCGCACATATTCGTTCTGACGCACAGGAGGTCTTTGCCGCCGGGAGAGAAATTCTTGATGTTGGCATGGAACTCGGCATCCCCGTACAGCTCTCCCATATAGGAAGCATGGCAGGGTTCGGTCAGATGGAGAGCTTTCTGCGCATGATCGACCGCTACCGTATGAATGGGCTTGACGTGAGCTGTGACTGCTATCCATACGATGCATTTTCAACCTCAATAGGCTCCGCCACTTATGACGACGGCTGGATGGAGCGTTATGGCTGTTCCTACGATGCTGTGGAGCTGTGTGAGGGAAAATATAAGGGGCAGCGCTGCACCGAGGCTATTTTCAACGAGGTGCGAAGTGCACATCCGGAATGTCTAACTGTGTGTTATGTCATGAGAGTGGGTGATGTGGATCGTGCCTTTACCCACCCAAATGTCATGCTGGCGAGCGACGGGATACTGTCTCACGGTCAGGGACATCCGCGTGCCGCCGGTGCGTTTCCTCGGTTCCTTTCGCAGTATGCTCGTCGCGGAAAGCTCAGCCTATATGACGCGATAAGCCGAATGACCGCCATGCCGGCCGCTCGTCTCGGGCTTACATCCAAGGGGTGCCTGCGCGTCGGAGCCGATGCCGACGCAGTGATATTCGACCCCGACAGCATCATGGACTGCGCGGATTTTCAGCATCCCGTCTGTGCGCCGACAGGAATAGACAGGGTTCTTATTGGCGGAGTTACCGCTGTAGAAAAAGGCTGTATCGTTCAAAACGATCTCGGCAGAAGTATAAGAAAATAAAGGAGGAGTACTTTTCATGCAGTACGGTTTCTGGTCAGTTGTTCCACCCCTTCTCACGATTGTGTTGGCGCTGGTGACGAAAAATGTCTTCATCTCGCTGCTCATCGGTATTTTCACGAGTTCCATGGTGCTGTGCGGGGGAGCTCCTCTAACAGGCCTCAACGACACCTTCTACAGCTTCATTCACACCTTTGAGAGCAGCGGGAATACGATCACCCTCATTTCCTTCCTGCTCATCGGCGCACTCATATACCTTATAGAGAAATCCGGCGGCGTGGAGGGGTTTACAGAGGTCATGCTGAAGAAGCGTGCGCTTATCAAGACAAAGCGCGGCGCGAATATTTTCACCTGGCTTCTTGGAATAATCATATTTACTTCGGGGTCTCTCAGCTGTATGGTTACGGGATCCGTCTCCCGCCCGTTCAATGACGCGCTCAAGGTTCCCCATGAAAAGTCGGCGTTCATCGTCCACGCGACCTCAACGCCGTGGTGCGTCCTCTTTCCGCTCAGCGGATGGCTTGCCGCCCTGGCGGGTTATCTCACCTCCGGCGGCGTTCCGGAAAGCGAAGCTATCTCGGTTCTGCTCCGGTCGATCCCGCTTAATTTCTATTGTATCCTTGCCGTGTTTGGCACGCTCGCTGTCTCTTTATTCGGAATAAACATAGGACCGATGCGAAAAGCCGAAGAACGCGCAGAGAAAACGGGTGCGCTTGATAATCCCGGCCGTGGCGGCGCACTCACCGAGGAGGCGATGTCTCCCAGCAAGGCAAAGCCCCGCGTTCTGAATATGCTTCTGCCAATGGGGGTGCTTATTGCCACGATTCTTGCCGTACTCACCATCACCGGCAAGGGAAACCCCACGCAGGGCGCCGGTATGCAAAGCCTCCTCTGGGGCTGTATTCTCGCTGTGTTGACGATATGTATTCTGTGTGTAGCCCAAAAGCTGTTTTCTGTGGATGAAGTGATAAATGAGATGTTCAAAGGGATGGGCACCATGCTCCCGGTGGCGGGGATCTTGCTTTTCGGTTTTACAATGGGAAATCTCGTGAAGGACCTCGATACCGGAAACTACCTCACTTCCGTCTTTATGGGCGTTCTCAGCCCGGCATTCCTTCCTGCACTCAGCTTTCTTCTTTGTATGCTTCTCTCCTTTGCAACAGGAACCTCCATGGGGACTATGGCCATCATGTCGGTCATCTGCTTGCCCATGGCCATCAGTATGGGAATAAGTATCCCGCTTGTTGCCGGAGCGGTGTTTGGAGGATCAATCTTTGGAGATCACTCCTCACCGATATCCGATACGACGATCATGTCATGCGCCACCACTGGCTGCGATATTATTGATCATGTCAAGACGCAGATGCCTTATGTACTTATATTTGCCGCAATTTCCCTTGTGCTGTATGTGGTGCTTGGCTTTGTGATGTGACAATGACCAGAATCTTTTAAATTGGCGCCGGGCGGAGATCCAGTCTCTTCGCCCGGTGCTTTTTGCATTGATTGAGAGATTATGAGGAAACAATAAAAAATCGTTGCGGCTCGATTACCACAATCTGTTTGTAATATTTTTGCGAGCGTCCCCGCCGGGAATCCACAGCACAGTAATATCTGCCCCAACATTTGCAAAAACGCAGATGGGGTGCAGGATCGTTTCAGGATTCCAGTTGCGCTTGTATCCTACACGGGCGTTTTACACTACCCTGCGGTTGATAAGGTCGGTTGTATTGATTGGTAGCGCCATTGCGAAACCTCCTTTGATGCTCCTTATCTTACTCACAAACTTACTCATTATTACAAGTGAGTATCAACGCAAATGTAAGCGCTTTCATTGATTTCGTGAAATAGTTCCGCCATGCAATAATTAGCAAATATGGTTAACCTGACGATATTAATTCGCCTGCTTGGAGCGGGAGTCAACGGCCACATACAAGAGATGTAGACCACAAAGATAGTTCCATGATTTTAAAGCTTTCAACTGCTACGTTTCCCTAAGCTAAAGTCAATTGACGATGATGCAGGGATATTCTATAATTGCGCAGGCCTTCAAAGCACACTCCATCCAAATTGGCATACCGTGAGGAGAAAGGAGATAAGCCTAAAGAGTTGTCCTCTATTGTGAACAAAGCATTTGCGCCCAAAAAAGTCTCCACCGGATAAGCCGTGAAATGGGTGAACTGCTCGGTTAACTGAGGCTCGAAATCTTAAAACTCCCAGTAAAATCAATAGTTTTCGACCGTAAGGCAGAAAGCAGTACGGCCTCAAAGCCGTCCGCCGCGCTCCGCAGTTCAGCAAGCGCTGATCATCCGCTTATTGCATACTCAAAGGCACCGTTCTTGCGAACGGTGCCTTTTTGCAGCTTTACTGCCGCACTTCTCCATATACGCAAAAGTGCCCAGCATCTCGACATCAGCCGCAGCACGCTCTGGCGGATGCTCAAATAATCTTTCGCATGACAAAAGCCAAAGCCCCGGCGGTCAGGAGGATTCCTGCCCGGCGGGGCTTTTCGCTTTGCGCCTTATTTCTCTTTTTTCTTAAAGATGAAGAACTTGCTCAAAATGTAGTTCAGAATAACGACGATGACGTTCGACGCGAGCTTCATCACCATGTCGTTCCAGCCAAGAAGATCAACGCACAGGTACATGATGAGCATATCCAGTAGCCCCGTGCCGAGGCGCGCGCCGAGAAATGCGGCGAATTCTTTTCCGATCGCCTTGGCGCCCTTCGCCTCGCTGTGGAACACCCAGCGGCGATTCGTCACATACGCGAACAGCACGCTCAAAACCCACGCAACGGCGGTGCTGAATACCGTACCGCAGCCGAGAGGGTGCGCGAACAGCCAGTAGGAGACATAGTTTACGATCGTCGTCAGCACGCCGAAGATCACGTAGGGGATAAGGTCCTTGTATTTTTCATAGAGAGCCTTCAGCTTTTCGTTCACTTTCTCACCTCAAAATTCGATCGTGCGCGGGACTTTCTGCGGGCCGTGCCGAAGAGCACGGCGGCGCAGAGCGCGGATGCAAAAGCCATTTCTCATTGCGTTCTGCCGCTGAATTTTTACGTTTTACTTCTTTTCGAGGTGATCCTTGCCGCCCATGTACGGACGAAGGACCTCGGGAATATCGACGCTGCCGTCGGCGTGCAGGTGGTTCTCGAGGAACGCGATGAGCATACGCGGGGGAGCGACGACGGTGTTGTTGAGCGTGTGGGCGAGATAGAGCTTGCCGTCCTCGCCGCGGACGCGGATCTTCAGACGGCGCGCCTGCGCGTCGCCGAGATTCGAGCAGGAGCATACCTCAAAGTACTTCTGCTGGCGCGGGCTCCACGCTTCGATATCGCAGCTCTTGACCTTGAGATCGGCAAGATCGCCCGAGCAGCACTCAAGCTGACGCACCGGGATCTCCAGCGAGCGGAACAGCTCCACGCTGTAGCGCCACATCTTTTCGTACCAGTCCATGCTCTCCTCGGGCTTGCAGACAACGATCATTTCCTGCTTTTCAAACTGGTGGATGCGGTAAACGCCGCGCTCCTCGATGCCGTGCGCGCCCTTCTCCTTGCGGAAGCAGGGGGAATAGCTCGTGTAGGTGATGGGGAGCTCCTTCTCGGGGACGATGCGGTCGATGAACGAGCCGATCATGGAGTGCTCGCTCGTGCCGATGAGATAGAGATCCTCGCCCTCGATCTTGTACATCATGGCGTCCATGTCGGTCTGGGACATGACGCCCTGCACCACGTCGCCGTGGATCATGTAGGGGGGAATGTAGTACACGAAGCCCTTGTCGATCATAAAGTCGCGCGCGTACGCGAGCACTGCGGAGTGCAGGCGGGCGATATCGCCGCGAAGGTAATAAAAGCCGTTGCCGGAGACGCGGCGCGCCGCGTCCAGATCGACGCCGTTAAAGCTCTCCATGATCTCCGTGTGGTAGGGGATCTCGAAATCGGGCACAGTCGCCTCGCCGAAGCGCTGCACCTCGACGTTGCAGCTGTCGTCCGGGCCGATGGGAACGCTCGGGTCGATCATCTGCGGGATGACCATCATGCGTTTGGTGAGTTCCGCCTCGTATTCCGGCTCGAGCTTTTCCAGCTCGGCCAGACGCGCGGCCTCGCGCGCGACCTCGGCCTTGACGTCCTCGGCCTCCTCCAGCTTGGAGGGGTCCTTCTTCGCCTGTCCCATCAGCATGCCGATCTTCTTGGAAAGGGCGTTGCGGTTGGCGCGAAGCTCGTTCGCCTCGGTCTTCGCCGCGCGCAGCTTCTCATCGAGCTCCAGCACCTCGTCCACGAGGGGGAGCTTCTTGTCCTGGAACTTCTTGCGGATGTTCTCGCGCACGAGCTCCGGGTTCTCACGGATAAAACGAATGTCCAGCATGATATATTCTCCTCAATTTTATTTCTTTTTCCAGGGCTTGTCCATGTGCCTGAGCGCTTCCATCAGCGCCTCGCGGTCGTCCGCGGAATAAAACTCCAGCGCGATGCGGCCTTTTTTCTGCCCGCCCTGGAATTTGACGCCGCGCCCCAGCGCGTCGCTGAGCGCCTTTTCCGCCTCACGGACGTAATCCACGACCGGCGGCTTCTTTTCTTCCTTTTCCGTCTGTTCCGCCTGGCGGAGCAGGGAAGCGACGAGCGTTTCCGTCTGCCGGACGCTCAGACCGCGGGATTCGACCTCCGCGGCGGCCTTTTCGCGCAGCGTTTCGGTTTTGAGCGGCAGAAGCGCCCGCGCGTGGCCGGCGGAGAGCTTTCCGGAAGATACTTTTTTCTGCAGCATTTCGCCGAGAGAGAGAAGCCGCAGCGCGTTCGTGACCGCGGGGCGCGATTTCTGCACACGCGAGGCGACCTGCTCCTGCGTGAGATTGTAATCGTCCATGAGCTTTTTATAGCCCGCGGCTTCTTCCATGGGGTTCAAATCCTCGCGCTGGAGGTTTTCCACGAGCGCGAGCTCCATGGCGAGCTTATCGTCCGCCTCCAAAATGCGCACCGGCACTTCCTTGAGTCCTGCGGCGCGGGACGCGCGCCAGCGGCGCTCGCCGGCGATGATCTGATAGTAACCCTTGTCGAGCGGACGCACCGTGATGGGCTGGATCAGCCCGTATTCGCGGATAGACGCCGCCAGCTCCTCGATCGCCGCGGGGTCAAACTCCCGGCGCGGCTGATCCTTGCGCGGTTCGACCCGCGAGATCGGCAGGGTCTGCACCGTTTCGTTTTCGAGGACGTTTTCCTCCTCGCCGAACAGGGCGGAAAGCCCGGTCCCAAGCCGTGATGTCTTTTCTTTTGCCATCTTCATCCCTGCCTCTGCAAAAATTCTTCGGCGGCGGCGAGATACGCGCGCGCGCCCTTTGATCCGGCGTCGTATTCCGTGATCGGGCGGCCGTGGCTCGGCGCCTCGGCCAGACGGACGTTGCGCGGGATGACCGTGTCGTACACGCGCGCGCCGAAATACCGGCGCAGCTCTTCCGCCACCTGCGTGGAGAAGTTCAGCCGGTTATCGTACATCGTGAGCAGCATGCCCTCAATGTAGAGATTCTTGTTCAGCCGCCGGTTGGCGATCTTCACCGACGTGGTGAGATCGGCCACGCCCTCCATCGCGTAATACTCGCACTGCAGCGGCACGAGCAGGCTGTCCGCCGCGGTGAAGGCGTTGAGCGTCAGAATGCCCAGCGACGGCGGGCAGTCGATGAATATGTAGTCAAAATCGTCCCGGATCGTGTCGATCGCTTCGCGCAGGCGGTATTCGCGCCGCTCCACGTTGGCGAGCTCGACCTCCGCGCCCGAAAGATCGGTGTTCGACGGCAGCACCCAGCCGTACGGCAGACGGATGACGGCGTCCTCCGCGCTCGCGCTGCCCATCACGACGTCGTATGCCGTCGGATTGCTCCGTTTGGACACGCCCATGCCGGACGTGCTGTTGCCCTGCGGGTCGAAGTCCACAAGCAGCGTTTTCTTTCCGAGTCTTGCCAGCGCCGCTGTAAGATTCACGCTTGTTGTCGTTTTGCCGACGCCGCCCTTCTGGTTGGCGACGGCGATCACTTTGCCCATCTCTTTGCCCCCTTTTTCTTTTTCAAGGGGTTTACCCCTCCGCCGGCACAAGCGGCCGGCACCTCCCCTAATAGGGGAGGCAAGTTTGTTTCCGCAAAACCCGCTTGGCTCCCCTAACAGGGGAGCTGACACGGCGGAGCCGTGGCTGAGGGGTTCGCTCTTTTATAGCACCGTTTATTATAATGATGCGCTTTCCATTTTGCAACTGTTTCACGTGAAACATTTTCAGTGGCCGAACGTATCGGGAGATGTTTCACGTGAAACACTGGTTTTTCGTCAAAAAGGCGCGGCCTGATGTTTCACGTGAAACATCAGGCGAGGAACATGTCGATGTCCTCGATGGTGAGCGCGTCGTGCAGCGCGAGATCGATCGCGTAGCCGACAAGCCGGGCGCTGTCGCGCACGCGGGTGTCGATATCCCGTGGCGTGACGAAAAGCTCCGTATCCTCAGGCAGATCGATCTCCGCGCCGGAAAGATCGGCGCAGAGCGTGCGCGCATCTACGACCGTCGGCACCCCGACGGCGACGACCGGAACGCCGAGCGTCTCCTCCGTGAGAGCGCTGCGCGCGTTGCCGACGCCGGAGCCGGGGACGATGCCCGCATCCGTTACCTGCACCGCGCGGCAAAGCCGCGCCGCCTCGCGCGCCGAAAGCGCGTCTACAGCGATCACACGATCCGGCCGGACGAGCGATACAACGCCGCGGACGAGCGCCGCGCTTTCTATGCCGGTCGTGCCGAGAACGCCGGTACGGAAAACGCTCACCGGGCGAAACGCAGCGAACTCTTCCGGGAGCCGTGTTTTCAAATGGCGCGTGACGAGAACGCACTCGGCGGCGAGCGGCCCGACGGCGTCCGGCGTAATATCAGGATTCCCCAGACCGACAACAAGAACACTCTCCTCCGGCTCCATGGCAAGCTGCGTGCGGATCTCGCGCGCGAGAACGCCGCAGGCGCGTCGGAAGGCGTCCTCCTCGCGCCGGACGAGCGCGTCGAGCGAGATCGTGACATAGCGCCCCATCGGTTTACATAATTCTTCGGCAGCTCCCTCGTCCAATATCTCCACGGTCTCAACGCCGAGACCGTCGCGCGTCTCTTGCCGCGCCGAGACGCCCGCGAGAGCGGCGCCGCGCGTTCGGAGCCATACGTCGCGCGACTCGCACGCGAGATCGGTTCGGAAAGAATTTTTCAAAAGATTTTCCTCCTGTGCCATATCTTGTGGTCAGTATTTGAAGGAGACACAAAAGTATGCAAAATTTTTCGGGAGAAAACGAAAAAAGTGCTTGCAAATTCAGGAATCCTCCTTTATAATATCAAAACGCGGGTTCGTCAATCCGCAGGAGTATTGAATGGAGGAGGTGGCTAAAGAATGGCCAACATCAAGTCTTCGGCCAAGAGGGTTCTCGTCTCCCGTGTTCGCGCCGAGCGCAACAAGGCGGACAAGTCTGAGCTCAAGACCACGATCAAAAAGTTTGACGCCGCTGCGACGGAAGGAAATAAGGAGAACGCCGAGGCTGCCTACAAAGCCGCTGTCAAGACGGTTGACCGCGCGGTATCCAAGGGTCTGCTCCACAAGAACAACGCAGCTCGCAAGAAGTCCAGCATGGCTTCCAAAATGAACGCGCTGAGCGAATAATCCTCAAAACCGGACAGTGCGGCAGATATCTGCCGCACTGTTTTTTTATATAGTATAAAGATTTTGCAAATTTGCAAAAAAGACATAAATTTCAAGAGAAGATACATTATAATATCTATGCAGGCAGGGCAGCGCCTCTGCATAAACGAAACGACAACTTTTGCGAGGTATATACAATGGCCAAGTCCTTAATGATGCTGGTGAACCCCGCCGCCGGGCGGTCAATGTCTGATCTCAATCTCGGCACGGCAGTTTCGACGTTCGCTCTGAACGGGTATTGCCCGACCGTCTTTTATACGACCGCGCCGGGCACGGCCTCGAAGATCGTTGAAGAGAACGCCGCGAACTACGAGCGGCTCGTCTGTCTCGGCGGCGACGGCACGCTCTCCGACACGATCGCGGGTCTGATGACACTGCCGCAGGAGAAGCGCCCCAAGCTCGGGTACATCCCGATGGGCACGGCGAACGACGTGGCAAACACGCTTGGCCTGCCGATGCGCCAGCCGGGGCGCGCCGCGGAAATGATCCTCGCCGGAACGCCGCTGCACTACGACGTCGGCGAGATGGACGGCGTAGGCTTCTTTACCTATATCGCCGCATTCGGCGCGTTCACCGAGGTGAGCTACAAGACCGACCAGGAGCTCAAGCGAACGCTCGGCCATCTGGCGTATGTGCTCGGCGGGCTGAACGCCCTTTCCACCATCAAGAGCTACAAGGCCGTCATTGAGCACGAAAACGGCGTCGTCGAAGGCGAATTCATTTACGGCGCGATGTCAAACTCCCTGAGCGTTGCGGGCATGGTGCGTCTGAACGACGATCTCGTCGATCTCTCGGACGGCAAATTTGAAATTTTGCTCGTCCGCCGCCCGAAGGACGTGATGGAGGTCAACAGCATCCTCACGGGCGTGCTGAACAAGACTTACGACAGCCCGTGCCTCACCGTAGCGCAGTCGAGCTTCGTGAAAGTCACGTTTGAGGAGCCCGTGCCCTGGACGCGCGACGGCGAGGACGGCGGCGCACACCGGACGCTTACTCTGCGCTCCCACCGCCACGCCGTGGATATCTACTGCTGAAAAACAAAATATAGTAGTTCGCCGCCGCTTTTCCGGCGGCGAACATCCATATATGCCCCCGTGCCGTATCCTTTCCGGAGACCGGCGCGGGGGCATTTCGCTGTTCTGCACAGTTTCCGGATTTACTCTGCTAAATTTTTTGCATAATAATTTCTTGCAAAATTCAAATTTGTTCTTGCAATCGCCGTTTTCAGCGTTTATAATGCGTTCATACGAAAGTTATTTCCTGCGGCTTGCAAATTTCGCGGTTTTGTGGGAAATGCATCCGTCAGAACGAAAAGGAGGAAATGAAAATGAAAAAAATTCTGGCTCTGGTTTTGGCTCTGTGCATGGTGTTCGCGCTGTGCGCCTGCGGCAGCAGCTCGGGTGATTCCGACACCCCGGCGGCAAGCACCGTTTCGCTGAACGTCGGCACCGGCGGTGAGAGCGGCACCTATTACGGCTACACCGGCATCCTAGGCACCGTGATCGGACAGAAGACCAATGTTAAGCTTACGGTCGTTGCGACCGGCGGCTCCAAGGACAACCTCGTGAGCATGCAGGACGGCATGTACGATCTTGCGACCGTCCAGTCCGACGTTATGACCTACGCCTACAACGGCACGAACTCCTTTGCCGACTCCGGCAAGATCGACGGCTTCCGCGTTCTGTGCGCTCTGTATCCCGAAACGGTGCAGATCGTCACGACCGATCCCACGCTCAAGACCGTGGAAGACCTGCGCGGCAAGCGCGTGTGCGTCGGCGACGTCGGCAGCGGCACGTACTTCAACGCCATCGATGTGTTCGCCGCCTACGACATGACCATCGACGATGTTTCCCCCGTGTACCAGTCCTTCGGTGACAGCACCGAGAGCCTCAAGGACGGCAAGATCGACGCCGCGTTCCTCTGCGCCGGCGCTCCGACCCCGGCCGTTACCGAGCTCGCCGCCTCCAAGACCGTGTACATGATCGGCTTTGACGACGCGCACATGGAAAAGCTGCTCGCTTCCTGCCCGTGGTACGCCAAGCTCGTTCTGCCCGCCGGTACCTACGCCGGGTTTGACGAGGACTGCGCCACCATCACCGTGAAGGCTACGCTCGTCTGCCGCGCCGATCTTGACGACGACACCGCTTACACCATCGTCAAGACCATCATGGAGAGCAAGGACGACATCGCCGCCCTGCACGAAAAAGGCAACAGCATCGATCTGACCTTCGCCACCGAGGGCATCGCCGTTCCGTTCGCCGCGGGCGCCGCGAAGTACTTTGCCGAAAACGGCATCACCGTTGAGACCGCCGGCTGATCCTCCCGGCTGTCTCCTCTCACCGGGGGCGCAAGGCCCCCCGGGCGGAGCAGATCCCGCCCCTACAGGATAACCTGGATTTCCCGTAGGGGAGGGGCTCTGCTCCTCCCCTTTGCGTATGTAAAAGATTCTTTTTTTCGGGAGGTAGCCCCATGTCTCACGACGCGACAAAAAATCTCAACGATGTCATGCGCAAGTATGACCGCGAATCGAATACCCGTGCCTGGGAGGGCAAGCCGAAGATCGCTGTGCAGGCGTATCTCGCGGCATTCGCCATTTTCGAGGTGTATGTCACGCTGTTTGGCACGATGCTCGACGAGGTACGGCTCACGTCGTTCGTCGGCGGGCTGCTGATCGTCGGCGGTTCGCTGGTGCTCCTGCTTTAGAGCTTCTCCGTTTTTTTC
>ERZ779885.3914-NODE-3914-length-12065-cov-2.849792_pt1 | contig 12065 bp, 11 predicted proteins | sample MGYA00511554_ERZ779885 | MGnify/ENA primary metagenome ERZ779885 (study PRJEB29588, sample SAMEA2160998) | human gut metagenome | biome: human gut; feature: human-associated habitat; material: faeces | place: Denmark | collected 2008/2010 ... | reverse complement strand
CCGCCGGTTACCAAAATTCTCATAGTATTTACCTCCTAATCAATTTGATAAATAGTTTCTTTATATTTATATTTTCGTGATAACAAGGTTAAAAGATGCCATACGAATTGTTCCGTACTTCGTACTCTCACAATTCTGTCATCACCGTTTTACAGTGTTGCGATAAATCTCATGAAGGCTTTTCTTCCTTCCGGTGTGCATTTGTATACACCGGCATCTTCCAGAACGCCTACAAATACATGTCCAACTTCTTCTTTGAGGATATCCATCACATTATCTTTGTTCAGTTCCGGATGTTTCGGCAGGAAGGATTCTACCCAGTCTGCATGTTTTTCCAGAGCTTCATTGGAACGGATGTCTTTCTTCTCGATGATATAATCTGCCAGATCCTGAAGCTCTGTTTTCAGTCGTGCCGGCAAGATTGCCAGACCCATAACTTCGATCAGACCGATGTTTTCTTTTTTGATGTTATGTTTCTCTGCATGCGGATGATATACGCCAAGCGGATACTCATCTGTCGTCAGGTTGTTTCTCAGAGCCAGATCCAGTTCAAACATATCGCCGACTTTTCTTGCGATCGGTGTGATCGTGTTATGTGGCTCTCCATCTGTCTCAGCAAAGATGTTTGCATCGGCGTCGGTATAGCCTCTCCATGCACCAAGTACATGGTCAGCCAGATCGATCAGACGTTTCTCGTCTTTGCAGCGAATACGCAGTACGGACAGCGGCCATTTTACGATGCCGGCTTCCACATCCTCGTATCCCGGGATCTCAACGTGTTTCTCGATCGGTGCTTTTGCCATTGCAAACTGGTAATTGCCGCCCTGATAGTGGTCATGGCTTAAGATAGAGCCGCCTACGATCGGCAGGTCTGCATTGGATCCGAGGAAGTAGTGTGGGAACAGTTTGATAAAGTCAAACAGTTTCACGAACGTTGCTTTCTCGATCTTCATCGGGATATGCTCTCCGTTGAATACAATACAGTGCTCATTATAATATACATACGGTGAATACTGGAATCCCCACTGTGTTCCGTTCACTGTGATCGGGATGATCCTGTGGTTCTGTCTTGCCGGATGGTTGACACGTCCTGCATAACCTTCGTTCTGACGGCAGAGCAGACATTTTGGATAACCGCTCTGTTTTGCCAGTTTTGCTGCTGCGATCGCTTTCGGATCTTTTTCCGGTTTGGATAAGTTGATGGAAATATCAATGTCTCCGTACTGACTTGGCACTTTCCAGCGAATATCCTTTTTGATACGATAACGGCGGATGTAGTTGGTGTCCTGGCTTAATTTATAATAGTAGTCTGTTGCTTTTACCGGTGACTCTTTGTACAGCTCTTTGAACGTTCCAATCACCTGTGCCGGACGCGGAACCAGGCAGTTCATGATCTTTGTGTCAAACAGGTCACGGTAAACAACACTGTTCTCTTTTAATACGCCTTTTTCAACTGCATAGTCCAGCAGCTCTTCCAGAACTTCTTCCAGATCCACATCTTTGAACTCTGTCTCCGGCTCGGTATATTCTTCTTCCCCAAACAGCTCCAGCAGCTGGTTGGTGGTATAAATACGTTCTTCTTCCGGTACCAGTCCGCTCTCTATGCCATACTGTACCAGACGTTTTACATTTTCATCAAATGTCATGACGTTTCCTCCTGCTTAAATTTCTTTTGCTCCGTCTCCGATTTCCACTACATAGAATTCAGCTTCATGTCCTGTCTTTTCTTTGTAAGCTTTGCCCAGTTTGTCGATGAAGTGATCTACTGCATCATTCTTTACGATACTTACGGTGCAGCCGCCAAATCCGCCGCCTGTGATACGGGAACCGATCACGCCTTCGGTCTCCCATGCCAGATCTACCAGTACGTCGATCTCTTCGCAGGATACTTCATAGTCATCTCTCAGAGATACATGTGAAGCATTCATCAGTTTACCGAATTTCTCTACGTCACCTGCATTCAGTGCTGCTACAGCCTGGATAGTTCTCTGGTTTTCGTATACGGCATGATGTGCTCTCTTCTGGCGAACCGGATCTTTGATGGCATCTTTATATTTTTCGAATTCTTCTTCGCTTAAATCGCCAAGTCCTTTGATATCTACAACTGTCTGCAGCTCTTTTAATGCTGTTTCGCATTCGTTTCTTCTGTCATTGTAAGCAGAATCTACCAGGCTGTGTTTTACTTTACTGTTTGTGATAACGATCTTTGCATTTTCCAGTTTTACACTTGCATATTCATAGCTAAGATCGCTGGTATCCAGGAAGATCGCATGGTCTTTTTTGCCCATTGCCACTGCGAACTGATCCATGATACCGCAGTTGCATCCGTTGAAGTTGTTCTCAGAATACTGTCCGATCAGTGCCAGATCGATCATGCTGATTCCTTCGAATCCAAACAGATCACGTACTGCAAGTCCTGTCAGTACTTCCAGAGATGCGGAAGAAGAAAGTCCGGAACCGTTCGGGATCGTGCCGTAGATCAGGATATCCATACCGGTCGGGATCTTGTATCCTCTGCCTTCCATTGCCCACATAACTCCCTTCGGATAGTTGGTCCATCCTGCTTTTTCAGAATATACCAGATCATCCAGGCTTGTCTCGATCACGCCCAGTTTGCTGAAGTTTTCAGAATAGAAACGGATCGTACGGTCTTCACGTTTGCGGACGATCATGTAAGTTCCGATGCTCAGTGCACATGGGAAAACGTGTCCTCCGTTGTAGTCTGTATGCTCTCCGATCAGGTTTACACGTCCCGGTGAAAAGAATGAACGGATTTCTCCACCTTCCCCATAGATGGATACAAATTTTTCAATCAGTTTTGCTTTCATGTCACTTCTCCTTTTTCTTATTAAATGTATACTGTCACGAACTGCTTCTTCTGTAAAAATCGCAGCTCAAAAACATTCCCGGTTACGTCCGGCTCTGTGTCCTTGACGTTCACGCTAATATAAGTATAATGAGACTTACAGAAAAAATCAACAAGTATCATAATAAAAACTATAATTATATTGAGGTATTCTATGCAAATCCAGACCAATCAGAAACAACGTGAACTAAAAGACCACGGAACGTTTGCTTTTCCGGTAAATGTAAGCCATGAAAACCTGTTTTCTTATGAGCGAAGTTCCTTTTTCTGGCACTGGCATCCGGAGATTGAGCTGACTTTGATCGTATCCGGAGACATCAATTATCAGGTAAATGACAAAACTTATCATCTCACCACCGGCGAGGGACTTTTCTGCAATGCCAACATGCCGCACACCGGACACATGTATAATAAGGAAGACTGTGTTTATATTTCCACGACCTTTGACCCACGTATCATTTATGGTTTCGAATCCAGCCGCATTCAAACAGCCTATGTCACACCGCTGACACTGGACGACCGTTTTTCTTCCATCAAATTTTCCCCGGATGTCGCATGGCAGGCAGAAATCCTTGCAAACCTGACAAAAATCTGGGAAATTTCTTCTTCCAAGGCTCCGTGCTGGGATTTTCAGATCCAAATCCTGCTCTCCAGGATCTGGCTGACCCTGTATCAGAATACTGAGCCACAGACCGAAACACTTCCTGCGGTACAGCGTGACCGGGAACGTCTGCTGGTGCTGCTCTCCTATCTGCACGACCATTATCAGGAAAAAATCCTGCTCGAACAGGTTGCCGCTCAGATCAATATCTGTAAAAGCGAATGCTGCCGCTTTTTCAAAAGTCATATGAACGAATCGCTTTTTGACTACCTGCTGCATTACCGCATACAGAAAAGCCTGCCGCTTCTGCAAAACACCAACAAAAGTATCACTGATATTTCACTGCTGACAGGCTTTTCCAGTCCCTGCTATTTTTCTAAAATTTTCAAATCCGAAATGGGATGCACGCCGCGGGAGTATCGCAAAAATGCACTCAAGACTCCTTCGCCGGAAGCTGAGCCAGAATGATCGCCGCAAACATGGCAACACAGCCAAGTCCTTCCCGCATACTTAAGGTCTGGCCAAGCAGCAGCCAGCCAGCCAGCACAGAAATACAGGACTCTAGGCTGAGGATCAGCGATGCAATGGTCGGATCCATCCCTTTCTGACCGACGATCTGAAGGGTATAACCGACACCGCAGGACATGATACCGGCATAAGCGATCGGTTTCCACGCCAGAAGCACTGCGGATAACTGCGGCTGTTCCGCAAAGAGCATCGCAATGCCGGATAACAGACCGCACACCAGAAACTGGATGCAGGACATCTTCACACCGTCCACCTTCGGCGAAAAATAATCCACGATCAGGATATGTACTGAAAACAGAATCGCACAGACAAATACCAGAATATCTCCGTATCCGATTAAAAACTGTTCGTTTATGCAAAGCAGATACAAACCCACAACTGCCAGAAGCACCGACAGCCAGATCATCGGACTGCATTTCTTCTTCATAAAAAGTCCGATCACCGGAACGATCACAATATAACACGCTGTAATGAAACCGGCTTTTCCGACGGTTGTATATTGGATGCCGATCTGCTGGAAATTGCTTGCCAGGCACAGGGCGACACCACAGCAGATCCCGCCGGCCAGCAGTGTTTTTCGCTGTGCTTTTTTTTCCTCTTCGCTGACTTTTTCTGCCTTTGCCTTTTTTTCCCGCTTCAGGAAAAAAATACACGGGATCAGCACCAGTCCTCCCAGAATACTTCTCACAAAGTTGAAGGTAAACGGTCCGACATACTCCATCCCCACGCTCTGGGCAACAAACGCCACGCCCCAGATGCATGCCGTCAGTAAAAGCAATGCGGAACTTCTCAGATTTCCTTTTTTCATTTTTACAATTCCTTCCTTATTTCATTAGCTTTCATCATATTCTTTTCTTTTTCGAAAGTCAATGGCGGATTTCTTTATGTTTTTCAACGAAATATCATAAATTTTTATATTTTCTTTTATTGGGAAATATGGTACAATGACTGTCAGTAGGGTCTCAATAATTGTGAAAGTTGCATAAATACCGGCATCTTTCACATCCCAAAATCACTATAACAGAAAGAATATGAGGTGTACACAAATGGCAATAGATAACAGCTTTATCATCAAAAAACTTCAGGGACTTCCAGAGATGTTCGTTATTTTCTCCCAGTCCACCAAGCATCCTTATGTAACCTGTAACGAAGAATCTTTCGATGACCAGATACATATCTTCTCAGACGCTGAGGCAGCACATGCTTATGTTGTTGCAAAAAATGAGCAGGAAAAAATCCCGGTGGTATCCGTAAGAGTAGCAGCAGAGCAGTTCCTTCATTTCTATGGTACACTCTACGCTCTCGGTGTCAACGGCGTGGTACTGCATGACAATGATACGGAAACCTCTCTCGCTCTTGAAGCGATCGTTCACAGAAGACATAATCCGGACGAACTTCCGGAAAAACAGCGTCCTGTCATCAATCCGGAGCTGATGCTCACTTCCCTGTATTTCCTGCAGGAGATGCGTCGTCCGGTCAGCGAGGAAGAAAAAGAAAAAGCTGATCTGCGGGCAATGGACGAAGAACTGGTTGCCAATCTGGTACGCGGCCGTTTCTTAAGCGGTATTATTGTAGACGAAAGCGAAAAAGATGCTGACAGTAAAGCAGAAAATCCTGACGGCAACACGGAAGACGGAAACATCGAAGAAGCCAAAGAATCAGAAACAGAAGAAGAACAGCCAAAGAAAAAAAATAACATCCGCGTTCCGTATGTCAACAATCAGAACGGCGAAATGTATCAGGCTATCTTCACAGACGGATACGAGCTTCAGAGGTTTGATCCGAAGAAAAGACTTCGTCCGGTTGTCGTGAAATTTGATGATCTGGAGAAGTTCCTAGTGAAAGATGCAAAAGGTTTTTTGTTAAATCCGACCAGTACTGCCCTGCCGCTTCGCCGTGAGCAGCTGCCTGCTTTCAAAAAACGTATTGATGGTTAACTGAAAAAGGCACAGGAGTAAAATCCTGTGCCCTCTTTTATTTCCTGTCTGCGGTTTGCCGAACTTCAGCTCTCAGATCAGAAAATCTTTTAATCGCTTACTTCTGGACGGGTGACGCAGTTTCCGCAAAGCCTTGGCTTCGATCTGACGGATACGCTCACGTGTTACATTGAACTCTTTTCCGACTTCTTCGAGTGTTCTTGCTCTTCCGTCTTCCAGACCAAATCTCAGTTTAACAACCTGACGCTCTCTGTCTGTCAGAGACTCCAGTGCTGTTGCAAGCTCTGCTCTGAGCATGGAAAATGCTGCGGAATCTGCCGGTGAAAGTGCGGAATCATCCTCGATAAAGTCTCCCAGATGGCTGTCATCCTCTTCTCCGATCGGAGTATCCAGTGATACCGGATCTCTGGAGATCTTGAGAACTTCTCTTACACGTGACACGGAGACATTCAGTCTCTCTGCAACTTCTTCCGGGGTCGGTTCACGGCCAAGCTCCTGAAGCAGCGTTCTGGTCATACGAAGTGTCTTGTTGATGGTCTCTACCATATGTACCGGCACACGGATCGTTCTTCCGGTATCTGCGATACCTCTGGTGATCGCCTGACGGATCCACCATGTCGCATAGGTACTGAACTTATAACCTTTGGTATAGTCAAACTTGTCAACGGCTTTCATCAGTCCCATATTTCCTTCCTGGATCAGATCCAGAAACGGCATTCCACGACCGACATATTTTTTGGCAATGCTGACTACCAGACGAAGATTGGCTTCCGTCAGCTGTTTCTTTGCTTCTTCATCTCCTGCTTCCACACGCTTTGCAAGCTCTACCTCCTGCTCGGTGGTCAGCAGCGGCACGTTTCCGATCTCTTTCAGATACATACGCACCGGATCTTCTGTGCTGACACCTTCCAGCACATCCACATCATCGATGATCTCAACCTCGTCCTCGTCATCCAGAATGATATCATCATTGTCGAGGATCAGATCTTCTGCATTGTCCACGCCAACTTCGGCATTTACAATATCAATCTTCTGCTTTTCCAGATACTCCAGTACCAGATCCATCTTATCTTCGGTAAGTTCCAGCCCTTTAAAGGCATCATTAATCTCACCGTACTGTAAGACATTTTTCTTTGTCTTTGCTAAATCTACAAGTCCAAGCAATGCTTTTGTAAACTGTTCCTGCTGTAATTCATCCATACTACAATTTCTCCTAATGCTCTTGCCTTCTGGCAACTCATTTTGCTGCATTTAATAAGATACCATTTTTGACATCTTCTGTCAACTTTTCCGGAGCATATTCCAGAAAATCACAAGAAATCCTCCCAAAAAGATAAACATATCTGCCAGATTAAACACTACACGTTCCAGTTTTCTGCACTTTGTGTGGAAGCTGAAATAGTCAACCACATATTTTCGTGTGATACGATCCCAAACGTTACTCCATGCTCCTCCAAGGATCATCCCAACACCTGTCTTCAAAAACAGCTGTTTTGGTTTCTTTATAAGATAAACGTAAAACGCCGTCATTCCTGCTGTAACAACTGTTGTAACACCTGTGAGCAGTTTTGGAGTTTTCTCCATGAAGCTCAGTGCAGCTCCCCGGTTATGCAGCTTCTGAAGGATGATATGCCCTCCGAGCATTTTTTCTGGCGCCTCCTCCTCATTCCAGCTTTCCGCTCTCTTCTTCATAATATAATCCGCCGTAAAAATGCCTGCCGGCAATAGCATCCACTTCATACTATTCCTCCAGTGCCGGCACACCTCTCATCTCAATCAGAGGTCCGCCTTTATGTTCAATATAATCCCTTGTGATCGTAACTTTGCCGATGCTGTCATCTTTCGGGATCTCATACATGATATCCAGCATGAAATCTTCGATGATCGCCCGCAGTGCCCTCGCTCCGGTTTTTTTCTCCAGAGCTTTCTCTGCGATCGCCTCCAGTGCTCCATCCTCAAAAACAAGCTGCACTTCATCGAGTGCCAGCAGTTTCTGATACTGCTTGAGGATGGCATTTTTCGGCTCTTTCAAGATCTTGACCAGCATCTCTTTTGTCAGTCCCCTCAGTGTAAAGACGATCGGCAGTCTTCCGATAAATTCCGGGATCATGCCGAAATTGCGGATATCTTCCAGTGTCACTTTTTCGAGGATATCCGGATCGTTGTCATACTTGTCCTTTAAATCTGCACGAAATCCGATGGATGCCTGTTTGTTCAGACGCTCCTTGATAATATCCTCCAGTCCCGGGAAAGCTCCGCCGCAGATAAAAAGAATATTTCTGGTATTTACTGTGACCAGCGGCACCATCGCATTTTTGCTGTTGGCTCCGACCGGTACTTCCACATTGGCACCTTCTAAAAGCTTTAACATACCCTGCTGGACAGACTCTCCGCTGACGTCTCTCTGATTGGTGTTCTTTTTCTTTGCGATCTTGTCGATCTCATCTATAAAAATAATGCCCTGTTCTGCTTTTTCCACATCGTTGTCTGCAGCTGCAAGCAGCTTGCTGACAACGCTCTCGATATCGTCTCCTATGTAACCTGCCTCTGTGAGCGAAGTCGCATCGGCGATCGCCAGCGGCACATCCAGAAGTTTTGCAAGGGTCTTGACCAGATAGGTTTTACCGCTTCCGGTCGGTCCGATCATCAGCATATTGGACTTTTCAATCTCAATATCATCCATCGTGCCGGTCGCCACACGTTTATAGTGATTGTAAACGGCAACAGAAACCACTTTCTTTGCATAGTCCTGACCGATCACATACTCATCAAGTTTTGCCTTGATCTTATGCGGTGCCGGGACAGATTTCAGATCAAATGTCGGTTTTGCCTCTTCTTTGCTCTTCTTTTTGCGAATCTTCTGTTTCTGTGGAATGTGATCCTGCAGATCCGACAGATTGATCATGCTGATATTCGGCATATTTGACATATCCTGGAAATTCATACCGCCTTTTCCCATGGAATCAAAAACCTTCTGCATACAATTCTGACAGATATGGATATCGTTCGGCAAATGTACCATCTTTCCTACTTTGCTCTCCGGTCTGCGGCACAGAAAGCAAATATCTTCAAAATCTTCTTTCTTTTCTTCGTCTACTACATCAACATCAATGTTTTTTTCATCTGGCATTGTCATAAACCTCCAGTAATTTTACTGTTCATCATTATAGCTCATATGTTCGCAAGAAACAAGTAAACTTTTTCGAAAGAAAATGGAAAAACAATTATACCAGTCCCTGTACTTTCAGAAGATAGAGCCATCCGGTCAGTGTAAATGCACTGAGCAGCGTCGTCAGCATGACAACACTGGAAGTGAGCACGCCTTTATGCCCCATATTTCTTGCCATAACATAGGAACTGACCGTTGTCGCCGAGCCGAGCATCACAAGGATCGCGATCAGCTTTTCCGTCCGAAAACCAAGTGTCACTGCGATCGGCAGAAATACGCCCGCCAGGATCACCAACTTTAAGAGAACGGCCAGGATCACCGGCCGCATATTTTCGAAAGCTCCTTTGAACTCGATCGATGCCCCCATCGCCATCAGTCCGAGCGGCGTTGCAAGCACTGCTACATTTTTTACTGTTTTTTCAAGGATCACCGGCATCGGAAGTTTTAAAACAGACCACACAACGCCCGTCAGGATCCCGACAATGATCGGATTGGTGATGATCCCGTGTAACGTTTTGCGTATCAGTGCTCCGTTTACCCTGCCGCGTTCCGGCCGCATTACGGTCAGTACTACAACCGCCATAATGTTATAAAGCGGCACACTTGCCACAATCATCAAAGGTCCCATGCCTGCCTCACCGTAAATGTTCTGGATAAAGGCAATTCCGAAGATCGCCGCACTGCTCCGGTACGCCGCCTGGATAAATTCGCCTCTTGCACTTCTCTCTTTTAAGAGATGGGAAAGTCCCCATACCGCAAGAATTGAGAGCAGTGTTGCAAAGAAGCAGAACAGAACGAATTTGATATCCCACACGGCGGAGAAATCAGAATCCGACAGGTCCTGGAACAGCAGCACCGGGAGTGCGATTTTAAACACAAATTTGTTCATTTTGCTTGTGAACGATTCGTCCAGAATACCAACCTTTCGAAAGAAAAGTCCCAAAATCATTGTCAGGAAGATCGGCATCGTCGCGTTCAGACTGAAGATCAGATTACTCATACCAGTGTTTTTCCTGCCAGTACATTTTTATAATCTTCGTAGTTCTCTTCGAGAAGCTTCGGCGTATTCAGACCGTAGGGACATTTCTTCATGCAGGCGCCGCAGTGGAGACAACCTTCGATTTTCTTCATCATCGCCTGGCCGCGCTCGGTGAGCTGGTTGGCGGACGGGGAACGGCGCAGAAGCAGGCTCATGCGCGCGCAGGTGTTAATCTCAATGCCTGCCGGACATGGCATACAGTAACCGCAGCCGCGGCAGAAGTTGCCGGAGAGCTCTTTCTGGTCTTTCTCGATGATCGTCTTGATTTCATCCGTCATGGCAGGCGGACAGGCAATGTAGCTTAAGAACTCGTCCAGCTCTTTTTCTCTCTGGACGCCCCAGATCGGAAGCACGTTGTCGTACTGGTCTTCAAAAGCATATGCAGCCGCGGAGTTTGTGATCAGCCCGCCCGAGAGCGCTTTCATTGCGATAAAGCCGATATTTTTCTCTTTGCATCCCTGTACCAGTGCTTTCTCACGGTCCGTTGCCAGATAGCAGAACGGGAACTGCAGCGTCTCGTAAAGACCGGACTCGATGATCTCCTCTGCCACGCTCATGCGGTGGTTCGTGATACCGATGTGGCGGATTTTTCCCTGTGCTTTTGCTTCCAGCATCGCCTCATACAGGCCGGTTCCATCTCCCGGCTTAGGACAGAAGGACGGATTGTGGAACTGATAGATATCGATGTAATCCGTCTTCAAAAGGGAAAGGCTTGTCTCCAGATCCTTCCAGAAGCCTTCCGCCGTCGTTGCCGCTGTCTTGGTCGCAATATAGATATGCTCGCGCACGTCACTCAACGCATAACTGATCTTCTCCTCACTGTCCGTATAAAAGCGCGCCGTATCAAAGAAACGGACACCCGCGTCATACGCCTTGCGAAGCAGTACCTTCGCATCATCAAAAGAAATACGCTGGATTGGCAGCGCGCCAAATCCATTTTTATTGACGATAATATCCGTCTTTCCAAGGGTAACCGGCGTACCGGCTCCCCTTTCTCTTGCGTCCAGCATCTCTTTCAGCGCCTCGTCGCTGTCATCGATCCAGACATCCTCCTCATCGGCGTTGAGACCGAGATATTTTGCCAGTGTCCGCTCATCATCCGACCGGTTCCAACGGGAAATATAGCGATCGATTTCCTCAAATGGAACCTGTCCGGACAGGTACAATTCTTTAAATGTCATACTTCCTTCCGCTCCTTTAAATTCTTAAGTACCGTGATTTCCTGGTTATCTATGTGCCCCCTGGCTACCGCCTTTGCCTCCGCCATATGGCGCAGACGCAGTGCCGCCAATATTTTTTCATGCTCTAACTGCAGAATCTGCCGTTTATCCTCGTCCTTGATGTATTCCAGACGGAACCGGTACATCTGCTCACGCAGGTTGTTCAAAATCTGCACCAGACGCTTGTTGCGGGTCGAATGGTAGATCACGTCATGGTATGCCTCGTCCGTCTCCGCGATCTTCATCGCATCGCCCTGATCAATCGCCGCTTTAAATGCTTTCTGTGCTTCTTCCAATGCCTGCATATCTTCTTCCGTCATGCGCTGGCACGCCAGCTCAATCGCCAGTTCCTCCAGCGAACGGCGCACTTCCAGCACATCTTTCAGACTTTTTTCCGAAATCCGCGCCACCTCCGCGCCGCGCCGCGGAATCATCAGAACGAGCCCTTCCAGCTCCAGCTTGCGGATCGCCTCGCGGATCGGGTTGCGGCTGACGCCCAGCTTCTGTGCCAGCTTAATCTCCATCAGGCGCTCGCCCGGTGCCAGCTCTCCCTTTAAGATTGCCTGCCGGAGTGTGTTGAATACCACATCCCTGAGTGGGAGATATTCATTCATTTTAACCTCAAAATTGTTCCCCATCTGCGTGCCCCTTCCTGTTGTAAAAACTAGTCAGGTATACCTGTTTCGCCAGATCCTGGCTGCTGCC
>ERZ779885.3912-NODE-3912-length-12066-cov-15.488968_pt1 | contig 12066 bp, 5 predicted proteins | sample MGYA00511554_ERZ779885 | MGnify/ENA primary metagenome ERZ779885 (study PRJEB29588, sample SAMEA2160998) | human gut metagenome | biome: human gut; feature: human-associated habitat; material: faeces | place: Denmark | collected 2008/2010 ... | reverse complement strand
ATTATCGAGCATTTTGGCAACGCAGATGCCGTGCCGCAGCTGCCGGAGCGGTGCTAAGCCGCAAGGCGGGAATTGTGCGGTGTTGCCCAAGGTCTATCTGAAATCAAAAAACGCCGGATATTTTCATTTCTCAGCTGCACCCCAACAAAAAAGCAGCGGCCAGCAATCTGCCAGCCGCTGCTCACCTTATTATAATAGCGTTCCCGGATGTTCCGCTCCGCTTCATCTCAATTACTCTTCGCTGTCATCCGGGATATCTTCCTCAAAAGCATCCATCCAGCTTTCGTTGTGCCACTTATCTTTTTCACCTTTTTCCTTGGCGGCAACCTTCTGCCGTTGTGCCTGGTCGTTCATTATGGTGCCGATCGGGTTCAGCGCGCGTTCTTCAATAATGTGGTAGAACAGCCCCATCGGGTTATTCACGTTGGGGTCCTTGGCGGCCTTTGCCCAAAACACATCAAAGTCCAGTTCATGCGCCATAGCTTCCATCAATGGGGTCAGGCTGCCATACTTTTCAATCACTTCATTCATGCAGGCCAGGTAATGCAGCCGCATTTCGTCTTTCAGCCCATTGCGCAGGCTGGAAGGCGATGGCACGCACCGCGCTGCCAGGTGGCGGTAAATTTCGTGGTAAGCGCCGCGCTGGCCGCTCGTCAACGTCTTTTCCAGGTATCCATCATCTACAAACTTTGCAAACTCTTTTCGCATATCCTGCCGTTTTACAATCGTTTCGGGAATCAGTTCTACCTTGGGCGGCTCAGGCTCCGGCATCGTTTGCTGCACCGGCTCGTCCATCACATGGTACTCCGCTTCCAACAGCTCCTCTTTGGGTTCTGCTGCCGGCTTTGCCTTGCGGAAAATATAAATGCGATAGTTATCCATATCCTCGCGCAGCACCTTGTTCAGGTACCGCGCCGGGCTGCGCATCGTCTGCGACCGGGGAATGATCTCCTGTGCATAACGGGGTGCCACACCGGCCAGCCAACTGGTCAGCCCGCCGCAATCCAGGATGATGGCATTCATCTTTCCAAACACCGTTTTGTTGCCGCCGTCCTGCTCGCCATCGCCTGCCTGGATGGTGCAGCAGGCGTCTGCCAACACATCAATGATCACTTCCACCGCGTGCAGCTCTTCGGGCGTAATCTCCGCGCGCAGCTGATCCATGCGCGCTTTCACGACAATTTCCTCCCGCAGCTCGGTGCGGTGGCGTCCAAAGGAATAGGGGATCGTTGTTTCCGGTGCCGAAACATAATCAAAGGTGATCACGCTGGGGTCATCCAGCAGCGAATCCTCAATCGCCACGGTGGGGCGGCCCTTCTTTTTGCTCTTTTTGCGCACCGTGCTGTTGATGCTGTCCAGGTTGGCCTGTGCGGCGGCATCATCCACCGGGTCAATCGTTACCACCAGCGAAAGAACCTTCTGCCCTTTTTTTTCGTACACATCGTAATTAAAAATAATATCCGTCTTTTCGTTAATTTCCGCCTTTGCCTTTTCCAGTGCCAGGCGGCGGAAATCCGACCATCGGTTGGCCGTATACGAAAGCTGTTCATACAGCATGCTCAGGTTCCATACCAGCGGTTCCCCGGCCGCTTTCTTTTTCAGGTACAGGCTCTGGTAGCTCTTGCACAGCTCGTAAATGCGGATGGAATAGGTGGACCGCATCAGCATGGTGTAGGTCACATCCATGGTGGTATACAGGGTTTTCAGCTGCACCAGGTGCGGTTTCAGCACCGGGTCCAGCGTGATGGTCATGCGCGCGCGGCCCTCATCAATGCGCACTTTATCGATCCAGCGGAATGTTTCCACCGTGGAAGTTCCGTTATTCTTGATCCACTGGATGGGCGCGTTGGCCAGCTCCTCAATATTTTTGCGCACCTGCTTGTACAGCGCCCCGCTATGCGGGTCCATGCCGGTCATCTTGATAAAATCATAAATGCTCAGCTCATAAGAGGGCAGGTCCGTATCCTCCGGCTTAATCATCGAAAAAATATGCAGCATCAGGCGCTGCTGGCTCAGCGTCAGGTTGTTGCGCGTCATCTGTACAAGGTCATTGGATTTGCGAACGATGGTCTGGTCCCCGCGTTCTTCAAACGTAACGACAAACGGATCATCTTTTTTCTGTTTACTTGCCGCCATAAGCAGGGGCCTCCTATATCGGTTGCTGTATCCCGGGTGGTCACGCACATCATGCTAAACATTATAGCACATCCTGTTGTCCAGCGCAAGAATTGCAAATTTACACAGGGTTTCACCGCCATTACCCTGTGCAAAATGCAACACCTGCGTTGTGGTTTGCCATATATCCTGTTGGGGTTGCAGCCCGGGTGCAGGTTACACAGGGTTTTCTTGTGCTTTTCTGTCCTGCTGTTTCAGGGTTCTGTAACCTGATGGAATGGCAACACCAATTTTTTCCCGTTCTCCCCCATCTCACGGCTTACCTCTGGTTGTTATTATGGCTTAGATGTTTAGTTCTATATTAGTAATAGGTAGAGCCTGTGTAATTTAACAACGCAAACCTGTGTGTTCAACCAACTGCAGCCTGTGCATTCCACCACCATTTTCCTGTGCGGAAAGCAACCTGCGTAAAGTTGCAAATAAGCCAAAAACAGCCAAACCTGTGTAAATTGCAACACGGGGAACGGGCCTATCCTGTGTGGTTTTCCAACAGGTACGCGGGTCACGGCGGGGCAGGGGAGCGGGAATACCCTGTGTAAAATGCAACTGTTCCGGGGGTAACCTGTGCGTTTTTCCAACGGTAAGCGGCATAGGGAAACAAGGCAATCCTGTGCGTTTTTCCAACACGTTTCGGGAATGTTCGGCACAGAATGCGGGCAATACCCTGTGCAAAATTGCAACAGCTCACAGCTGCTTCAAATAGATCAGTTGCAAATTTACACAGGGCAGCACCCCTATATTATAAGGTAAGTGCCGCACAGAATGGCGCGTGAGGGGTTGCAGTTTACACAGGATAGATTGAAAGCTGGGAGCTGGAGGTGTATCTGAAAACAAAGAAAAAGCTCGTCTGTTTCAGTAAACGCAGCCGGATTTTGTGCTTGCGAAAGATCCGCTATTTTCGTTGCTCTCAGAGGCACCTCAGGAGCTGGCGCAAATAGAAATCGGCAATGGGGAACCGGGAATCAGGGGCAGGGCAGGGGGGACAAAAAAGCGAATGGCATATCTGCAGCAAACCCGCACCCCGTTGTAAAGGGAGAACGGCGTCCCGTTGGCGGGCGTGCAATCCACCAAACCCGCACCCGCCGCCGCAAACACCGCAAACCGTTTGCAGGGGCGCGGTGTACCCATCGCGCCGCAAAAAAACGGGAACCGTGCGCCGCAAACCTGCCATCCCTCCCACAAGGCGCCCGCCCAGCCGCCAGGCCCCGCCGCAAACAGGCGCATGCGAAACAAATAATTGCGCAAAAACAGGAAAAGGCAACAAAAAAGGCGAATTTTGCCGCAAAGTTGCGCTCTGTGTGCGCAGAGGATCATAAACGCGCGGTCAAAGTATATAAAAGGGACCGCTGCCAAAAAGAAAATCAGGAGTAAATTATACAAAGGCTTTGAACACATTATATAATTGGAGGAAAGCGCAATCAGTAAAAGTGCTGAAAAACAGGAATTTGCGTGGATTGTATTGTCTTTCTGGTGTAAAGGTGCTATATTAAGAAAATAAAAAGTAAATGCGCAATGAGAAGACTCGATGCGGTTTTTTTTGAAAATAACATGGCAACGGTTGCGCAAGTAAAAGAAGCTGGCTTCTTTTACTGTTCCACAGGGATCCCCTGTGGAACAATGTGCTTCCATCAAGCCAGCGCGAAAGACGGGTGAGCAGATTGAATAGAACAGGGAAAAACACAACAGGTTGGGCGCGCCGGCTGACAGCGCTGCTTGTCACCGCTTGCCTGGTTATGGCAATGGCCCTGCCTGTATACGCCGAGGTGGATCCTCTGCCCGACGCACCTGACGAAGTAGAGCTGCTGGAGGCTGAGCAGGGAACGGCCTCCGGGGAGGATACCGCTCCGCCGGAGCAGAACGCCGCCACCCCGGAACCGGAACAAAGCGCCGAGCCGGAGCAGCCTGCCCCGACCGAAACGCCGGAGCCCACGGCAGAACCCACCCCGACCCCGGAACCGGCAGCCACCGCAACGGCCACCCCTGTGCCGACCGTGACCCCCACCGCCACCCCGGAACCGACCGAACAGCCGCAGAAGATGTACGCCGCAAAAAGCGTGGATAACGTGCAGGCAGTTAGTGAGGGGGGAAATACGGAAACTCACACGCTCTATTTTGCAGTGCCTAACAGTTGGGAAAATTATACAAAGGTAAAAATACATGCCATTATTGGACAAAGTCCACAAGATCGAAAGTATTATCTTGATATGCAGGAAGCTGACGAAACGGAGGACGGAAGAAAAATTTATTCTGCGGTCCTGAATAAGGCCGATCACTATCCAAATAACGGGTTGGGTGGACTTGAATTTTGCGGATATACGGAAGATTCACTTACAGACGATAACCCTACATACAAAGTAACAATTGTTCAAGTAGATAATAATAATAGTCTACCGTGGATGTCGTTCAATCCAACAGATGGGAGTTATATCGGCGGCGACTACTATGACGGAAAGAATGGGAACGGAAATCAGGGGAATAGCTGGGATCGAACGAAGTGGACGGACTATACGGTTAGCCATAAGCATTTCGCTAACAAAGAGATGGCCTTTGAAAATAAAACCAGTGAAACACTAACGAACGTCCAAGCCTGGTTTTATGAACCGAAAGAAGGAGAGCTTAAGCCGGTCGGTGACCCAATACCCTTAAATAGTGCTGAGTCGGGTTCTGGTATTGCTTCTGGTTTCACAGCAAAATTTAAAATTCCTAGCGTTCTTTGCTCTTATGTTCAGTTTACATGGGATGAGGGCGATTCCCACAAATCCAGCAAAATCTATAACTTCTATGGTGAAGATGTTAGTGGTGGTGATAAAAAATCCTTTACATACAGTGATACAAGTAACTGCTTTATCTATACTGGCGCAAACAACGAAAGATGGGGTATAGAAAACTCTTTCTGTATCTATTACGATGCTACTTTCTCAAAGCTGCCAACGAAGAATGAGGATACTGGCGGCGACTATTCAATCCCCAAAGCCAATCAAAGTACGGTTTACTACCGCTTAAAAGGAGAGAACAAAGAAAGCATAGGCGGCACAATGAGCCGGATTGAGGGCACAGATTACTATGCAGCAGATGTGCCGGATGGCTATACCGAAATCGTATTCTCTTCGTATCCGTTGAGTGACGATAAGAACCTTGCAACCTGCGGCAACAGTACAGGTTGGGAAAACATCCCTTCAGACTATCAGAAAACGGAACAGTGCTTCTATGCGGATACGAATGACGATGCAGTATATAGCAATGGCCAGCGTGGCGGCTACTGGGCTCCAAAAGACACCACCCCGCGTGATGCCGAAAAGGGGAAGAGTACTGGCACTGAAGTAGTAGATGTAGTAGATATTGCATCCGTTCCTTTTACGGAAGAAGCAAACACAAAATATGTTACCAGTACGCTGTATGACTATTATACAGATTACGAGTTGAATGGCAAGAACCGTGATGGCTACGGTAGCTGTACTGGTGCAAGTCACCGCAACTGGGTAACCTTCCGTGAATTTGATCAGGCGCTGAGCGATTATTATCAGGTTGCAGGTGCCCAATACCCGCTTTATACCGGACATTTCCAGCCTGCAGATGGACCTGAATTTAGACAGATTGCAGATACATTAAATTTGTTTGGGTACGACAATGAGAACAACAAATTTAATCATTTTATGGCAATCAATAACTCTCAGCGTAATGACGATAATACCAATGGAAGTGACCATATAAACTATGCCTATCAGGGATTGGTTGCGGATACAACATCCAACGGTAACGCAGATGGAGCACTGTTGTTAAACGGAACAACAACACCAACAGTAGAGCCGCACTTTAACAAAGAGTTCCTCTTAGGAGAGAATAGTAAAAAGGCAAAGCTTGGTGAAGTGTATGAGAATGTAAAGTTCCCATTTACTAAAAAGGAAAACCTTTTTAACGACGATACCGGCGTTGATTATTGGTACTTTGACAGCAAGGATACAACCTTGTATCTAAAACAAGATTCGGGACAAAATTCGGATTCAAAATATTTTCTCCAAAGTACCAATAACAGAGGGTCTTCTGAGAATGTGAATGCGTCATCGGACAAGCAAGGCCAATATGGCTACTTCCCGTTCAATGAAACAGCAAAACCTGGTGTGGCTTCTACCTACAATTACGGCTTTGGCACCAAGCTGCAGATGGATTTTACCCTGACGGATGACGGTATGGTGGAAACCAATAAGATTGGTGAAGACAATAAAAAGGTAAAAACCAACATCAAGTTCTTCTTCTCCGGTGACGATGACGTTTGGGTATTCATTGATGGCAAGCTGGCGCTTGACGTTGGCGGCGCCCATGGTAAGGTTTCCGGCCTGCTGGAATTTGGCGAGACAAAAGATGGGAAAAATAGTGTAACAGCCTATGTCAGTAAGGTCAAAAAAGGCGGAACGGCAAAAGATAATGATATAGATGAAAAAACTGTCAATTCCGCTGTCAAGACCGTGAAATATAATGGCAATGACATTTATTTCTACGCGAAAAACACAAATCTTGAACCACTCGACAAAGGCAAAAAGCACACCCTTACCATGTACTACATGGAACGCGGTATGTGGGAGTCCAACATGGCGGTGGCGTTCAACTTCCCGGATAATAACGAGCTGCAGGTTCAAAAAGAAGTCGATCTGACCAACGTTACTGATGATGACTTCAAAAACTGCTTTACAGGCCAGAAAATCTTCAACTTCACCATCCAGAACCAGGCAACCCATTATGGAACAACACCGGCCGCTGACCCGGATACGGGCGGTATTAAGTCCCAAAAGGTGGATTTGACTGCGGAAAGTGGTAACACGTTTAAACCCGCAACCGATTCAACCGAAGGTGAGTACATTTTCAAGTTGGATACAAACCCCGAGCAAGGTTCCGGGCCTGAAGGCGAAAAGGTCCTTCACTGGTACGCACGCTATACGGATACGGAACCCGTCAGTGCAGCGCGTAAGAAACGTTATGGCATCCTGACGCTGAAAAAACCCATCGATATCAAAGACGAGCGCTTCCTTACGTTCCAGGTTTACGTTGATCCAGGGGATAGTGGAGGTGACCTTTCCCTCAACAACCTGTATCTGGAACTGCTGGATGAAAATGACGTCCAAAAAGGCAGCCTTGGCACATCAGGCATTAACGGCGCAACGTATGGCTCGGTCGAAGTGAAGACAGGCGCATGGGTCACCGTAAAGCTGGACCTGAACAAGATGAAAGCGCAGGACGGTTTTAACGGCAAGGTCAAAACCATCCGCGTGGGCGATAACTATAGCCGCCACATCTATTTCAGGAACTTTACCTTCATTCCCAAAGCGGTGCCAAAAACGATGACCGGCTTTACAACCGATCAGAAGGAAATCCCGGATTACGGCTCCGCCACAAGCGGTCAGTTGCAAAACGCCATAAACGCACAGTACACCTCCACCAAGGACAACGACACCCAGTTGGTGGACGATGACGGACGCTTTGTTCTGGAAGATGGAGAAACCGTTACCTTCAGTGACCAGTTCCGCCGCGGCAGCTACATTTCGCTCAAAGAGGAACTGAACCGAAACCTGTACGACACCACATGGACGGTGTGCGAGAACGGGAAGGCGGTTACTTCGATGAAGGGCGATAGCGAATCCGTGACAGTTACCGACACGAACAAGTCGCTGGACAAGCAGGAGGGAAGCAGCCCCAATGATGGCCGAACGGAAAAAATAAGACCGAATGATGATCAAACGGGTAATAGCTATACCGGAAACAAACCCTCCGCCGACACCATCGTCTTCCGCTCCTATAAGGACCCGGACGAAAATAGCTCCACGCTGACAAAGCTAAAGGTAAAATACGTCAACACCGTCAAAACCGGCGGGCTGAAAATCCAAAAGAAGGCCGCAGACGGTGAGAAAGATACCATTAAAGGTACCTACACCTTCAAAGTTACCTTTAATGATGTTGGCGGTGAGGGTCTGGAAAAAGAGCCCATCATAAAGTATGTTGAGATCAACATGAGCGATGAGAACAACTCAGAACACACCGGAACCATCACCGGCATCCCCGTTGGCACCCGCTATACCATCGAGGAAGTCAAAACCGATGATTCCAGACTGCAAAGCGTAACCGTTCCGGATGGTCAATACGCCCATGTGATCGACAACACCATGGTGGAAGGCGAGATTGTGGCGAGCGAAAATCCGAGCAATCCGAACGATCTGAAAGTTACCGCAATCTTTACCAACACCCAGCGCAAACTGATCAACATTGAGTTCGACAAGCTCTGGAAAGATGCAAATGATACGGTCCTTGGTACAACGAACCAGCCGAACGAGATTTACATCCAGCTCCAGCGCAAAAACAGTGCTGCGGATGCCCAATGGGAGGTTGTTGACTACCCGACCTCGGGCAGCAAATATGTTACGGTTCGCCATACAGATAACGGCTGGCTGTATCCCTTTAACAACCTGGATCAGTACCCGGTTGGCGGCAGTGCGGATAATAACTATATTTACCGCATTGTGGAAGGTACGGTAGAAAAGGGTGAATTTAAACAGGCAGCGAAAGACGGAACCATTACGATTAACGGCAATACGTTTGTTGTAACGGCTGAAGCAACAGCAAACAGCGAAAAGGACAGCGAAACCGGCGCAACTACAACGCCAGCCACAGTAACCCCCGATGGAACCATCACCGGCGGCAGCGGCAAGATTGTGCTGACCAACACGCTGCAGAACCCGAAGTTTGTACTGAATATCATCAAGAAGGACGCGGAAAGAGACGAAAATGACAAAGATGTGCCCTTGGGTGGTGTTGAGTTCAAGCTGGAAAAGCTGGTCGAAACAACCGAAGGAAAAACGCAGGTAGATACTACCTATACCGGTACAACGGACGGCAACGGCAAAATAACCCCGAACCCGTTCACAGATCTGGAACCCGGTACATACCGCCTGACGGAAACCAAGGCACATCCGGGGTACAACCTGTTGGCACAGCCAATTGAGATCCAATTTACCCAAGGCGGCGAGTGTTTTATTGATGGGGAGAAAATTACGGACACAAAAACGTTTGTGCAGTCCGGCAACACCTACACCATGAACCTTACCGTTCTGAACCGTAAAACGCCTGAGCTGCCCCACACGGGTGCAGACGCGCCAAGCCTGTGGTTGCTGATCGGCATGCCGCTGGCGGTGGCAGGGCTGTTGATATTCACATTCCGCTACAACAGGAAAGGGGGCCGGCGACATTAACCATCCCCCGGAAACCCAGCAACCCCCAGGATGCAGGGCCTGCCCGCCCGTGCGCGCCCGTTTACGGCAGGCGCAGCCTTAAGCCAAGTGGGCAAGCGGCCCAGTTTTTCCTCCTTTTTTCTTCACGGCACAGTGCGGGCGGCGCGGCAGCGTTTCCCCGCTGCAGCGCCCCGCACTGCACGCCGTGCTGATGCAGAACCCTTAAGCCGGGCGGCCCCGCCGCCCATCCGATGATGATTTTTTTAAGAGAAGAGGTACTGAAATGAAAAAAGCAAAACGTTTTCTCACAGGCCTGTTGAGCGCCGCCCTGGCCCTCAGCCTGTGCGCCATGCCAGCAATGGCAGCGAGTGAAGGACCGGCGACACTACCGGATGTTTGGACGCGGGATACCGGTTCCATTACGATTCATAAGTATGAGTACAATGGCGAGAAAAAGCCGGACGGCACTGGTGAAGAGAGCGATGCAGAGAACCTCCCCGAAGGTGCTACACCATTGAAAGGTGCAACGTTCAGCATTTATAAGGTTATGAACCGTGCCGCGCTCCGGAATTACTATGACGGTACGGATGGCCAAACAAAGGTTACAGTCGATACATACCTGAACGACACCAAGGATGCGATTAAATCTAATGAGAGCTATTCCACTGCGGTCGCTACAGCAACGACTGGCGAGGACGGCATTGCCGAGTTTCCCAATCTCCAGCTTGGTTTGTATGTAGTTGTTGAAACTGGTACCCCGGATAAGGTTACAAGCCCGGTGAAGCCGTTCCTGGTATCGGTTCCTATGACAAGCGTAAACAACCCCAATGAGTGGTTGTACGATATCCATGTTTATCCGAAAAATGGAACAACTTATGGCGAAGTGAAGATTGTTAAATACGGACGTGTTGGCTCTGATACGGACGGCACACTCAGTGGTGTAACCTTTACGCTGGAAAAGTGGGATGAGACTGCCAAGGAGTGGAAATCTGTAACAGTCAGTGATAAGGATGGCACTGCGTTCAATCTGAAAACCGATAAAAACGGTGAAATTTCCGTAAGCGGCCTGTCTCAGGGCAAGTACCGCTTTATCGAGCAGTCGATTGATGAAAATAACACCTACATTATTGACCAGACCCCAATTGAATTCGAAGTAACCAAGGAAGGCAAAATCAAGTACAAGGACAAAGAATCCGCAGGGGTTTCTATTCCTGTTATCAATGAGAGTCCGGATGTTGAAAAGAATGTAATTAAAGACGGTGAGCCCAAGAAAGAAGCAGACTACAGCGTTGGCGACCATGTTCCTTACCAGATCACGGTAACGGTTCCGATGAACATTGCCAAGCTGAAGACCTTTACCGTAACCGATACTCCGACAAACTTGATTTTTGATGGTGTGAATGAAAACTTCAAAGTCCAGTATGGCGTTAAGGGTGAAGATGGTACAGTTACTTATCAGAATGTGAATGCAGAGGCATATACTGTTACCTCTGGCACTCCGGTAAATGGCTTTACTGTTGAGTTCCATACTGATAAAATGGCAGCTTATGCCGGCAAAGAAATTATTATCAAGTACACTGCAACTTTGCAGAGCACTGCTGACCAGACGGGTGCAGGCAACCGGAATGACGTTTCTCTCGTTTATGGCAGAAAAATTGATGTAAACGGCAAGGAAGATGGACAGAAAGAAATCCATGATGGTACCTTTGTTTACACTTTCAAAGTAAAAGTGCATAAAATTGCAGACGATACCCAAAAGGGACTTAAGGACGTAGAGTTTGACCTGTACAAAAAAGATGAGAACGGCACTATAACTGGCAAAGATGCAGAAGCTTTGGGCCTGAATCCCAATAAACGTTGGACCAAGGTCAATAAAGAGCCGCTGAAAACTGATGCTAATGGCAATGTGGAACAGGGCGGCCTGGCAAACGGTGAGTATTACCTGGTTGAAACCAAGACTGCCTCTGGTTATAACCTGCTGAAAGCTCCTTTCAAAGTTACCTTGAGCATTCAGGCAACGACGACATGGACTGATACGTACATTTATGATGAGAACGGCAACATGCTGAAGCATACGGTTGATAAGAAAAACACTACTTTTAGCGGTGGCGATGAAGGTGGTAAAACGGAGTATACAGTTACCGTTGTCAACCGCAAGGGCTTTGACCTGCCCACCACCGGTGGTTTCGGCACCCTGCTGTTCAGCGGCATTGGCGTGCTGCTGGTTGTGGCCGGTGTTGGCGTGCTGCTGAGCCTGAAAAAGAAGAACCGCGCCTGATGCGCCCGCCGCAAGGCAAAACAATGTTACAATTCACCAATAGGGTATAGAGGGATAATCCATCATACACAGGGGGAGGGCCGGATTTGGCCCTCCCCCTATGGTGGGTTATTGGGGAATAAATTTTTTTGGGTGTACATGGCCGTTGTTCGGTTGATTTTTAGGCCCTGCGTGGGGAACCACCCTACGGGTTAGGTTTGTGGCGGGGAACCACCCCACGGCCGTTAGGTTTGTGGCGAGGAACCACCCCTCAGTCTGCGTTGCAGACAGCTCCCCTCAAAGGGGAGCCACCGCAAACATAAGGTGGAGATATTGGCGCCCCTTGAGGGGTGACTCCCCGCGGGGCGGGGAGATGTCGCGAAGCGACAGAGGGGACGGGGCGCTGTTTGCGCTGTCACC
>ERZ779885.3911-NODE-3911-length-12069-cov-7.042450_pt1 | contig 12069 bp, 9 predicted proteins | sample MGYA00511554_ERZ779885 | MGnify/ENA primary metagenome ERZ779885 (study PRJEB29588, sample SAMEA2160998) | human gut metagenome | biome: human gut; feature: human-associated habitat; material: faeces | place: Denmark | collected 2008/2010 ... | reverse complement strand
CCAGCATCGGGCAGGTGAGCCATCTGCCGGTGCTGCGGCTGGCCCCGGTCAAAGAGAACCGCAGCAACTGCCCGTTCCTGACCGAGAACCACTGTGCCATCCACGATGCGGAACCGCTGGTGTGCGCGCTCTACCCGCTGGCCCAGGAGATCAGTCGGGAAGGGCAGGTGAGCTACTTCTTGCAGCCTACCGGCTGCGGAGGGCAGGTGATCGAAGCCCGGGTACAGGACTACCTGTCCCGCTACGACGTGCCCGCCCGCGAGGCGCTGGACGTGCGCTGGGCACTGGCCTGCATGGAACTGGAGGATGAGGTGGAACGTCTGGAAGCGGTGCTCAGTCCGGTGCTGCTGCGGCGTGCCCAGGCAAAGCTGTGGCAGGCACTGTATTACCACTACGACTACGCACAGCCTTGGCTGCCCCAGCTGGAAGCCAACCTGCACGGTCTGAAAGCCGATTGGGCAAAACTGACGGCTTACCAGCAAAAGCAAAACGTGCAATCAAAATAATTGATGGAAACGTTTTAAATAATAGATAATAAGGGCCGTTTTTGCGCAAAAGCGGATTGTTTTACCGGGAAATGTGTGCTATACTTCACGAGTGTAAAGCAAACCTGTTTCTGGCTCGCTTACAATTCAGCAGTTCGCGTGCGGCAGCCTGTGGCCGCACGAACTGCAATGTATAGAGGAGAGAAATCAAAATGCGTAAGATCACTCGTCGTTCGTTCCTGGCTGCCGCCGCTGCCTGCGGTGCCGCCGCCGCTCTGTCTGCCTGTGGCGGTTCTTCCGCTTCCTCCGCAGCTGCTTCTTCCGTGGCTTCCTCCACCGCAGCTTCTGTTTCTGCAGCGGCTGACGGCCAGAAGTTCACCGTTGGCATCTGCCAGCTGGTGCAGCACGCCGCTCTGGATGCTGCCACCCAGGGCTTTGAGGATGCCCTGACGGCTGCCTTTGGCGACAACGTTACCTTCGACTTCCAGAATGCACAGGGCGACTCCGCAACCTGCGCTACCATCACCAACGGCTTTGTCTCTTCCGGTGTGGATCTGATCATGGCCAACGCGACCCCCGCTCTGCAGGCGGCTCAGGCTGCCACCAACACCATCCCCGTTCTGGGTACCTCGGTCACCGAGTACGGCGTGGCGCTGGGTCTGGATAACTTCTCCGGCACCGTGGGCGGCAATGTCTCCGGCACCTCCGATCTGGCCCCGCTGGATCAGCAGGCGGATATGATCGTGGAGTGGATGCCGGACGCCAAGAAGGTGGGCCTGCTGTACTGCTCTGCCGAGGCCAACAGCCAGTATCAGGTGGACGAGGTCCAGAAGTACCTGGAGGCTAAGGGTGTGACCGCTACCCAGTACGCATTCTCCGACTCCAACGATCTGTCCTCTGTGTGCCAGAAAGCGGCCGATGAGAATGATGCCCTGTATGTGCCCACTGACAACACCGTGGCGGCCAACACCGGCATCGTGGACGGCATCTGCCGCCCGGCCAAGAAGCCCGTGTTCGCCGGTGAGGAGGGCATCTGCTCCGGCTGCGGCGTGGCCACCCTGTCCATCAGCTACTACGATCTGGGCTACACCACCGGTGAGATGGCCGTCAAGATCCTGAACGGCGAGAGCGATATCTCCACCATGCCCATCGAGTACACCGACGTGACCAAGAAGTACAACAAGGCCATCTGCGATGATCTGGGCCTGACCGTGCCGGAAGGCTACGAGGAGATCGAGGCCTGACAACAGCGGGAACCAAAACGAAAATAGCGGAGGAGAGCATATTTTTACTCTTCTCCGCTTTCCCGTATCAAAACGGGAGATAAAAAAGTGTAACGTTTAGGAGGAAATTGTTTTGGAGATCATTGCAAGACTTGCCAACCTGCCGGGTGCTCTGCCGGGTGCCTGTGCGCAGGGCCTGATCTGGGGCATCATGGCCATTGGCGTATACCTGACCTACCGCATTCTGGACGTGGCCGACCTGACCGTGGACGGCTCTTTCGGCACCGGCGGTGCCGTGTGCGTCATGTGCCTGCTTTCCGGCATGAACGTCTGGCTGGCACTGCTGGTGGCGGTGCTGGCCGGTCTGGCCACCGGCCTTGTCACCGGCCTGCTGCACACCTTTATGGGCATCCCCGCCATTCTGGCCGGCATCCTGACTCAGCTGGCGCTGTACTCCATCAACCTGAAGATCATGGGCAAGGCCAACCAGTCCATCAACGTGGACAAGTACGGCCTGCTCATCTCCCTGCGCTGGGTCAAGGAATTTGCCCTGCACAACCCCATCATCATGATCATTCTGGTCACGGCGGTGGTCATCGGCGTGCTGTACTGGTTCTTCGGCACCGAGCTGGGCTGTGCCATCCGTGCCACCGGTTCCAACCCCGCCATGTCCCGTGCACAGGGCATCAACACCAACTTCAACATCGTGCTGGGTCTGGCCGTGTCCAACGCACTGGTGGCCCTGTCCGGTGCTCTGCTGAGCCAGTATCAGGGCTTTGCGGATGTGGGCATGGGCCGCGGTGCCATCGTCATCGGTCTGGCCGCCGTCATCATTGGCGAAGCTGTATTTGGCCGCATTTTCCACAACTTTGCCCTCAAGCTGGTGTCGGTCTCCATCGGTGCCATCATCTACTATGTTGTCATCCAGTTGGTGCTGACCCTTGGCTTTGACGCAAACCTGCTCAAGCTGCTCAGCGCTTCTGTGGTGGCCGTGTTCCTGGCCGTGCCGTACTGGAAGAGCAAATACTTCTCGAAGCCGGTCAAAAAGGCACAGAAGGAGGATGCAAAAAATGCTTGAGATCCAGAATGTTTCCAAAACCTTTAACGCAGGCACGGTCAACCAGAAAACGGCGCTGAATGGCCTGAACCTGAAGCTGAACGAAGGTGACTTTGTCACGGTTATCGGCGGCAACGGCGCGGGCAAGTCCACGATGCTCAACGCCACCGCCGGCACGTTCTTTGTCGACTCCGGCAAGGTCATCATCGACGGCTCCGACGTCACGAACCTGCCCGAGCACAAGCGCGCGGCATTCATCGGCCGCGTGTTCCAGGACCCGATGATGGGCACCGCCCCCTCGATGTGGATCGAAGAGAACCTCGCCCTCGCTGCCCGCCGCGGCCAGCGCCGCGGTCTTTCCTGGGGCGTGACGAAGGAGGAAAAGGAGCAGTACCGCGAGCTGCTCGGCGGTCTCGGCCTCGGCCTTGAGTCCCGCCTGACCACGAAGGTCTCGACGCTCTCCGGCGGCCAGCGCCAGGCGCTCACGCTGCTGATGGCAACGCTCAAGCGCCCCAAGCTGCTGCTGCTCGATGAGCACACCGCGGCACTCGACCCGAAGACCGCCGCCAAGGTCATGGAGCTCACCGACCGCATCGTGCGCGAGGGCCAGCTCACCACGCTGATGATCACGCACAACATGCGCGATGCCATTCAGTACGGCAACCGCCTCATCATGCTGCACGACGGCCACGTCATCCTCGACATTGCGGGCGAGGAGAAGAAGAAGCTGACCGTGCCCGATCTTCTTGAGCAGTTCACGAAGGCCAGCGGCGACGAGTTCGCCAACGACCGTGCGATCCTCTCCTAACGTTTTCCCTCTCCCCTATAAAGCACAAAAAGAGCTTGAACGCTTTGTTCAGGCTCTTTTCTTATCCTTTTTTACGCTTCCCGCAGCACGACCTCGACAATGCCGACATCGTCGGTATCGGGGTAGAAGTTCCCCTGCCACGGCTCGGTGAAGCCGGTGTCGACCTCCTCCTGCACAGATCGCACCATGTCGCGGATGCCGTCACGGTCCGCGGTGAAGTACGTGAAGCGCACGGCGATGCGGCTGAGCGCGCCCTCGCGCGCCGTCAGGCGCAGAAGGTCAGGCAGCGCCTCGGTGCTCGTCGCGGTGACAATGCCCGCCTGCTCCTCCGCCGTGCGGCGGTAGCCGAGGCGCACGTGCATCTCGTAATAGGCGCGCTCCTGCGTGTCGGTGTAGCTGATGTAGTCAAGAAGATACGCGCCCAGTGCCGTCTCCTCCTGCACCTCCTTACAGGCCTGCTCGGCCATGGCCGCGGCATCTTCCTCGCTGTAAATACGCACAACGCCCTCTTCGCTGTGCTCGCCAAGGAGCAGCAGCAGCGCATTGACGAGGTCCTGATAGCTGTCGGCGCGCAGGGTGTCCGCACCCTCGTTTTCCCAGTAGACCTCGCTGTGCGGCGTGGAAACGCTGTAGGAACGCTCAAGTACGACGTTGCCGCCGCAGCCCGAGAGCGTCAGGCAGAGCGCCAGCGAAAGCGGAATGAACTTTTTGCGCACGGCGCTCCCTCCTTTTGGGCAAAATCTCTCTTTCTCAGTAGCCAAGCGGCTCGTCGACGAGCACGACCTCGGTCTCGCAGCTGCGGATGGCCTCCCACAGCACGACAAGGCCGCGGCAGATGCGCTGCGGGCTCTTGCAGTCGTAGCAGCGGTCGCCGTTCACGGCACACGGCGTCTTCACGCCGAGGCGCTGCGCGTTTTTCGGTGCAGCAATGTTGCGGGCGCGCCAGAGCGCTTCGTCATAGGTCGGCGCGATCTTGTTGCTGCCGACGACGAACCACACCCTCTTGTGGCCATAGAGCGACGAGGACACACGGTTGCCCGTCCCGTCGATGTTGATGATCTCGCCCGTTTCGGCAAGGCCGTTGGCCGAGAGCAGGTAGTTGTCGCACGTCGAGGCGTTTTTGAGCACCTCGGCAGCGTTCATGCCGTCGGGCACGTTCCAGTGGCTGAACATCTTGTTGTGCTTGCCGAGGCTTTCAAAAAGCCCCATCTGAGAGAGCGTCATGCTGCCGCCGAACGACACGCTCTCTCCGTCGATCTGCGCGTTCAGATAGTCCGCCGCTTCCTTCGCCGTCGCGAAGGCAGACACCTTGAAGCCGCGCTCTTTGAGATTCTTCTCCACCGTCGTAAGATCCATTCCTGCTTCCTCCTTGTATCCTGATATCCTTAGAGGCCCTGCGGGTCGTATTCGCCAAAGCCCTCACCGAGCACCTCGCTCGCGTCGCAGACGATGAAAAAGGCGTCGGGGTCGAGCTCCTTGATATAGCGCTTGATCGAAACCGCTTCCTTCTTGCGGATGGCGCAGAACAGCAGCGGACGCTCCGCGCCCGTGTAGCCGCCCTTGCCGTTCAGGAGCGTGACGCCCATGTCACGCCGCAGCATCTCCTGCATGATCTCCTCATACTTGTCGCTGATGATGTAGGCGACCTTCGCCGTGTTCTGACCGTAGACGACCAGATCGAGCACCTTCGTCGTGATATAGAGCGCGAGCGCGCCGTAGAGCGCGTTGTTGAGGCTGTGGAACACCGCGGCGTAGATCAGAATGATCGTCAGGTCGATGCCGAGGCAGATGTTGCCGATTGACAGCCGTTCAACGTGCGACCGCACGATCCACGCGCCGAGCTCCGAGCCGCCGGTCGTAGTCTCCTCGCGGAATAAAAGTCCCGAGGCGATACCGAGCGTCACGCCGCCGTACAGGCACGCAAGCAGCGGGTCCATGGGCGCAAACTCGTGGATGGCCGCGACAACGTCGATCAAAATGGAGCTCAGCGTCATCGTGTAGATGGACTTGCACAAAAATGCGAAGCCGAATTTTTTAAGTCCCACGATAAAAAGCGGCACATTGAGCACGATGACCATCGTACCGACCGGCAGAATGGGTGCAAAAAAGTTAATGATCTGCGAAATACCCGTAAAGCCGCCGACCGTAAAGCCATTCGGTGCATAGAACCAATCGAACGACAAGGCATACAGCACGCAGGCAAGCGTGACAATGATATAGCTTTTCACCTGCTCGCGCAGTTTTTTATTTTTCATAAATTTTCTCCCCTCATATGTTTCTCTCAGGCTTCCGACGTCAAATCAGCGAGAGCTGCTTGTCGTCGCTGTCCTCCGTCTTGAGCAGCGCGCCCGTCGCGGGAATGCTGCGGCCGCGGTAGCGGGCAAGGTCGGTGATGCCGGTCTCCTCCGGGAAGCGCACCGTGTCGAGCACGTACTTCTTTTTGAGCGTCAAAAGCGCGACGCCCTGCGTCGTGCGCGTCGTCTTCACACCAAGAAGCGCCGTGTTGACGATCAGCACGCGCGGCTCTGTCGAATAGACGGCGATCTCGCGGTCTTCCTTGAGATGCAACAGCGCTTTGAGCGGGCTCTTGTCGCTGTAAGCGCCGGTCAGGCGGCGGCGGTTCGAGGTCGTCTTGTAGGCGGACAGCTCGACCTTTGCGGCCTTACCGTTTTCGAAGAAGAAGATCATATAGCCGCTGTAGTCGCCCGGCAGCACCATGCCCATGACGCTCTCGCCCTCGTCCATGCCGAGCTTGGCGGGCAGGTAATCGCCCAGCTGGCTCGCCTTGCCGTCGGCAAAGTCGCTCGCACGCGTCTTGTAGACCTGCGCCTTATCGGTGAAGAACATCAGCTCGGCGGCGTTGGAGCTCTCCACGCTCATGCTGAGCGCGTCGTCCTCCTTGAACTTCTGCTCGCCGGACATGCGCAGCGACTGCGGCGTGATCTTCTTGAAATAGCCCTCGCGGGAGAGGAAGACGGTGACGGGATAGTCGTTTTCCGGCTCGTCGTCGGGCTCCTGCTGCAGCTCGTGGTCGTAGACAAGGGTGGTCTTGCGCTCCTTGCCGTATTTCTGCGCGACCTGCTCGAGCTCCTTGCAGATGAGCGCCTGCACCTTCTTTTCGGAGCCGAGCGTCGCTTCGAGCTCGGCGATCTCCTTTTCCAGAGACTCCGTCTCCTTCAGGCGGTTCAGGATGAATTCCTTGTTGATGTTTCGCAGCTTGATCTCGGCGACGTATTCGGCCTGGATCTGGTCGATGCCGAAGCCGATCATGAGGTTCGGGACGACCTCGGCGTCAAGCTCCGTCTCGCGGATGATGGCGATGGCCTTGTCGATATCGAGAAGGATCCGGCCGAGGCCCTTGAGCAGGTGCAGCTTGTCCTTCTTTTTGTTCATCTGGAAATAGAGCCTGCGGCGCACGCACTCGGTCCGCCACGCGGTCCACTCCTGCAGGATCTCGCGCACGCCCATCACGCGCGGCATGCCGGCGATGAGGATGTTGAAGTTGCAGCCGAAGGCGTCCTGCAGCGTCGTCGTCTTGAACAGCTTCTGCATGAGCTTGTCGGGGTCGGCGCCGCGCTTGAGGTCGATGGTGAGCTTGAGGCCGTTCAGGTCGGTCTCGTCGCGCATGTCGCTGATCTCGCGGACCTTGTTGGCCTTGATGAGCTCGGCGACCTTGTCGAGGATGATCTCGGTGGCGGTGGTATAGGGGATCTCATAGATCTCGATCATGTTCCCCTCTTTGACATAGCGCCATTTTGCCCGCAGGCGGAACGAGCCGCGGCCCGTCTGGTAGATCTGCAGCATCTGCGCCGGATCGTAGAGGATCTCGCCGCCCGTCGGGAAATCCGGGGCCGGGAGCGTGTCGAGCAGGTCCGCGTCCGGGTTTTTGATGAGCGCGATCGTCGTGCGGCAGACCTCGGCGAGGTTAAACGAGCAGATGTTCGACGCCATACCGACGGCGATGCCCATGTTGGCCGAGACGAGGACGTTCGGGAAGGTCGTCGGCAGAAGGACGGGCTCCTGCATGGAGCCGTCGTAGTTGTCGACAAAGTCGACGGTGTCGGCGTCGATGTCGCGGAAGAGCTCCTGACAGATCGGCTCGAGCTTCGCCTCGGTGTAGCGGGAGGCGGCGTAGGCCATATCGCGGGAGTAGACCTTGCCGAAGTTGCCCTTGGAGTCGACGAAGGGGTGCAGCAGCGTCTCGTTGCCGCGGGCGAGGCGGACCATGGTCTCATAGATGGCGGCGTCGCCGTGAGGGTTCAGCTTCATCGTCTGGCCGACGATGTTGGCGGATTTTGTGCGGGGCTTGGTCAGAAGCCCCATCTCATACATGGTGTAGAGCAGCTTGCGGTGCGACGGCTTGAAGCCGTCGATCTCCGGGATGGCGCGCGAGACGATGACCGACATGGCGTAGGGCATGTAGTTCGACTCCAGCGTCTGGCAGATCGGCTGCTCGAGCACCTCCGCCCGCAGCCCCATCACATTCGGATCGTCCTGCTTTCTGCTTTCCGGTTGTTTTTTCTTTGGCATTGTAATTCGTTCCTTATGGTCTGGCGATCAGAGACCGCCGGAAATTTTGGGTCATACCGCTCCGCATCCCCCGCGAAGCGGCTTTTGCGGGCAGAACCTCTCCGCCTCGCTCCGCTCGGCACCTCCCCTTAGCAAGGGGAGGCTTTGGGCTTGCGCAAACGCAAGGCTCCCCTTGTCAAGGGGAGCTGGCCCGAAGGGCCTGAGGGGTTAGTCCGCCGCAGCGGACATGGCTCCCCTTTCAGGGGAGCTGTCAGCCGCAGGCTGACTGAGAGGTCGTCGCAAATTTGCTGCAACCTCTCCGTCTCGGCTGCGCCGAGCCACCTCCCCTGAGAGGGGAGGCTTTGGATTTTCACACGCACCAAGGCTTCCCCTATAGGGGAGCCTTTGGACGGGTCACGACACGTCCAGCTGGTCGAGGTATTTGTAGCCGTTTTCGGCGATGTGGTCTTTGCGGCCCTGGAGGTTGTCGCCGAGGAGGAGGTCGAAGACCTGCATCGTGCGTTCCATGTCCTCGGGCATGACCTTGATGAGGCGGCGGGTGGCGGGGTTCATGGTGGTCATCCACATCATCTCGGGGTCGTTTTCGCCGAGGCCCTTGGAGCGGTTGATGGAGAGCTTCCTGCCCTCGAGCTTCTTGACGATCTCGGTCTTCTCCGCGTCGGTGTAGGCGAACCACGTCTTGTCCTTGCAGGTGATCTCATAAAGGGGCGACTCCGCGATATAGACGTAGCCCTCCTGAATAAGCGTGGGGCAGAGCCGGTAGATCATGGTCAAAATCAGCGTGCGGATCTGGTAGCCGTCGACGTCGGCGTCGGTGCAGATGATGACCTTGTTCCAGCGGAGGTTCTCAAGGTCGAACGCGGACAGGTCCTTCGTCTTCTTCGTCTGCACCTCTACGCCGCAGCCGAGCACGCGGATAAGGTCGGTGATGATGTCGGATTTGAAAATGCGCTCGTAATCGGCCTTCAGGCAGTTGAGGATCTTGCCGCGGACGGGCATAATGCCCTGAAACTCCGCGTCGCGCGAGAGCTTGACGGAGCCAAGGGCGGAATCGCCCTCGACGATATAGATCTCGCGCTTCGACACGTCCTTCGTGCGGCAGTCGACGAACTTCTGCACACGGTTGGCGATGTCAAGGCTGCCGGTCAGCTTCTTTTTGATGTTCAGGCGGGCCTTTTCGGCCGATTCGCGGCTCCGCTTGTTGACGAGGACCTGATCGGCGATGCGGTCGGCCTCCTGCTTGTTTTCGATGAAGTAGACGTGCAGACGGTCGCGGAAGAACTCGGTCATGGCGTCCTGCACGAATTTATTCGTGATGGCCTTTTTGGTCTGGTTCTCGTAGGAGGTCTGCGTGGAGAAGCAGTTCGTCACGAGGACGAGGCAGTCAGCCACGTCCTGGAACGTGAGCTTCGACTCGCCCTTGGTGTATTTGCCCGCCTGCTTGCAGTAGGCGTCGATGGCGTAGACGAAGGCGTTTTTGACGGCCTTTTCCGGCGCGCCGCCGTGCTCGAGCCAGGAGGAGTTGTGGTAATACTCCAGACGGCTGACGCGGTTGGAGAAGCACAGGGCGGCGGAGATGCGGACCTTGTACTCCGGCTTGTCCTCGCGGTCGCGGCCCTTGCGCTCGGCCTGCCAGAACTGCGGCATGGTGAGCGTCTGCTCGCCCGCGATCTCGTTGACATAATCCAGTATCCCGTTGGGATAGCAGTAGTCGGTCTTCGTGAATTTCCCGTCTTCCTCGTTGCGGAAGGTAAACGTCACGCCCGCGTTGACGACGGCCTGGCGCTTGAGGATGTCCTCAAAGTACTCCTTGGGGATATCGATGTCGGTGAAGACCTCGAGATCGGGCTTCCAGCGGAAGACGGAGCCGGTGGCCTTGCGGTCGGTCGGTTCCTTTTTCATTTTGCCGACGAGCTCGCCCTTTTCAAAGTGGAGGGAGTATTTATAGCCGTCGCGGCGGATAGTGGCGTCGAAGTATTCGGACGAATACTGCGTGGCGCAGGAGCCGAGGCCGTTGAGGCCGAGGGAGAATTCGTAGTCGCCGCCGGTATTGTTCTGATATTTGCCGCCCGCGTAGAGCTCGCAGAAGACGAGCTCCCAGTTGTACCGCCCCTCTTTTTCGTTCCAGTCGACGGGACAGCCGCGGCCGAAGTCCTCGACCTCGATGGAATGGTCGGCAAAGCGGGTGACCAGGATCTGTTTGCCGTAGCCCTCGCGCGCCTCGTCGATGGCGTTGGAGAGGATCTCAAAGACGGCGTGCTCGCAGCCCTCGAGGCCGTCGGAGCCGAAGATGACCGCCGGCCGCAGCCGGACGCGGTCCGCGCCCTTCAAAGACGAGATGGACTCGTTTCCGTAGGCTTTTTGTTGTTTCATGCGGATTCCTCACAATATTTCGTGCTGTAAGTTGGGCGAATGGCCCACTATATTGATTATACTATACTTTCTTTCCCAGCCAAAGTCAAGGTTTCCACTTCCGGCGGGGAGTTGTCGAAACCTCTCAAAAAGGAGATGGAAAGTTTGGTCTATTTTTTCCCCGGCAGACGGTTGCAGTCCGGCGCGATTCGCGGTATCATTTATGGTGAACAAATATTAGCGTCAGTTGACAAGAGCCCACATGGTTTTCCCGGGCCTGGACAGCAGCTGGCCATGCTCCGGGAAAATTCGAAGACCCGCCGGGCACTCCGGCGCGTTTTTCGCAAGGCAGAGGACGCAGGGGCCTGACATCATACCGTCAGGTCTGCCGAGGCCCGTTCCTTTGGGCCGAGGCCTTGCTAGCGCCTGTCAAGGACGATAACGCAGCGAAAGGCGGGCCGGCGCGTCCTGCGGGCATGTGTGCCCTTGTCAACTGACGCTATTCTGTGCAACTACGAAGAAAAGGAAAAGAACAGCATTATGGCAAAAATCGGATTTGATCTTGAAAAGTATCTGCGTCTGCAGTCTGAGCGGATCCTCGAGCGCGTGCACACCTTCGGCGGCAAGCTCTATCTGGAATTCGGCGGCAAGCTGTTTGACGATTATCACGCCTCGCGCGTGCTGCCGGGCTTCCTGCCGGACAGCAAGATGAAGGTGCTGCTGCAGCTCAAGGACCAGGCGGAGATCGTCATCGCCATCAACGCGGCCCACATCGAGATGAACAAGCGCCGGGGCGATCTCGGCATCACCTACGATCTGGACGTAATGCGGCTGATCGATACCTTCCGCTCCATCGGGCTGTACGTCGGCAGCGTCGTCATCACGCAGTACGCCGGGCAGCACGCGGCCGACCTGTTCCAGCGCAAGCTGGAGGCGCTGGGCGTGAAGGTCTACCGCCACTACCCCATCGCGGACTATCCCTCGAACATCGGCCTCATTGTCTCCGACGACGGCTACGGCAAAAACGAGTACATCGAGACCAGCCGCCCCATCGTCATCGTGACCGCGCCGGGCCCCGGCTCGGGCAAGATGGCCACCTGCCTCAGCCAGCTGTATCAGGAGCACAAGCGCGGCGTGAACGCGGGCTACGCCAAGTATGAGACGTTCCCGATCTGGAATCTCCCGCTCAAGCACCCGGTCAACCTCGCCTACGAGGCGGCGACGGCGGATCTGGCCGACGTCAACATGATCGACCCCTTCCACCTCGAAGCCTACGGCGAGACGACGGTCAACTACAACCGCGATATTGAAATTTATCCGGTCCTTGAGACGATCTTCCGCTCCATCTTCGGCGAGTGCCCATACAAGAGCCCGACGGACATGGGCGTCAACATGGCGGGCTTCGCCATCTGCGACGACAAGGTCTGCCGCGAGGCGTCGTATCAGGAGATCATCCGCCGCTACTTTGCCTCTGCCTGCGCCGTCAAGAAGGGCATCGCCATGCCCGAGGAGCTGCGCAAGCAGGAGATGCTCATGAACTCCCTGCATCTGGACGTCAGCATGCGCAGGACCGTCCCCGCCGCCCGGGCCAAGGCCGCCGAGACCGGCGCGCCC
>ERZ779885.3908-NODE-3908-length-12075-cov-16.164143_pt1 | contig 12075 bp, 9 predicted proteins | sample MGYA00511554_ERZ779885 | MGnify/ENA primary metagenome ERZ779885 (study PRJEB29588, sample SAMEA2160998) | human gut metagenome | biome: human gut; feature: human-associated habitat; material: faeces | place: Denmark | collected 2008/2010 ... | reverse complement strand
TGCGCAGGATTCGATTCCACGACTTGCGCCACTCCTGTGCCAGCCTATTGCTGAAAGAGGGCGTACCAATGAAGCAGATTCAAGAGTGGTTGGGTCACAGCGATATTTCTACCACGGCGAATATCTACGCGCATCTGGATTCGCAGTCCAAGAACCTGAGCGCCCGGACGATGGCAAACACGCTGACACTGCCCGAAGCGCAGCCCATAAAGAAGTGGTGATTTGAACAGCGGCGGCATCTGAGAAATCAGGTGCCGCCTTTTTGCTGTCAATTTGTACCCAAGCTGCGGGAAGAATCTTGTGTAGTTCTGTGAATAGCTATTTGCCGCGATTATTGGTATGATTTGTACCGAACCCGAAAATCACTACTTGAAAATAAAGGGAAGATGCCTATAAAAATAGCTTCGGAATTTTGCAAAGCAATAAAAAATCACTACCCAATGTAGAATTGAGTAGTGATACTTGGCGCAGACGGTGGGATTCTCCCGCGCCCTTGCAACAGTCCGCAGGACTGTTGCAGCCCAGCGGGACGCAAAGCGCCGGGCACGGGCTGTTCGAATCCCACCTTGCAACCCTTGCATAGTTTGCCGCAAAAATAAAAGACAGCGCCCCGCAAGGTGCTGCCTTTGGCGCAGACGGTGGGATTCGAACCCACGTGGCATTGCTGCCAAATTGATTTCGAGTCAATCTCGTTACGACCGCTTCGATACGTCTGCTTATTTAGTTTTTATCGCACCACCCCGCATAGCGTTTGGAAAAATGCGAGATTTCGATGCAAGATAACGATGAAAGGTTGGGTACGCGACACCCGATAAAGCCCGCCGCTATGGGATTTCCTGCGGACAAGGTGACCTGTTGGATGCAAACTTTCGAGTCAGTCCCGTTATGACCGCTTCGATACGCCTGCCTATATATTCTTGCATCGCCCCGCACGTCGCTTGGAAAAATGCGAGATTTCGATGCAAGATAACGATGAAAAGTTGGGTACGCGACACCCGATAAAGCCCGTCGTTATGGGATTTCCTGCGGACAAGGTGACCTGCCGGATGCAAACTTTCGAGTGCTCCCTCTTACGACCTCTTGGGGAATGCTCCATGTTCTGGGTTCCTGCCGGATACTAAATTAGTATAGCAAAAATGCCGTCCCGCGTCAAGATGCGGGGCGGCATAATTCCTGTATACTTGGGGATATCTCATGTGCATCAGAACAAATGCTGTTTCTGCACCGGGCCGGGGGCAAAGGGGGTATCCTCGTGGTGGCGCACCACGGTCACCTCACGAGTCTTTTCCTCCACATGGCCGTTGGCTTTGGGCACACTGTAAAAGCTGCGGGTAATGTTATAATAGCCGCGCATGTGCTGCACCAGGTATTCGGCCACAGCGGGCAGGCAGTCGGTATCCTCAATGTTTTCATAGTTATAGTCTGCGTACAAAAATGCCGTGTGCTCCCCCTTGCAGACCAGCGTGATTCCTGCTTCGTTCAGATGCAGTTCATCCACAGCGCACTGCTTCAGGCCGCTCAGGCCGCTTTCGCTGGCAAGTTGGGTGGCGCGGCGGCGCATAGCCAATGGAACGGACTGCGGGTCCAGCGCTTCGTTGCCGCGCTGGCCGATCTCCAGCAGGATGTCCCGCATCATGCGGCTTTCCAGCAGCGGGCGGATCTTTTCCTTCGCGCGGGCTTCCTCGGTTTTTGCCTGAATTTTTTGCAGCAGTCCCATTCTTTTTCCTCACTAAACACATATCATTGCCCCGCGCACATCCGCATCGGCATCAGGGGCATCTTACTTTTTCATCGTGCAACTAATATTATATTATAGCATACCTTTTCATCCTGTGCCAGCGCGGAAGATAACTTTTACACCAAATTCATTCTGGTAAATCTTTTTAGCTGTGTGCTTTTTTGTATTCAGCTTTCATTCTTTTTTCTCCGTCAAAAGCACAAATTCAATCCCCTTTTTTTGTCTATTTTACTCTTTGCCTCATGCCATTCATTCTTATTTTTCTTTTCTCCGCTCTTTCCCGTTGCACCCTGCCAGTTTCTGCATTATACTGATAAAAAAGTGCGCCGGCAAGTTTCCCCCCGCCGGCAGCCGGACAGGAGTGCGGCCTATGAACATTACCGCGTTTGCCCAATATGCCGGGGTATCCAAGGCAGCGGTCAGCCGCTATTTTAATGGTGGGTACTTAAGCGCCGAAAAGCGCGCCCAGATTGCCGCTGCGGTGGAAGCCACCGGCTACCGCCCCAGTATGCAGGCCCAGATGCTGCGCACCCGCCGCACGCGGCAGATTGGGGTGATCATGCCGCGGCTGAGCAGCGAAAGCTGCGCCCGCATGGTGGAGGGCATCAGCCGGGTACTGGACGACCAGAACTACCAGCTGCTGCTGATCAACACCGCCAACGACAACACCCGCGAAGTGCGCGCGCTGGATACCCTGCGGCATGATACGGTGGACGGCATTATCCTGATTGCCACCATGTTTACCCCGGAACACCACGCGGTGCTGCAAAGCCTGCATGTGCCGGTGGTAATCGTGGGGCAGCAGTATCCCGGGTTCAGCTGTGTGTTCCACGATGATTTCGGCGCGGCGCAGGCAGCCACCGCCCACATGCTGCAAAAGGGGCGGCGCAAGCCGGGCTACCTGGGCGTGACTCTGCTGGACAAAGCCGTCGGCCTTGCCCGGCGCGAAGGCTTTGACAGTGCGCTGCGGGATGCAGGTCTCGTGCCCCAGCCGCAGCGGATGAGCATTGCCAAGTTCAACATGGAATCCGGCTACCACCAGGCGGAGCAGCTGTTTGGCCGTGCGCCGGGGCTGGACTGCCTGTTCTGCGCGACCGACTCCATCGCCCTGGGTGCGCTGCAATACTGCCGCAGCCACAGTCTGCGGGTGCCGGAGGACATCATGATTGCCGCTATGGGCGACAACCGCATTGGCCGCGTTGCCTATGTGCCGCTGACCAGCGCCCATCTGCATTACCGCACCGCCGGGGACAAAGCCGCCCGCCTGCTGCTGGACATGCTGGCGGACCCCCATGCCGAGCCGCAGATGATCAAGCTGGATTATGAGTTAAAATGCCGGGCCTCCACCGGGGATGACAACTCAGATGAAAATGTCTGGTCGCTATAACAGGCATCCTTTGCGCCACACTTCCCTGCATCACTGCGGGGAAGTTTTTGTTTTGTGCACCCTTTCCATGCAGCCCCCTGTTTTTTGTGCATTTTACCAAAGAACGGTGTGAAACTGTGTGAAATCGATAACAGAATCTTTGCAAGTTGGGTCGTTTGGTCAATAGAAAAAGCACTCACCTTCGTATATAATAAAGCTGTCAAATGAAACAGGCCCCGGAACCTCCTACCGGGCCAACAGATAAAAGAAGGAGCGTGCAACATGGATTACAAGAAAGCAGCCCAGCAGGTACTGGACAACATCGGCGGTGCTTCCAACATTGTATCGGCCGCACACTGCGCAACCCGCCTGCGCCTGGTGATTGCGGATAATTCCAAGGTGAACAAAAAAGAGCTTGAAAATGCTGAGGGCGCCAAGGGCGTATTTGAAGCCCAGGGCCAGCTGCAGATCATCTTCGGCACCGGCATTGTGAACAAGGTGTATGACGAGTTCACCGCCCTGGCCGGAATCACCGGTGCCAGCAAGGAGGAAGTCAAACAGGCTGCCGCTTCCAAAGCGCCGTGGTACCAGCGGGCCATCAAGACGCTGGGCGATATCTTTGTTCCCATCATCCCGGCCATCGTGGCTTCCGGCTTTTTGATGGGCATTATGGAAGCGCTGAACTTTATGGTCAACAACGGCTTCCTGAACATTGATACCAGCGGTTCCATCTATGTGTTTGCCCAGCTGTTCTCCAACACGGCGTACACCTTCCTGCCTATCCTGATCGCGTTCTCCGCCGCAAAGGTGTTTGGTGGCAACCAGTTCCTGGGTGCTGTCATCGGCATGATCATGATTCACCCCAACCTGCAGAACGCCTGGACCGTTGCTTCTGAGGGCGTGCAGACCTACCAGTCGGTGTTTGGCGGGCTGTACAAAATTCCGCTGGTCGGCTACCAGGGCCACGTTATCCCCGTTATCATTGCCGTGTGGCTGATGTGCCAGATTGAAAAGCGACTGCACAAAGTTGTGCCCGCCATGATCGACCTGTTTGTTACCCCTCTGGTCTCCGTTTTCGTTACCGGTTATCTCACCCTCGCTGTCATCGGCCCAATCTTCACCACGCTGGAGGACGGCATCATCAACGGCGTTCAGGCTTTAATTCAGCTGCCGTTCGGCATCGGTTCCTTCATCATGGGCGGTTTGTACGCCATCACCGTTGTGGCCGGCATCCACCATATGTATACCCTGATCGACCTTGGCCAGCTGGCCAAGTTTGGCTTCACCTACTGGCTGCCCCTGGCCAGTGCCGCCAACGTTGCCCAGGGCGGTGCCGCTTTTGCCGTTGCCCTCAAGAGCAAGAACGCCAAAGTTAAGTCTATGGCCCTGCCCTCCGCCCTTTCTGCCTGCATGGGCATTACCGAGCCCGCCATCTTCGGCGTCAACCTGCGCTACTTTAAGCCCTTTATCGGCGGTCTGGTCGGCGGTGCCTGTGGCGCTTTGTATGCCAGTGTGACCGGCCTTGGTGCCACCGGCACCGGCGTAACCGGCATCTTCGGCATCCTGCTGCATCTGCACATGCCGCTGCAGTACCTCATCATGATGGCAATTTCCTTCGGCGTTTCCTTCGCTGTGACCTGGGTGATCTGGACCCCCGAAGCCGAGGAAGCCAAAGCCTGATGTTTTTCCCTCTCAATCAATAAGGAGCTACCTGTTATGAATGCCTTGCAGCGTGATTTGAAGCGTCTTGTCCCCATGGTGGAAGCCGCCGGGGCCGCCCGCGCGGCGGCGGATCCCCACCGGCAAAAGCTGCATGTTCAGCCCCCTGTGGGCTGGCTGAACGACCCCAACGGGCTGTGCCAGATCGGCGATGAATACCATGTATTTTATCAGTACGGCCCGTTTGACCCCACGGGAGGGGTCAAGCACTGGGGGCACGTGCGCAGCCGCGATTTGTTCCACTGGGAACGCCTGCCCGTAATGCTGTACCCGGACGAACCGTTTGACTGCCATGGCGTTTATTCCGGCTCCGCTCTGGTGGAGGACGGCACGCTGTACCTGTACTATACCGGCAATGTCAAGCATCCCGGCGAATATGACTACATCAAGCAGGGGCGCGGGCACAATGTCTGCCTTGCCACCAGCCGCGATGCCATCCATCTGGACAACAAGCGCTGCCTGATGTACAACCAGGATTATCCCGCCGGGCTGACCTGCCATGTGCGCGATCCCAAAGTGTTTGCACTGGATGGGCGCTACTATATGGTGCTGGGTGCCCGAACACTGGACGACCATGGCGAAGTGCTGGTGTTTGAAAGCGCCGACAAGCTGCACTGGAACCACATCAACACCATCACTACCCCCAAAGCCTTTGGCTACATGTGGGAATGCCCCGACCTGTTTGAGCTGAACGGTCAGTGGTTTTTGGCGGTATCGCCCCAGGGCATTACCTGCCAGAACGTGTACGGCTGCGGTTACTTTGCCCTGCAGGGTGACTGGCGCACCGATTGCACATTGAGCGAATTCCACGCCCTGGACGATGGCTTTGACTATTACGCGCCCCAAAGCTTTGCCGCCGCGGATGGCCGCCGCATCCAGTTTGGCTGGATGGGCATGCCGGATGCCGATTACACCAACCCCACCGTGGAGTATGGCTGGCAACACTGCCTGACCCTGCCCCGCGTGTTGACCCAGGACGGCAATGGCTGCCTGCTGCAAGCCCCCGCCGCCGAGCTGAACGCCCTGCGCGGCGAAGCCCGCCAGCCGGCAGATGGCGAAACGGTTGAAACGGACCCCTGCTTTGACCTGACCGCCTCCCCCGCCGGGGATTTTGTCCTGACCATTGCCAACGGCCTGACCCTGACTTACACCGAAGCGGACCGCACCTGTACCCTGCGCTTTACCGATGCAGCGATTGCCGCCGGGCGCACCGAGCGCAAGGCTGTGCTGGATGCCCCCTGCCGCAGCCTGCGTGTTGTGGGGGATGCTTCCTCGCTGGAAATATTCCTGAACGACGGTGCCGCGGTGCTTTCCACCCGGTATTACCCGGCAGCGGGCAAGGTTGCCGTGCAGCTTTGCGGCGCAGGCAGCACCCTGTATTCCCTTTCGATTTAACGGAGGACATTCCATGGCACATGATACCTTGTATGCGATCGGCGAAGCGCTGATCGATATGATTCCGTCCAAAACCGGCTGTTCCTTTGCCGAGGTTCCCTCTTTCAGCCCCCGTGTGGGCGGCGCGCCCGCCAACGTGTGCGGTGCTTATGCCCGCCTGGGTGGGGATTCTGCCCTGCTGACCCAGCTGGGAGATGACCCGTTCGGCCACAAGATCATTGATGAACTGGCTGCCTGCGGCATTGATACCAGCCACATCTGTTTGACGGACAAAGCCAACACCGCCCTGGCCTTTGTTTCGCTGGAAGCGGACGGCAACCGGACGTTCAGTTTTTACCGCAAGCCCTCAGCCGATTTGCTGTACGCCCCGGAGCAGGTGGATACCAGCCTGTTTGCCAACGCCTATGCCCTGCATTTTTGCAGCGTTGCCCTGGTGGAAAGCCCCATGCGGGAAGCCCACAAAACTGCCATTGCCGCAGCCCGCAGCGCCGGGACTATCATTGACTTTGACCCCAACCTGCGCTTTCCGCTGTGGCCGGACCGTGATGCTTTGCGCCGCACGGTGCTGGAGTTCCTGCCGCTGGCCGATGTGGTCAAAATCTCGGACGAAGAGCTGGAATTTCTGACCGGCACCAGTGATATTGAAGCCGCCCTGCCCAGCCTGTTTGTGGGCCATGTACAGCTGGTGCTCTACACCTGCGGCAGCGCCGGTGCCCACGCTTACACCCGCACCGCCCACGGCTTTTCCGCCAGCAAGCCGGTAAAGGCCGTGGATACCACCGGCGCCGGGGACGGGTTCATCGGCTCGTTCTTGTGGCAGCTGCACAAAAACGGGGTGGCCCGCGCCGCCCTGCCCGCTCTGCAGGCGGATCAGCTGAACCAGTGGCTGGATTTTTCCAACCGGTTCTGCGGTTACAGTGTGCAGCGCTACGGTGCCATTGACAGCTACCCCACCATCGACCAGCTGTAACTTTCTGCCATTCTCTGCTATTTCATCATAAAGCAGCCGCCCGGTACAGGATTTGTACCGGGCGGTTGCTTTACGGTATAGATTTTTCTTTTCTATATTCGCTTTATACAAGTCTTAGGATTATAAACTTCAACGTTGCTTCATCCGCAACATTTATTCATCAATTTTAGATTCCAAGCTCTTAAGTGTATGTCCATCAGCATCCTTCCAGCTTGTCAGTCCATTCGCACTCTTGCCAATCACAAACATTGCAGCATAGGAAGGACTGGTAAACAGCAAATTTTCTATCAGTTTCCCGTCAGCATCAAGAGTAGTCTTCTTTCTTTTTTCTTTGATAACTTCCGAAATCGTATCATCGTCCGATGGAGAGATGTGGCTTCCCGCCAAAACCACAAAGCCTTCTGCAGTCTGCATTCCAACGGCTTCGACCGTACCGATTGTTTTAATGGTTCTTTTCAGATACAACTTCTCGATATCATCCGCCTGTTTTTCTTCAACTTCCGTTTTTACTTCAACTGGCTTGGTAATAGGTTCAAACAGCTTATGTCCCAAGGTTCCCATGATTACTTTTGCATAATCAATGAACTCCTCCAGTTCGCATTCTTTTTCTTCTGTAATATTACCCGGCGTAGGATCATTTCCATTTTTGACCTCATAGCGATTCGCTTTCAGTGCCAAATTACAGAAACGGTTTTCAAGATAGCTTATCTCAGTGGGTCCAAATGAATTATTGGATGTGGTAAATACGATGGCTTCTGTCCAGTAATCTTTTTCTGGATTTCTCTTATGTTCCTGCAGGCGATTCAGAATACCTTCACCGTTTTTCCTTGCTCCAGCCTGTCCAATATAAACAACACCTTTTCCAGTGGTGTCTGAAGTACCAAAGAGGAAATAAACACCACTCTGTTTTAAATCCTCTCGTTCCTTGCAGCGGTCAAGCTCTGTCCGAGGAATTTTATATGCAATACCTGTCCAATTCGCCAGTGTACATTTTATTCTGCCACCGGCCTCACCATCCATCAGAAACAGATTTATACTTTTGCCTCGCATCACTGTATCCTCCTCGCCTTATATTTCCCTTTTCACATAGGTCAGTTCTACATCATAACCAAGCTTTTCTAACATCTGCAAAAATGTGTTATTTACAATTCCGTCTTTCTTCTTTATCAGGCGATTTACATAGGACGGCGTGGTTCCAACTTCTTCAGCCAGCTTTGCCTGCGTGGTCGCAGCTTCTATACATTTTACCTTTACATCGACCTCTATATTATTTTTCAGCATACTTCCACCTCATATGTTTGAAATATATTTCACTGTAAGTGTAATTTATTATATCGCAAGAATTGAGCTTTTTCAATCGCTTAGAGTTATTCCGTCTATTCATATTATTACAAAGTTATTTCCAAAAACAATAAATAAATTACAACCAAAATAAGTTCCCCTCAAATATATCAGAATACCCCCTCTATAATTCAACCGTTTCATTTATCTTAGCAACAAAATGAGGCGTATCCATATATCGTGGATACGCCTCATTTTGTTTATTCTATTATCTTTATACGTTTTACAGATGCAGCACACGGTCCTTGATTTCGGCGGTGCGGCCCTGGTTCCAGAACTGGGTACCGATGTAGCCGCAGGTGCGGCGGGCAACGTTCAGCTTGCTCTGGTCGCGGTTATGGCAGTGCGGGCACTCCCACACCAGCTTGCCGTCGTCCTCCACGATCTTGATCTCGCCGTCATAGCCGCACACCTGGCAGTAGTCGCTCTTGGTGTTCAGCTCTGCGTACATGATGTTATCATAGATGAACTGCATCACTTTGATGACAGCTTCCAGGTTATCCTGCATATTGGGCACTTCCACATAGCTGATGGCGCCGCCCGGAGACAGGCGCTGGAACTCGCTTTCAAACTTCAGCTTGGTGAACGCATCGATCTGCTCGGTCACATGCACATGGTAGCTGTTGGTGATATAGTTGCGGTCCGTAATGCCCGGCACAATGCCAAACCGCTTTTGCAGGCACTTGGCAAACTTGTAGGTGGTGGATTCCAGCGGGGTGCCGTACAGCGAGTAATCAATATTTTCAGCGTTTTTCCACTCGTTGCACTTATCATTCATGTGCTGCATCACACTCAGGGCAAAGGGCTTTGCGGCGGGATCGGTATGGCTCTTGCCGGTCATATATTTGCAGCATTCATACAGGCCCGCATAGCCCAGGCTGATGGTGGAGTAGCCGCCATACAGCAGCTTATCAATGGGCTCGCCCTTTTTCAGGCGGGCCAGAGCGCCGTACTGCCACAGAATGGGTGCCGCATCGGACAGGGTACCCTTAAGGCGGTTATGGCGGTACTGCAAGGCGCGGTGGCACAGTTCCAGACGCTCATCAAAAATTTTCCAGAATTTATCCGGCTCACCGCCGGAGGACAGGGCCACATCCGGCAGGTTGATGGTAACAACACCCTGATTGAAGCGGCCATAGTACTTCGGCTTGCCCGGCACATAGTTCTGGGCGTTGGCCACATTGTTCCAGCCATTGCCGGAACGGTCGGGGGTCAAAAAGCTGCGGCAGCCCATGCAGGTAAATACATCGCCGTTGCCCTCGGTCTCACCCTTAGACAGCTTGTATTCCTTCATCTTCTTTTCGCTGATATAGTCCGGCACCATGCGCTTTGCGGTGCATTTGGCGGCCAGCTTGGTCAGGTAGAAATAGGGGGTGCCTTCGCGGATATTATCGTCTTCCAGCACATAGATCAGCTTGGGGAATGCGGGGGTGATCCAGACGCCCTTTTCATTCTTAACACCCTGGTAGCGCTGGCGGAGCATTTCTTCCACGATAATGGCAAGGTCAGATTTCAGGCGCTGGTTTTCGCCCGCTTCGTTCAGGTACATGAATACCGTGATGAACGGTGCCTGGCCGTTGGTGGTCATCAGGGTAACGACCTGGTACTGGATGGTCTGCACACCGCGCTTGATTTCCTCGCGCAGACGGGCTTCAACGATCTGGGAGAGCTTTTCTTCACCGGGATCAATGCCCAGTTCCTTCATCTCCGCTTCGGTATCGCGGCGGATCTTTTTGCGGCTGATATCCACAAACGGTGCCAGGTGGGTCAGGCTGATGCTCTGGCCGCCGTACTGGTTGGATGCCACCTGCGCAATGATCTGGGTGGCAATGTTGCAGGCCGTGGAGAAAGAATGCGGTTTTTCGATGAGGGTACCAGAAATAACCGTGCCGTTCTGCAGCATGTCGTCCAGGTTGACCAGGTCGCAGTTGTGCATATGTTGGGCGTAATAGTCAGCATCATGGAAATGAATGATGCCATCCTCATGTGCCTTTACAATCTCGGCAGGCAGCAGCATACGCATGGTCAGGTCCTTGCTGACCTCGCCGGCCATATAATCGCGCTGAACGCTGTTGACGGTCGGGTTTTTATTGGCGTTTTCCTGCTTGACTTCCTCATTGTTGCACTCGATGAGGGACAGAATGCGGTCGTCGGTGGTGTTATGGGTACGGCGCAGGCTCTGCACATAGCGGTAGGTGATATATTTGCGGGCCACCTCATACGCTTTGGTCTGCATGATGGCGTCTTCCACCAGATCCTGGATCTCCTCCACGTTCATGGCGTGGTTGCGGCTCTGGCATTCCTGCGCCACATCGTCGGCAATGGCCGTGATCTGTTCCTTGGTCAAGCGCTGGTTGGAGGCAACAACGTTGTTGGCTTTGGTCACCGCTGCAATAATTTTGGATATATCGAAAACGGCCTCGCTGCCGTTGCGCTTGATGATCTTCATGAACTGTTATCTCCTTACCTCAATAAAAGCTGTCGGGTTGATACCCCACACCAAAACCGCTCCATGATTTTGGCGAGCGTATTTATCTTACCGCATCGACCCGGCAAAGTCAAGCCAACACACCACAATATATTGTATATAATTTGCTAACAGTACCCATATATGCCATATAGCGCGATGGGACGTTCAAAAAGATTGCAAAACAAAACGCCGAAAAAAGCGCTGGCTTTTTGGGTAAAATAGGCACTTTTTTCAAAGCTGCGATGATATGTGATTTTATTGTTCCCTGGCCGCTTGCTTTTGCCCGGCACGGCTGGTATACTGGTGCAAGGCACCTGCCTATTGTGATGATTTGCCGCAGCACTATACAAGATATAGTGTTGCATGTTATAAGGAGGCTCCCCGCGTGAACTACGCAACCATAAAATACTGTGATATTGCCAACGGCACAGGCGTGCGTACCAGTCTGTTTGTTTCCGGCTGCCGCCGCCACTGCCCGGAATGTTTTAACGCCGTTGCCTGGGATTTTGGTTATGGCCTGCCCTTTGATAAAGCCGTGCGCAATGAAATTTTGGGCAGCCTTGCCCCGGATTATATTGATGGGCTTTCCCTTTTGGGCGGCGAACCCTTTGAGCCGGAAAACCAGCGTGCGCTGGTGCCGTTCCTGCACGAAGTACGGGTGTTGTACCCCCACAAAACCATCTGGTGCTACACCGGCAATGTATACGAAACCGAACTTTTGCAGCCCAGCCACGCCCGCTGCGAAGTGACGGACGAGATGCTGAGCCTGATCGATGTGCTGGTGGACGGCGAATTCATCCCCGCGCAGCACGATATTTCGCTGCGGTTCCGCGGCTCCAGCAACCAGCGCATCATTGACTTGAACGCCACCCGCGCCGCCGGGCACACCGTACTGTGGCAGGATGACCCGCTGTTTGCTGACCACAAGATGTAAGGCAGCGAGTTCGCGTTTTTGGATTTTGTGTAACTTTTAACAAATTTGACTTGTATTTCTGCCCCGCAGGGTGTTATACTGACACTAATTTAAGGCAACACCGCACAATTCCCGCCTTGCGGCTTAAGCACCGCTCCGGCAG
>ERZ779885.3897-NODE-3897-length-12106-cov-4.267530_pt1 | contig 12106 bp, 9 predicted proteins | sample MGYA00511554_ERZ779885 | MGnify/ENA primary metagenome ERZ779885 (study PRJEB29588, sample SAMEA2160998) | human gut metagenome | biome: human gut; feature: human-associated habitat; material: faeces | place: Denmark | collected 2008/2010 ... | reverse complement strand
TTTATCCGCTTATGCAACTTATAATCAGGGATTTAATTTATAGAAGTCCCCATAAATAAGATTATCGAGATTATAAGTACGAATTTATTACACATCACAAACCTCCTCATTTCTACATCGAAGGCATTAAACGACTGCACTATTTTACTTTTAAAAAGAAAATATACTTTTTGTTTGGTAGCAAATTTACACCTTTACACAATACCCTGCAAGGCTTTTCTGTAAAAAAATTTTCCCCGTTATGCATAAATTCCCCCATTTCTATAAATTATTCGTATATTTGCAAATCAGTAGATGTATTTTTCCTATCATGACTACCGAAAATTTATTATTGCTTGCCATACGCGCCGCATTAGAAGCCGGGGCGGATATTCGTCGTATCTACAACGATCCGGGCAACGACTTCGACATCGAATACAAGGCCGATCATTCACCATTGACAATCGCCGACAAAACATCTGATGCCACGATCGAAAAACACCTTAAATCAACGCCCTATCCTATCCTCACCGAAGAAAAAAAGGCAATGCCTTTCGAGGAACGGAAAAAGTGGAAAAAATTATGGGTGGTAGATCCACTTGACGGGACAAAAGAATTTATAAAACGAAACGGCGAATTTACCGTAAACATTGCATTGATTGAAAATGGCTTACCGACTTTGGGAGTTATTTACGTGCCGATAAAAAAAAGCCTTTATTTCGGAGAAATCAATTCGGGTGGCTATCGGGTAGACGACATTACCGATTTACAGGAAAACTGTTCTTTGCAAGACTTGATTTCATTGTCTCGATCGCTACCGCAATCCGGCCAGCAACGTCCTTATACGGTTGTTGCATCACGGTCCCACCTTTCTTGTGAAACAGAATCATTTATAAACGACCTGCGCAAAAAGCACCAAGAAATCGAAATCGTGTCGATAGGCAGCTCCCTGAAAATATGTCTGGTATGTGAAGGTACTGCCGATATATATCCACGATTTGCACCCACAATGGAATGGGATACGGCTGCCGGCCATGCCATAGCTCGCGCTACTGGTAAAAATATTTTTCATACCGATAGAAAAAACCCTCTCAGCTATAACAAAGAAGATCTTCACAACCCCTGGTTTATAGTAGAGTAATAAACATTTCAGAAAAAAATATGGAAAAACATATATACCCGATATTCGATCGCATGCTGCAACGCAACGATCGGGAAAAACTTCTTGGGCAAAAAGGTATCATGTTATGGTTCACCGGTCTTTCGGGATCGGGTAAAAGCACTTTGGCCATAGCACTCGAACGCGAGTTATACAATAGCGGTATATTATGCCGTATCCTCGACGGCGATAATATCCGTACCGGTATCAACAATAACTTGGGATTTACCGAGGCCGATCGGATAGAAAACATACGTCGCATAGCAGAAGTTGCCAAATTATTTGTCGATTGCGGAGTCGTAACAATCGCAGCATTTATCAGCCCGACAGAACAAATACGACAAATGGCCGCCGACATAATCGGGAAAGACGATTTTTTCGAGATATATGTAAACACACCGCTGGAAGTTTGCGAAGAAAGAGATGTCAAAGGGTTATACAAGAAAGCCCGACAAGGAGAAATAAAAGACTTCACAGGCATATCCGCTCCGTTTGAAGCACCACGCAATCCGGCTATAACCATCGATACTTCGACCTGTTCGCTGGAAGAAAGCGTAAATTTACTCAAAAAAATCATTACCCCTCAAATAAAGCCCATATAGGATTTCCTTGCTTACAGAGAAATAGCTACATTTGCGGCACAAAATAACGAGACAATCAGAAAAACGAACAAAATAATGTCAGAATACAAACTGAGCCACTTGAAAGAATTGGAATCGGAATCGATTCATATCATACGGGAAGTGGCCGCCGAATTTGAAAATCCGGTTATGTTATATTCCATAGGCAAAGACTCGTCGGTCATGGTACGATTGGCCGAAAAAGCTTTTGCTCCCGGAAAAGTACCTTTCCCCCTAATGCACATCGACTCGAAATGGAAATTCAAAGAAATGATAGAGTTTCGAGACAAGTACGCCCAAGAACACAACTGGAACCTAATCGTTGAATATAACAAAGAAGCATACGAAGCCGGTGTAGGGCCGTTTACGCATGGCAGTAAAGTACATACCGACCTGATGAAAACTCAGGCTTTGCTCCACGCTTTGGACAAATACAAATTCGATGCCGCTTTCGGAGGGGCCCGTCGCGACGAAGAAAAATCCAGAGCCAAAGAACGAATTTTCTCTTTCAGAGATCGTTTCCATCAATGGGATCCCAAAAATCAAAGGCCCGAATTATGGGATATCTACAATACACGCGTACACAAAGGCGAGTCGATACGTGTATTTCCTCTTTCGAATTGGACCGAATTAGACATTTGGCAATATATCCGTCTCGAAAATATTCCTATCGTTCCGCTCTATTTTGCCAAAGAGCGTCCCATCGTCAATATCGACGGGAATCTCATCATGGTTGATGACGATCGTATGCCCGAAGTATATCGGAAACAAGCCAAAATGATGAAAGTCCGTTTCCGCACTCTCGGTTGTTATCCACTCACAGGGGCTATCGAATCGGAAGCCGATACGATAGAAAAAATCGTCGAAGAAATGATGACAACGACAAAAAGCGAACGAACCACACGAGTTATAGACTTTGACCAAGAGGCCAGTATGGAACAAAAAAAACGTGAAGGATATTTCTAAGCCATTGAGAAAACATGAACGAAATAAATATAAATAAGCTGGATATAAAAGATTTTCTCGATCAAGATGAGAAAAAAGACCAGTTACGGTTATTGACGGCAGGATCGGTCGACGATGGGAAATCGACCCTCATAGGCCGTCTTCTCTTCGATAGCAAAAAATTGTATGAAGATCAGCTCGATGCCCTTCAACGAGACAGCAAACGAGTAGGAAACGCGGGAGAAAATATCGATTACGCTCTCCTTCTCGATGGATTGAAAGCCGAACGCGAACAAGGGATTACCATCGATGTCGCTTACCGTTATTTTTCTACAAATAAACGGAAATTCATCATCGCAGATACCCCGGGACACGAACAATATACACGCAACATGATTACCGGAGGATCGACGGCCAATCTGGCAATTATATTGGTCGATGCACGTACGGGAGTCATCACTCAAACCCGCCGGCACACTTATCTCGTATCGCTGCTGGGCATCAAACATATCATCTTGGCTGTAAATAAAATGGATTTGGTGCAATACAGCCAAAAAACATTTGATGAAATCGTAGACACATACAAAAAGTTTGTTGCCCCGTTAGCCATTCCCGATATTACATGTATTCCTCTCTCCGCCCTCAACGGAGACAATGTTGTCGAGAAATCCGAGAATATGCCGTGGTATAGAGGTACATCATTGTTGGATTTTCTCGAAACCGTACATATCGCAAACGACCACAATCTGAAAGATTTCCGTTATCCCATACAATACGTCTTACGTCCCAATCTCAATTTCAGGGGATTCTCCGGACGTATCGCTTCGGGTATCGTACGCAAAGGCGATGAAGTAATGGCAATCCCGTCAGGGAAAAAATCTCATGTCAAATCGATCGTAACATACGATGGTGAGCTTGATGAGGCATTTTCTCCTCAATCCATCACCATAACACTCGAAGACGAGATAGACCTTTCCCGAGGGGAAATGCTCGTACATCCGGACAATATTCCCCACATCAGTCGAAACTTCGAAGCCATGCTCGTATGGATGGACGAAAAACCTATGCAGCTTGACCAGCAATATTTCATCAAACAGACGACCAATACCACTCGCGTCCACATCGATCAAATCAAATATAAAGTCGATGTCAACACCATGGAGCAATCTATGGCCGAGACGATGAGTCTCAATGAAATAGCCCGCGCCGTGTTCGTCTCGAACAAACCGTTGTTTTTCGACTCTTACAAGCAAAACAAAAACTGCGGTTCCTTCATACTCATCGACCCGATCACCAACAATACAAGCGCCGTGGGTATGATTATAGACGAAGTGAACAGTTCCGACCTATCCTCGGCCGTAACCGAAGATGACCGTAAAAAAACGCGCGACGGTATTTCTCTGGTATCGGACAGTGAACGGGAGAAACTTATCGGGCAAGTAGGCAAGCTCTTTATCATCGCCGGCAACAACCTCACCGTGCAACGGGAATGTGCCTATTTGTTGGAGCGCAGACTCTTCGATACTGGACATTTCGCCGTTGTACTCGACGCACAAAAATTAGGTATCGACGGGAAATCTCAAACCGCAGCATTTGCAGCCATTGCAACCGAACTTACCCGGAAAGGTATTATCACGATATGCATCGATCTATATGGCGAAATAAAAGTCGACAATGCCTTTACCATAGCCGTAGCCGAAGATTCGACTCAACCTGTCGATAAAAACAAAGACTACTGCACAGTGTGCCAGCAACATTTGGCCGCCACGATCGAAGATATCATCAATATAAAACTTTGAACATGGGATTCAATTTTCAAAAGTTACCGGTAAATACCTTGATTGGAGCAGACTGGAAAACATTTCACGATGTAACGGCCGGTCGCAAAATCGACAAGGGGTATAAAACCAAATACCTCCTCACCAAAGCACTTTGTCGTATATTAAGTCTGACGAACGGAATTGAAAACCGCCGTTACAATAAGAGGCTGGCCGACAAACCCATTGAAAATGCTCCGGTATTCATTCTCGGTCATTGGCGTAGCGGGACGACTTTTGTTCACAACGTACTTTCTCAAGATAAGCAATTCGGATACAATACCACCTATCAAACGGTATTTCCCCACATGATGCTTTTCGGACAACCGGTTTTCAAGAAAATGGCGGCTATGGCTATTCCGAAGAAACGACCTACCGACAATATGGAATTGAAAGCTGATCAACCGCAAGAAGAAGAATTTGCGCTTGTAAACATGAGCCCCTATACTTTCTACAACTTTTGGTTCTATCCGCATTATACGCAAGAGTATAGTAAAAAGTATCTCCTTTTCGAAGATGCGACGAGAGATGAAATCGAGAAATTCAAAAAAACCTTCGAACGACTCATCAAGATCTCTTTATGGAATACACGAGGAGAACGTTTTCTCTCAAAAAATCCCCCCCATACAGGACGGATTAAAACGTTACTCGAAATGTTTCCTGATGCCAAATTCATCTATTTGATACGGAATCCGTACACCGTTTTCGAATCGACACGTAATTTCTTTACCAACACTATACAACCTCTGAAACTCCAAGATATCTCCGAAAAAGAAATTGTCGACAATATCATCAAGGTATATACCGACCTTTACTTCCGTTATCAAGAAGATAAGAAACTCATACCCGAAGGAAATCTCATCGAAATAAAGTTTGAAGATTTCGAGCAAAACTCGCTCGAAATGACACAAAAAATTTACGATACACTTTCCTTGCCGGGATTTGAAAAAGCCTGTCCCCAAATCGAAACTTATATCAACGGGAAAAAGGGTTACAAGAAAAATAAATACAACTATGACCCGGAAACTGTGCATATCGTCGAGAAAAATTGGGATTTTGCACTGAAAGATTGGGGATATAAATTATAACCATCAAAAAAATCAGATATAAAAGGCCGGTAAAATACCGGCCTTTTATGTTAATCTCTTTCAAAGATTCTCAAATATAAATATTCCGACATCACAAAGCATCGCCTTTCGTTTGGATATGTTGAGAAATATTCCTTTCTTTGTTTGTGAAAAATTAAAACTTCATTTAATCGAAAAATTTCGACACTTTAAATCCGAAAACCATATGAAAAACTATCCAAAAATCGGTATTCGTCCTACTATCGACGGACGTCAAGGAGGCGTGAGAGAAAGCCTCGAAGAAAAAACGATGAATCTTGCAAAAGCTGTTGCAGAGCTCATTTCAAGTCATGTAAAGTATAGCGACGGTACACCGGTGCAATGTGTTATTGCCGACGGTACAATAGGTCGTGTCGGTGAAACGGCGGCCTGCCAAGCTAAATTCGAACGCGAAGGCGTAGGTGCAACCATTTCGGTTACCTCCTGCTGGTGTTACGGTTCCGAAACCATGGATATGCACCCACATTGGCCGAAAGCCGTTTGGGGATTCAATGGTACAGAACGTCCCGGCGCCGTATATTTGGCAGCCGTATTGGCAGCTCACGCACAAAAAGGATTACCCGCATTCGGAATCTACGGACACGATGTGCAAGACCTCGACGATAACACCATACCCGAAGATGTAGCCGAAAAGATTCTCCGCTGGGCTCGCGCCGCCGTTGCCGTCGCTCAGATGCGCGGTGAAAGTTACTTGTCGATAGGCAGCCAGTGCATGGGTATAGCAGGCAGTATCGTCGATCAGGACTTTTTCCAAGAATACCTCGGTATGCGCAATGAAAGCGTAGACGAAGTGGAAATACTCCGCCGTATGGACGAAGGTATTTATGATAAAGAAGAATACGCAAAAGCAATGGCTTGGGTGGAAAAATATTGCAAACCCAATGAAGGGTGGGACAAAAATCGTCCCGAAAAACAAAAAGACCGCCCCGCCAAAGACGCCGATTGGGAGTTTGTTGTAAAAATGACACTCATAATACGCGACTTGATGATAGGGAATCCCCGATTGAAAGAACTCGGATTCAAAGAAGAAGCTATCGGCCACAATGCCATTGCCGCCGGTTTTCAAGGTCAACGTCAATGGACCGACTGGAAACCCAATGGCGATTTCAGCGAAGCTCTTATGTGTAGCACTTTCGATTGGAACGGTATTCGCGAATCGTATGTACTGGCGACCGAAAACGATGCTTGCAACGGCGTTGCCATGCTGTTCGGCAAGCTCTTATCGGGTTGCGGACAAATGTTCTCCGATGTTCGTACCTACTGGAGCCCCGAAGCTGTAAAACGTGTTACGGGCAAAGAACTTACCGGTTTTGCCGCCAACGGTATCATACACCTCATCAACTCGGGTGCCACGACCCTCGACGCAACTGGTGCCAGTATCAACGCAGCAGGAGAAGCTTGTATGAAACCATGCTGGGAAATGACCGATGCCGACGCCGAGGCCTGTTTGAAAAATACCAGTTGGTTGCCCGCCGATCGGGATTATTTCCGTGGCGGAGGTTATTCTTCTCATTTCTTGTCGAAAGGCGGTATGCCGGTTACCATGTCCCGCCTCAATCTCGTAAAAGGCCTCGGCCCTGTATTGCAAATTGCCGAAGGTTGGACTGTCGATGTTGCTCCCGAAATTTTCGAGGTCATCAACAAACGTACCGATCCCACTTGGCCTACCACATGGTTTGCGCCCCGCTTGTGTGACAAACCGGCATTTAAAGATGTGTATTCGGTAATGAATAACTGGGGAGCCAATCACGGTGCGATTTCTTACGGACACATCGGAGCCGATCTCATCACACTGGCATCTATGCTTCGCATACCCGTATGCATGCACAATGTCGAGGAGGACAAGATTTTCCGTCCCTCGGCATGGAATGCATTCGGTATGGACAAAGAAGGTGCCGACTATCGCGCTTGTGCCGCTTACGGACCTATCTACAAATAATATTTAACCCCAAAACCATTATTAAAAAACTATGATCAACAGATTTGTTCTCAACGAAGTTTCATACTTCGGTCCCGGTGCTCGTGAAGTATTACCCAAAGAAGTAAAACGATTGGGACTGCACAAAGCATTTGTCGCTACCGACAAAGACCTCATAAAGTTCGGTGTGGCCGATAAGGTTCTCTCCGTACTGAAAGAGGCCGGTATTCCTTATGAAATATTCAGCGATATAAAACCGAATCCGACCGTAGCAAACGTCAAAGCCGGAGTAAAAGCATTCGCCGAATCGGGTGCCGATTTTATTCTGGCCATCGGTGGCGGTTCGTCTATCGACACATCGAAAGCAATCGGAATCATTACCAATAACCCCGAATTCAGTGATGTTGTTTCTCTCGAAGGTGTAGCCGATACAAAAAAGAAATCGGTACCTATCATCGCCCTGCCCACCACCGCCGGTACAGCAGCAGAGGTAACCATCAACTATGTGATTACCGACGAGAAAAACGAAAAGAAGATGGTCTGTGTCGATCCTAACGACATACCCGCAATCGCCATTATCGATGCCGAACTCATGTACACTCTTCCCAAAAGCCTTACAGCGGCAACCGGTCTCGATGCATTGACTCATGCTATCGAAGGCTTAATTACCAAGGGGGCTTGGGAAATGAGCGACATGTTCGAAATAAAAGCCATCGAAATGATCAACCGTTATTTGGAAACAGCCGTCAACGAACCTCAAAATCCGGAAGCTCGCAACGGTATGGCCGTAGCTCAATACATTGCAGGTATGGCATTCTCAAATGTCGGCCTCGGCGTCGTACACGGTATGGCTCATCCGCTCGGAGCGATATTCGACATTCCTCACGGCGTTGCCAATGCTTTGCTATTGCCTACCATTATGGAATTCAATGCACCGGCTGCTCTCGACAAATATGTAATCATTGCAAAAGCCATGAATGTGTACAAAGACGGTATGAGCAAAGAAGAAGCTGCTCAAGCAGCCGTAGACGCTGTCAAATCGTTGGCTGTACGGGTAGGAATACCCCAACATTTGAGCGAACTGGGAATAAAAGAAAGCGATCTGCCCAAACTAGCCGATTCGGCCATTGCCGACGTTTGTACTCCCGGTAATCCGCGCGAAGTAACTCGGGACATTATCCTCGATCTCTATCGCAAGGTTCTCTAATAGAATCCACAGATTGTTAAGGCCTAAGGCCTTAACAATCTTTTTTTTCTCTTAAATCTTAAAACACACATGGAAACACCACACACAGGATATAGGGTACAGTCTTATAGCCAGCCGGTTAAAAGATATTGTCAGACCCTCAATCTTAAAGAAAATCCCGAACTGATTGCTGAATATCGCAAACGGCACCTCAAAGAAAACGCTTGGCCCGAAATATTGGCGGGTATCAGGGAAGTAGGAATCCTCGAAATGGAAATCTATATTTTAGGGAGCCGTCTATTCATGATTGTAGAAACGCCTCTCGATTTCGATTGGGACGAGGCCATGCAACGCTTAAATACACTGCCCCGCCAGCAGGAATGGGAAGATTACATGTCTATTTTCCAACAAGCCAAACCGGGAGCATCGTCGTCCGAGAAATGGCAGCAAATGGAGCGTATGTTCAAGCTCTATTAGCATCTCCAAACGGAAAATATCAACACACGAAAAGAGGCTGCAAAGAAATTGTCGGCCAACTCACAGAATTCGTGTCATGAAAGAAATTTTCGCGGCAAAAAATAAATTCCTGAATAACTGGGATTTTTTATGTTAAATCCTTTCAAAAAACAAATAAATGAAACAAAAAGCAAGTTTGGTACGAATGGCAGACGGGAGAAATTTGCTAGTACCTTTTCTATTGATAACGACACTCTTCTTTCTATGGGGATTTGCTCATAGCATTTTAGATGTCTTGAACAAACACTTTCAAGATGCATTGGGCATCAATAAAACAAAATCGGCTTTGGTTCAAGCGGTTGTATATAGCGGATATTTTCTAATGGCTCTACCGGCCGGAGAAATCATACGACGATTCGGATATAGAGTTGGAGTACTGACGGGTTTACTTCTTTATGGGTGCGGAGCATTGTTATTCATTCCCGGTGGAGAAATAAAATCATTCGAATTTTTCTTGTTTTCGCTTTTTGTCATTGGCTGTGGATTGACCTGTCTGGAAACGGCTGCAAATCCATACGTTACGGTATTAGGAGAAAAAAATTCTGCTGAACGAAGAATCAATCTAGCACAATCTTTTAACGGATTGGGGTGGATATGCGGTCCTCTGGTTGGAGGTTATTTCCTCTTTGCCGAAGATGGTACCGATGGTGGAAACATCTCAATGCCTTATGCTATCATCGGAGGTGTAGCTCTGATAGTAGCTTTCCTATTTTCGCGGGTAAAGTTGCCCGAAATCACACCCGAAGTCGATTCTACTGAAAAGAGTGCAGACGGGGAAACAGCCGTACACAAAAGTTTATGGAAACATAAAAATTTTACATACGGACTTTTAGCTCTGTTTTTATATATAGCGGCTCAAACCGGTATCAATAGTTTTTTCATCAATTATGCGACAGAAAATGCCAGTATATCGGCTCACGAGGCATCTATTTGGCTTTCATTCGTCGGTATGGGTCTATTTACGGTAGGACGTATGGGAGGTAGCTGGATCATGAGCAAGATACGCGCCGAAAAAGTATTGATCGTATGTGCTCTCGGTGCTACATTGGCTATGATATTGGCAATCTTTACATCGGGAATGGCTGGTGTAAGCAGCTTTTTCTTATGTTTCTTGTGCGAATCGATCATGTTCCCGACTATTTTTGCTTTATCCATCAGAGGATTGGGCGAACAGACCAAAAGAGCCTCGTCATTCTTGATCATGTCGATTGTCGGTGGTGCTATCGCTCCTGTTCTAATGGGATATATTGCCGATACCGTATCTATGTCCTTGGCTTTTCTCATTCCATTGGGCTGTTTCTTATTTATCTTAGGATTTGCATTAAGTTTCAAAAAACTTTTACAAGCATAAAAGAAAGAGGGGCATCTGGAAGATGCCCCTCTTTCTTTTATGGTAATATTAAATTACCAAATCACGACCCGATCTTCGGGAGCCATATACATGGGTTGTTCGGGTGTGATTCCGAATGCCTGATAGAAAGTCTCGATATTCCGAAGTGCAGCATTCACACGCCATTTTCCCAACGAATGCGGGTCTGTCTTCGTCCGACGCAGGATTTCTTCATCTCGTATATTCGAAGCCCACAAATTAGCATATGCCAAGTAAAAACGTTGCTCGGGGGTAAAACCATCGATCATAGGCAACTCCTCTCCTTTCGTGGCATTTTCAAAAGCTGTATATGCGACGCGTAAACCTCCCTGGTCGGCAATATTCTCTCCCAAAGTAAAATGCCCGTCGGCATGTACTGTATCAATAACAACAATGCTACTGTACTGATCGGCCAAAATATCGGCACGGAGATTGAACTGACGAGTATCCTCGGGTGTCCACCAATCATTGAGGTTGCCATCTTTATCGAATTGACGTCCCATATCATCGAAACCGTGCGTCATTTCATGCCCGATAACGACGCCGATAGCACCGTAATTGACGGCATCGTCGGCATCGGCATAGAAGAATGGCGGTTGCAAAATACCTGCGGGAAAACAGATTTCATTGGTAGTCGGGTTATAATAAGCATTCACGGTCTGCGGACTCATATACCATATCGACTTATCGACCTCCTTACCTACTTTTTCGAGCATATAAGCCGTCTCGAATTTAGAGGCATTTTTGAGGTTCTCCCAATAACTTTTTTCCGAAGATATTTTAAGGGCCGTATAATCTCGCCATTTGTCGGGATAACCTATTTTTACCGTTACTGCGGCCAATTTTTCAAGAGCGCGCGCTTTTGTTTCCTCGCTCATCCAATCGAGATGCTCGATGTGCTGTTTCAGAGCCTGCTGTAAATTGGCCACCAACTTCAACATTCGGTTCTTCGACTCCTGCGGGAAATATTTTTTCACATATATCTCGCCCAATGCCTCGCTCAAAACAGCATCGGTCGTTGCAAGCGAACGTTTCCATCGTAACCGGGGCTCTTGTTGACCGGATAATGTCCGTCCGTAAAAATCGAATTTGGCATCATAAAATTCGTCGCTCAAATACGATGCGGCACTATTCAATACCGTAAACGCCATATAATCTTTTACTTCCTGTAATGAAAGCCGGGTATATAACTTGTCTACGCCATCGATAAACACCAGTTGTCCGGCATCGATATACTGTAAGCTATCCACTCCCAACGATGTAAAAAAGTCATTCCAATCAAAACCTTTTTCCCGTTTCAGAAAATCGGTATACGCCATTCGATTGTAATTTTTCTGCGGATCCCGCAATTCCACCCGGGTATAAGAAAGACGAGCTAATTCGGTTTCTATTTTCATGACCGACTGAGCCGCCTTCCCTGCCGATTCGGGAGAATACCCCGCTAATGTAAACAGGCGCTCTATATACTTT
>ERZ779885.3890-NODE-3890-length-12122-cov-2.727936_pt1 | contig 12122 bp, 8 predicted proteins | sample MGYA00511554_ERZ779885 | MGnify/ENA primary metagenome ERZ779885 (study PRJEB29588, sample SAMEA2160998) | human gut metagenome | biome: human gut; feature: human-associated habitat; material: faeces | place: Denmark | collected 2008/2010 ... | reverse complement strand
AGGAAGAAGGTTGGGGTATTATTCCCGACCAGATCCCAGTTTCCTTCTTCTGTATAAAACTTCATTGTTTCCATACTCTTTATTTTTTTAATGCAAAAATAAGAAATAGTTCCATATAACGAAACATTTTTAAGGGAATAAAACTAATTAATATAAAAGATTATTTCCTGAATCCAAGAATTGTAGATTTTGATTCCAGAATACTGAGAAATTCTAATATCCAAGTCAAAGTTCCCAATTCTATATCAAAGCCTTTTCCCTTTGCAGTAACTCCGCAACTTTTGTAGCAACGCAGATACAACAATTGGTGCACTCTGTGAATCCATACCGATAAACGATATTACCACAGATCACCGTTCCGTGCTTTTGTTTGAAATGGTCAAATAATTCTTTAGATAACGCAATGGCCTTTGCATTATCTTCGGGCAAACACATCCCAAGTGCCATAATACCTGCCGAGAAAGCACCACATGAACCTTCGTTGTACGAGCAACCCACGCCGCCACGAAAGCCTGCAGACAGAGCCATCAGTTCTTTATCACTGCGCTCGCAACCTATAGCCCGGCATATACCGACAAAAGTTGCTTGCGAACAAGAATATTTCTGGTCACGCAACGTTCTAACTTCCATCCTGACTTTCGTTATCAATTCACTCATTCCATCTGTAATATTATAAAATAAAAAAGCACCACCGGATTCTGTCCGATGATGCAAAGGTAAACCAGCATATAGGAACGCTGTTTTTTCAAAACGTCATTTTACACTTTTCCGAAACGTTATTTTATCCCCTTCCTTGAAAGACCCTTATTCAGCCAAAAGCTTGTTCAAACTCTCTATCCGGTACAGATAGACCTGTTTCAAATTCGAAACGGATAAATGAAAACTTGTAAAGGTGTCAAATCGTGCCGGATCCTGCCCCTGCCACAAATGTTCATCCGCAAGGGCCGATTTCCCGATAAGTGCCTCCCCCCGGTCAATGTCATCGGCCAAAGCCCTGAATCGGGGCTCCAATTCACGCCATCTCGCCTTCACCCGTTTCAAAAATTGAGAGTCCTGCAAAAGGCGATCATACCAAAGTGCCCGCCGGTTATAAATACTATCTCCGGTCAGCAGCACAACGTCCTTCCGGTTAAACCGAGAAGGACGTATATCACCGCCTTTATCCAAGCCAACGGATATAAAAGCCAGATCGAAATCCCATACGGGTCCCGCCTTCAGTAAACCATCCTTATCCTTGTGCATATAACAGCTTCTCGGGCCGTTGGGCTCCGCATTTTGTGTAAGTTCATGCCCCAGCCACCAATCGACAAACGTGTCCAGATCCAAATATTTCTGGTAAAGCAAAGTCAAATCTGACAGCTCCTCACTATATAGAAGTTGCTCTATTTCATTCATATAATTCTCGATGAATGCCATCTGCCGTGAAGAAGGCTCCTCAGGTGATTTCACATTTACCGACAGATGCCTGAACCGGGTATCGATACGATATTTTTCATTCGGGTAATTATCCGCTTCTATCAGGAATCCGTCTTCTTTGTCAATATCTACCCACTCCTCGCCGATGCGTATCTGTTCACAAAGCAAATAACATCCCTGCAACTCTCCATTGACCACCACATCCACGAACCGGCTATCAGGTGTCCAATCCAGACAAGTCTGCTTGGCTATGTTTAGTGCCAAGCTGTTGCGGAGAAGACTATGATCCATAAAATTTGCCAGCAGCACCCATCGCCTGTTTTCAGTCATTCCCAGTAGTCCGCTTTTCTCTTCCAGCCTGATGGCAAAAGGTTTTTTCGGCTTGGTGAATGTAGAATGTCCCCTTGCCTTCACAGCCGCCTTGGAAGACTCATATACGGCACTGCCATCGGGCATGATAATGCGCAATGAACTGTTCTCCAACCAATAATCCCGCGATGTAATAGCCGTACTGTCCGCCGTGGTAATATAAATGATAGGTATGTCCGAAGCCCCAACTTGGGATATGCCTATAAATAGAGTAAAAGTGAAAACAAAAAATATCTTCTTCATAAATATATAATTCATTGTTTTTCTGGACTCTTATAGTTCTCCTTATTATACAGCACGAGTAGGTATGACTGAAGGTGGAAAACCGAACTCTTTCTTAAAGGCAGTAGAAAAGTGCGACAAATTCTTGAAACCTACCTCCAAATAGACATCGGCAGGTTTCCGCCCCAGCCTGTCCATCATATCCATCGCTTCCTCCAACCGCCGTTTCACAATCCAGCGGCTTGGAGTCATGTGAAACACTTGCGCAAAGTCTTTTTTGAATGCCGAAAGACTGCGGCCGGTATAATGGGCAAATTCCTCAACAGAAAGATCGCTTTTGTAGTTCTTGTTCATAAAATCCTCTAAATTGATTTTCCATGGTTCAGCAAAATCAAACAGCACGGAACCCAGTTCCGGCTTGAGTTGCAGAAGCGTAAAAACAGCCTCCTTCAACTTAGCCTCCATTAATTCCTTCGACGGATATTGCTGTGCGTCGAAATATTGTTCCAAAGAAGTGAAAAGACCGTTCAGAAAAGGATGCTTCTCCAGCATCACGTAAGTCGATCTTGCTATTGCAGGATTATTCACCAATGGTACGGTTATCTGATATTCATTCAGAAGCTGTTTCAAAAAAGGCGTCTTCAATTGCAGGAATAATCCTTTGAAAGGTTCCCCGTTCTTCGACGGTTGTTTGATTTTACGCACCATGTGGTTACGCTTGATAAAAAAGGCATCCCCTTTCTTCAGATGGTGCTTTTTCTCAGGTGTGACTAAGTCCATCTCTCCCGAACAAAGATAAACCAACATGTGTTCCGACACCATTTCTTCACACCACTTGTCTTTCTCCACCATGCAGCAGAAGAAGGTATCCATATAATCGTAAACTACTATACCCGGTTCCATATATTTCTACTATTTAATTGATTAACAAAAATATTATTTTATTGCAAGACAGGCTGCTAATACCTCCACCAAGTACTGGTACATGTTTCCCCAGGCACAATCCGTTCTCCCATCATAGGCGTAACCAAAACGATACTGTCAGCCGCAGCTAAAGTTGCAACTTTTTCGATAGACTCATTCCAAGGATGCAGAGCCAAATCAAAAACGCCCCAATGTACAGGCAATAATCTTTCGGCCTTCACGTCTTTACAGACAGCAATCACTTCTTCCGGGAAAAGATGCGTGTTGGGCCAACCGGCATTCCATCCGTCAATCTCCACACATGCCAAATCAAAAGGTCCATACTGCTCTCCTATCTGTTTGAAATGTGCGCCATAACCGGTATCTCCACTCCAATAGATATTTTTCTGTGTACCTTTGATTGCGTACCCTGTCCACAGCGTCTTATCACGGTCTGCTTTACTTCTACCGGAATAATGAATTCCGATTGTTGAGACAATCTGTACAGAGGTAATTTTTACAGTATCCCCCCACCCAACTTCAGTAATCTGTTGCGGTGGAATGCCCCAGCCCTCTAACCGCGTCCCGACACCCAACGGACAAATGAATTTAACCTTTTTATCTTTTAATGCCCTCATTGTCGCCACCTCCAGATGGTCATAATGATCATGGGTAATCAATACAATATCCACATCAGGCAGTTCACACCGTTGGATAGGAGAACTTACATAACGTTGCACAATGCCCGGAACCGGCGCGGCATTTTCCAGCACCGGATCTATGATGATACGAATACCATCCAATTCCAAGATAGCCGATGAATGGCCGAGCCAATACAGTGCATAGTCCGACGGAATTGCCGGAAAATCTCTCTTTGCCAGTGATTCTACGGGGAGTTCGTTTCTAGGGGCATTGGGCGATCTTTTAAAAAAACGTCCGAATCCTGCACTACCTCCAGTTGTCTGTTCCGGAAAAAACTCCAATTTGTCAGGACTGACAAATACATTATCTGATACCGAATAATACGGTCTATTACCATACTTACCGTCCCTTTCTCCGTCCGAATCAAGCATGCCGATATTCCACCAGACATATATACCCGCCATCACAACAATCAATAGAAAAACACCGGCTACCGTTACGAATATTTTCTTTTTATTTCGAACCATTTTTTAATATCTTGATAAGTTCATTGTGCAAAGTTAGGTGATTAATTGCCATAAGGGTTTTCTTAAAAGTTATTTGTGCTTTTCTTAAAAGTTTTATAAGTTCATGATATCCTCAAAACCATAATCTTCTTGTTCCACAGGAATAAATGCAGTTTTCTTTCACCTGAACAGCCTGGCTTGCCATAATAGCCCAGACACTGCAAACAAGCAGGTCTGTAATCAATAATACTATATATTTAGTAATTTACATAATATGAATTATTTTACTTATCATCACTCAGCTACCTCATAACCTGCCATAGGTATCAGGTGGTCCAATATATCCTCAACTCGCCTCTCTATCTCAGGAGTAACATACTTCTTCACTTTCAGATAAGCAACTGTCAGAGAGACAAGTTCATCAATCCAGCCGATGACGGGCAAGCGCTTGGCCGAGATTAAATCAATAGGTAAAACAAGATAGGCGATGGTCGAATAAACAAAAATCGTTTCCCTGTATTTTTGAAAGTCATGTTAATAATCGCCTTTTATACTTTCTCCACCTCATCCACGTTTTCAATGGAGCTTATGTCCGAAATCACCATTTGCAATTCATTGAACGAATGCACCTGAAAATAGATATCGCAATCCACAATCTCATCCACCGTATCCGTTTTAAGATGGTCGATACCCAACTGTAACTTGTCGGTAATGCAGTTTATCAAATCACTCAACAGATGATAGCGGTCAATGGCTTTCACATGGATACATACCGGATAAAGCGTATCACTCTCTTTATATTCAATGGCCACCACCGAATCTCCGTCCTGCGAAGCTCGGCTGATGGCTTTGGCACAATCACGCTTATGAACCGAAATGGTGGAGTCGGCATTCTTAAAACCAATCACTTCGTCATCAGGCAACGGCTGGCAATAAGGGCAACGCACAAGCTCCGATCTGGTGCGGCTTTTAAATAACCGGATCAAATAACTCTTCGCTTTGTAAGTCCTCACACAAGCCAGCCAGTCTTCATGGGGGCTAATGGATTCTTTGGTACCGATCTCTATGCAGTCACCCCTATGCAGAGTGCTCTTTACGGAAGCAAGTTTCCCGTTTATCCGTGCATATTGGGCATGGTGGCCGATATCGCTATGCACTTCAAACGCAAAATCCAATGCGGTAGAACCTGTCGGAAGAGTGATACTTTTGCCCTTGGGAGTAAAGACCACCATGTCATCATTATAGAAAGAAGACACCACGCCCTCCATGAAGCTGCTTTCATGATTGTGGCAGGCTATATCTTGCAGGTTCTGACGGAACTTCTCTATCCATTTCGCGATATTACCTTCCTCACGTTCCGCAACACAGCCATACCGGGAACAACGGCGCATACGTTCCGAACTGATATGGATCTCCTCCCATTTACCATATTTAGTCAACAACCTCACATGCAGGCTTTGATAATTGTTCTCTTTGGGAGAGTCGATGTAATTCACCACACTGCCCGGTTTCTCCTTGAAGATATCCGTAAGCAGGGCATATATTTTCAGGCTAATCTCTTTCTCCGACAATTCCTCCGGATCTCTATACACGATACGAACGAAATGGTGATTCTCCACATGATTGAAGTCACAACCGTAACGCTGCATCTTACGGCGTATGCTGAACGGGGAACGATATACGGCTTCTATCTGCACAGGAATACCGTGACCGGACAACTGCATCTCAATACCATGAATGAATTCTTCCAAACGGGGAGCATCCTGCAACTTTTCCGCCTCTATCAACCCATGGATCCGTTCATATTCCATCGGACAGCGATAACGGAAACTCAGATTCTCCAGTTCCACCTTAATCGGGTACAACCCCAACCTATTGGCCAAAGGAGCATAAAAAAAGTCTGTCTCTCCGGCTATTTTCATCTGCTTGTCCGCCTTCATGCTACTTAACGTCCGCATATTATGCAGACGGTCTGCCAGCTTGATCAAGATAGCCCGGATATCATATTGCATGGACTCAAGCATCTGCTTGAAGTTATCCACCTGCTTGGAGGTATCATAGCTCTCTTTCTTCAGCTTCGTCACCACCCGTACAAGAAAAGCCACGTCTTTACCGAACATCTCTTCGATATCTTCTATCGTATACGGAGTATCCTCCACGACATCGTGCAGGAACGCTGCAATTACAGGATTGGCGCCAAGCATCAACTCCTCGGCAACGATGCGTGCTACGGCAATGGGATGAATGATATACGGCTCGCCAGTCTTTCTTTTCTGGCTGCTATGGGCTTCATAAGCCAGCCCGAATGCCTTTCTGATGTTTTCCATCTCCTCGGGAGTAACACGTTGCTCCATAATGTGGAAGATCGGTTCCACTCTCGACAAAATCTTTTTATCATAACTCTGCTTCATAACCACAAGCATTATAGTAGTTTATATTCCATTAATAGCTCCCATCGCCGTCTGTATCAGGGGGATCCGGCACTTACGCCTACCAGAGAATAAAGATAAGAAGATGTTTGCAAATCTATCACTTTTGAATTAAAAATATTCAAGCAATCCCACATTTTTTTGGTTATTGACCGGAGCCGTCAATCTACTTGAGTTCAGTCATGTTCTCATCTTGAAGTTTAGTGCGGCGAAGATTTGCTTTTCGGGATATATCCTAACCTGCCTTGAAAAAAGAACGTCACATGTGTGTAGCCTGATTGAAATATGCTAGGCGTTCCTTTGCATCCCATAAAAGCAGTTAATTAGATTGAAAATAGAACAATGAAAAGTAAATTGTCATTTAAATGAGAGATATGGTAAAGTTTGTATTATGGTTGGTGTCATTGACGGTTCTTCCGTTGATTGCTTGTAGCAACGATATTGGTGAAGAGACACTTACAGATGATTTTAGTGTGCAGTTTGAACTGCCGGAATTGGTGGATGTGGCCAAAGGCGGAGAGTATGTTTTTAAGGTAAAAAGCGGGGAAGCTCCCCAAACATCCGACTCGTTTATCATAGAGTCCGGCGAAGGTATATCCTATATTTGCCCTTTCGTCAGCATTTCGTCCGAGAGCTTTGCGGTACGGATTCCCGCTGATTGTGAAACGGGCTATTATAAAGTATCCGTCAGGCGGAATGAGCGCAAAAAGCTGATTGGACAAATCTATCTCAATATCAGCGCGAAGTTGGACTTTACGCCGGATGTCGGCACCACGGTCTATGGCAAGGTCTCTTCGGAAGAAGGCGGCGTGAAGGGCGTAGTGGTTTCGGACGGCGTGGCGGTGACTGTGACGGACGAAAACGGTATCTATCAGTTGAAGTCTGATAAGAAATGGGGCTATGTCTTTATCTCTATTCCAAGCGGCTATGAGGTGCCTTCCGAAGGAGTGCTTCCCCAATTCTACCAGCTGCTGAAAGCGAATGCAGAGGTGGCGGAACGGAAGGACTTTACGCTGAAGAAGGTGACCGGACAAGATACATATAAGGTATTCATGCTGGGTGACATGCACCTTGCCAACCGCACGGACGACAGGCGCCAGTTCCTTGAATTCACGGCAGACCTGAACAATTATCGCACCGCCCATTCCGGAGAGAAAATGTATGCCATCACACTGGGCGACATGACCTGGGACCTCTACTGGTACTCCAACAACTATGCGTTACCCGAATATCTGAATACCATCAACAGTCAGGTGAAGGACTTGCAGATATTCCACACCATCGGCAATCATGACTATGATTACAAAGCCGCTTCCGACTTTGATGCCGAGGGTAAATTCATGAACTATATAGCCCCTACCTATTATTCCTTTAATATAGGCAAGGTACATTACGTCGTGATGGACGACATCGATTGCGACAGCTACGACGGAACCACCTCCCGCAACTACGAGAAGCGCATCTCTGCCGAACAGTTGAACTGGCTCTCCAAAGACCTTTCATACATCGACAAGGCGACACCGCTGGTGATTGTGATGCACGCGCAGGTATTCTATCCTTCGGAAACTGGTGACTTCAAGATAGACCATGATGTGGTCAATACCGCACAATTACTCAGCTTGCTCAACGGCTATCAGGTACACTTCGTAACGGGACACACGCACTTGAACTTCAACGTAACGCCCGAAACATCTGTAGCAGACGGACGTGACTTCTATGAACACAATACCGGAGCCGTCTGCGGTTCCTGGTGGTGGTCCGGTCATCTGACTTCCGGCATTCATATCAGCCCCGACGGAACTCCCGGCGGATATTCCATCTGGAATGTTTCCGGCACCGAGCTTCAGTGGAGCTACAAGGCCACCGGAAGTTCCGAGGATTATCAGTTCCGCAGCTACGACCTGAACAAGGTACACTTCTCTTTGGCAGATGTTCCGCAGATGCCCGACAACGTATCCGCTTCGGTCAAGAACAAATACCTGCGCTATGTGGAAGCCTATCCGGTGAACAATGACAACGAGATACTGATAAACATCTGGAACTGGAATCCGCGCTGGACACTGACAGTGACGGACGAGAATGGTGACAATCTGACTCCTACGGCTGTCTGGGCTTACGACCCGCTGCACATCGCCGCACTCTCCGTGAAGCGATTCAACTCGGCAAGCCTCACGTCGACGCCCAGCTTCATTACCGAGAAGTTCTCCCACTTCTTTAAAGTAAAGGTTGCCGATGCCGACACTGACTTGGTGATAACCGTCAAGGATGAGTTCGGCCATACATGGAAAGAGGAAATGCAGCGTCCGAAAGAATTTTCTACGGATGCCTACAAGCTTTAGTGACACAGGTCACAACAGAGATACATACTAATTCTTAAGTACTCAATCAAAATTAATTCGTACTATAAATGATGATTTAGCGGAATCTACTATGCAGGGTGGTGTACCTTACCTGTTACGGGCGCCGTACCTTACCTGTTACGGGTGTCGTATCAGACCTGTTACGGGTGCCGTACCTTACCTGATACGGGTGTCGTATCAGAGCTTATACGGGTGCCGTATATTATATCGACGCTCGTTCCGCTAAATTATCATTCAGTTACCTATTATTATGTGAACTAATTATGAACATCTACTTATTATTTTTATTCGATATATCGAATGAAACGCAAACTCTGGTACAACAAAAGCAAAGTATTGTATTAGGTGCTTTCTTTATTTTTGCCTACTTTTGCATAGAAAATAAAGATGAATATGGAAAATCAGAGACCTTTAATATTGGTTTCCAATGACGATGGTGTCATTGCAAAAGGCATTAGTGAGTTGGTTAAGTTTCTTCGTCCGCTGGGAGAAATAGTTGTGATGGCGCCGGATGCGCCGCGTTCGGGTAGTGCAAGTGCGCTGACTGTAACGGAACCCATTCATTACCAGTTGGTTCGTAAGGATGTAGGGCTGACAGTTTATAAATGTTCCGGTACTCCGGTAGACTGCATAAAACTTGCCTTGCATACGGTGCTCGACCGCAAACCCGATCTGATAGTCGGTGGTATCAATCACGGCGATAACTCTGCCGTGAATGTGCATTATTCCGGTACGATGGGAGTGGTAATTGAAGGTTGCCTGAAAGGTGTGCCTTCCATTGGTTTCTCTCTTTGCTGTCATGATCCGAATCCTGATTTTGAGCCTTCCGGTCCTTATATCCGTGAGATAGCCCGTCAGGTTTTGGAAAAGGGGTTGCCTCCGTTGACTTGCCTCAATGTAAATTTCCCCAATGTACGGGAACTCAAGGGAGTTAAAGTCTGCGAACAGTCCAAAGGACAGTGGACCAATGAATGGGAGAATTTTGCGCATCGCGGTGATACCCATTACTACTGGCTGACCGGTGAGTTCCAGAATACCGATTCCGATAATGAAAAGAATGATCATTGGGCACTCGATAACGGCTATGTAGCTATTACTCCGACTAAGGTAGATGTTACGGCTTACGAACTTATAGATGAACTGCAAAGCTGGTTCTAATCTGATTTGATATGAAGTATTACTTGATTGTCGGTGAACTGCAAAGCTGGTTTTGAAGAAGTTGAGAGTTGAGAATTGAAAGTTGAGAATTAGCTGCGCTATGATGCTGCATAATAATTCTCAACTCTCAACTTCCCCAACTCTCAACTTCATAAAATTTTTAATTTTATGAAGTATTACTTGATTGTCGGTGAAGCTTCCGGTGATTTACACGCATCTCACCTGATGGCTGCTTTGAAGGTTGAAGATCCGCAGGCGGAATTCCGTTTCTTCGGAGGCGACCTGATGGCAGCAGTGGGTGGAACGATGGTGAAGCACTATAAGGAGCTGGCTTATATGGGCTTTATCCCGGTGTTACTGCATTTGCGCACAATTTTTGCCAACATGAAACGCTGCAAGGAGGATATCGTGGCATGGCAGCCGGATGTAGTGATACTGGTAGATTATCCCGGTTTTAACCTGAATATTGCCAAGTTCCTGCGAGCCAAGACGCAAATCCCGGTCTATTATTATATCTCTCCGAAGATATGGGCGTGGAAAGAATACCGTATCAAGAATATCAAGCGGGATGTGGATGAATTGTTTTCCATTCTGCCGTTCGAGGTGGAGTTTTTTGAAGGCAAGCATCATTATCCGATACATTATGTAGGCAATCCTACGGTAGATGAAGTGACTGCTTTCCGTGCGGAACATCCTGAAACGTACGATGATTTTATTCGTGAGACCGGATTGGAGTCTAAGCCGATAATCGCTTTACTGGCGGGTAGCCGGAAGCAGGAGATAAAAGATAACCTGCCCGATATGCTTCGTGCAGCTTCTGCTTTTCCTGAATACCAATTGGTTTTGGCCGGTGCACCCGGTATTTCTCCTGACTATTATCATGAATATATAGGAGGTGCGAAAGTAAAGATCCTTTTCGGACAAACCTATCGTTTGCTGCAACAGGCTGAAGCTGCATTGGTAACTTCGGGAACTGCTACGCTGGAAACGGCCTTGTTCCGGGTGCCGCAGGCTGTTTGCTATCATACGCCGATAGGAAAGGTCATTTCGTTCCTGCGCCGTCATATACTGACGGTAAAGTATATTTCATTGGTGAATCTTATTGCAAACCGTGAAGTGGTGAAAGAGCTCGTGGCTGATACGATGACAGTAGAGCAGGCCCGTGCCGAACTGGAACGTATCTTATATAATAAGGAGTATCGGCAACGAATGCTCGAAGGCTATGAGTACATGGCATCGCGTCTGGGAGATGCCGGTGCACCGAAGCATGCTGCACAAGAAATGATACGCCTGTTACACCTGCATTATTGTAGTGGGAGCTAAAGGAGTAGAGGAGTTACATAATGAAAGTCTTTTTGCTTCAAAAGGCTATAAAATAGTTAAAAGAGATAAAGCCGGTGCAGTAAATGCCCGGCTTTCGTATTTTATAGTCAGAATACACGAAAGATTATGAACTAACAATTTTTACGAAAACAAGCAAAAGGACTTTGATTATGAAGAGATTACATTGGCTATTTTTTATGATGTGCTTGGCAGTACTACCTGCGTTGCAATCATGCGATGATTTAGATGACGGATACTCTATCGGTGATTTCTCTTATCCGAATTGGAGCACCGTACGCGTGAAGGGGAATACTTTCTATCTGGAAAGTGACACTTGGGGAACGCTTTGGCCTATTAATACTAATATGGGTTGGTATCAGCCTGTAGACGGGCAGCGTATAATAACAATCTTTAATCCCATCTATGATAATTATGAAGGATATGATCATGCCGTGAAGATTGAGAAGATCTGGCATGCCCTGACGAAAAGTGTGGAACCGCTGACATCGGAGAATGACGAAGAATATGGTAATGATCCGGTATTTATTTATAAAGGGGATATCACTATCAGTGGGGGATATATGAACATTATCTTTATGCAGAATCTGCCGAAGAATTCGGGTACGAAACATCGTATCAGTCTGGTACAACGTGCAGAAGATGCCGAGGTTCCTTTAGCAGAAGAAGGTAATGATGACGGATATATCCATCTGGAGCTTCGATACAATGATTATGATGACCTGAGTGGAGTTCGTGCTCCCGGATTAGTGTCGTTCAATCTGAAAGAATTGAAT
>ERZ779885.3888-NODE-3888-length-12135-cov-3.460513_pt1 | contig 12135 bp, 10 predicted proteins | sample MGYA00511554_ERZ779885 | MGnify/ENA primary metagenome ERZ779885 (study PRJEB29588, sample SAMEA2160998) | human gut metagenome | biome: human gut; feature: human-associated habitat; material: faeces | place: Denmark | collected 2008/2010 ... | reverse complement strand
ATGCAGGAAGCCATGAGGGAAGCGAATCTGCCTGAACCAGAATTTTACACAGAGGGAATGTTTACAGCAGTGTTCAAACGTCAAATCTCTAACTCTGCCAACTATGACAGAGTAAATGGCAGAGTAAATGGCAGAGTAAATGATACAATAAACGAGAATGAACAAGCTATTCTCAATCTACTGGCAACCGTTCCCGGTTTGAATGCTTCTGAAATCAGTAAGCATATTAGCAAAAGCTTAAGAACGACTATGCGATATATCAAGATTTTGCAAGATAAAGACTTGATAGAGTTTAGGGGTGCGCCCAAAACTGGAGGATATTTTACAAAAAATGGATTATAATATTTATAAATTATCTGAATCAAATAACTTTTTATTAATCAAATCAATCATTTCATTAGCAGATATTTTACACCTATCTATACTATCTAATAGTTCTTTTAATTTAGAGCAAACATTTTTCTTTGCCAGTATAATATATTGAGTTATTTTAGGCAATCCTTTTACTGATTTATAAAACTCCACTAATTGTTCATATGATAAATCAACGTTATCTAATAACAGGCGAAGTGCTTCTTTATTGTCTCTCCAAGATTCCTTCGGAATAATATCATCAGAAACTTGCAATAATCCTTTAAAAGCCCCTACTATTTCTTCAAAAGAAATAATCCAATTCTGAATTGGTTGTTCAATTTTCATAGCATATTGATTCATTTCTTTAGCTGAAGTATTAATAACAGCTCTAGCTAATACAATTTGATTTACCGGCTTTTGTTCATTAATTATGTTCAACTTTTGAGCGGATTCAGCAAGTTGTTTACCTATCCAAATAGTTGAAGTACTTATTTCATTTAAAGCCTTTATAGCTTCTTCAGATTTAGTTTTTAAAATATCTTGAAATTCTAATAACCCTAACTCAGACACTTCATCTTCAAGAGGATCTATAGCAATTGGAAAATCAGATAAATTTACTTGCGTAGTTGAAGGATTGTTGATATTCCAATTTTCTATAACCTTATATAAATGAATTCGCAAATCTTTTTTAAAATTCTCTGAGCCTACATACGTAAAATAATAACAGCCCAATTCAGATATTTGTTTTTGAAAAGATCTAACCTTAGAATATTGCTCAATATCTAAGGAATCTAAAGGTACTCCTTCAATATCAAAATACATCATTATATGTATTCTACCTATTTGTCGATAACGTTCTAATGCTCTATAAAACTCTTCTTCCGTACCAGATTCATAGTTTAATGTCTTTGAGCCAAATCTAGTCCATAATATTCCTAAAAAAATATCATATTCATCACCTATTTGGGAATTAATCACAGCTTGAGGATATTCACCGACAGAAGGATAACTCGATTTTTCCCAACTACATAATTCTATTCTTGCATTTAACTGCGAAGAATATGTATTGTTAAACTCATTAATAACATTTTCGACAATTAAACGTTCTTCTTTTACATCACTTGGTGATGCCAAGAACAATTTATATAATGATATAGTTTGTGGCATATTTTTTTGCAAAGATAAGTTTTTTCTATGCAAAAACACTAATTTTAGAAAGAAATATTACTTTTGCATTCAGAAATCGTGCCCAAAATACAAACTGATGTTGAACGGTGCAAAGCTGTGAAGACCTTATTCAAGGGACTTACATCGTAATAAAAATATAACTTACTGAAAGATAGTGCCATATCAACCCACTTTCGAGTGCTGGTGGCACCACTTGTAAGAAAAGCGTTGTAAATAACTTATTTACAACGCTTTTCTTTTTCTATAGAATGTTACCTAATGCATTTCCAAAAGAAAAGATTATAGAGACTTCTTCCACCTCTTCAACTCCGGGAAAAATTCTCTCATTTTAATCAATGCTGCCTGCTCGTTGAAATCAGGATCACCTTTGAAGAGTTCCCTCATATGCTTCAGGCTGATATTGATCATATCCTCCATACTGATATCCCCTGTAAAAGCTCCATCTTTAAAACAATAGATGCAATACTCACTCATAGGAGTTCCGTCTTTATTTGTTGCAAAATCTTCTGCCTTTACAAGTGGCATACCACAACTCTGACAATACATTTCTTCCATGGTAAAACTATTATTCTTTTAATTTATCACTATATAATTACCCTATATTCTTGCGGACATTTATCAGCCAATTCACACCAAACTTATCAGTAAACATTCCAAAATAATCCCCCCAATGTGCTTCACTCATAGGCATCGTTACACGTCCCTCTGTTGACAACCCGGCAAACAATCGATCTGCCTCCCCTCTACTATCAGCTTCTATATAAAGAGAGAAATTATTACCGAATACAGTATTTTGCGCCATATAGCCGCAAACATCCGCTCCCATCAAAACAGTCTCTTCAGCAATAGGCAAACAGATATTCTCTATTTTATTTTTTTCATCCTCAGAAATCGGAGGCATCCCATTCTGCGGAGGAATATCCCCATATCTGCCTATAAAAGTAAAATCTACACCAAAAGCTGATTTATAAAAATTGAATGCCTCTTCGCAATTGCCATTAAAGAGAAGGTAAAAATTGATTTTTGCCATTTAGTTACGCTTTTAAGTATTAAGTCTATAAAGATTTATATGACATTTATCGTCATTTACAAATATAAGGTTTTCTTTCTGATCCACAAGAATTACACTTCTGCAAATTGCAGTTAAACAAGTATTTATCACTAAATCGGATAAATTCAGAAAGCAAATCTGAAAGGTAAAAAATACCAAAGATAAACCTCCGAAAATATTCTTCTCAAACAACACAAAATCACGAAAAAAAGCAGTAGATTTGCGCCATTACAAAGTAGCAACATATTATGCGACATTTACTAACTGCTATATTTATACTTATCAATTCGACAGTGCTTGCCTCAAACCAAACACAGGCAGCAGATAGCCTCCTAGGTGTTTTAAAAAACACCCAGTCTTCCGAGAAAAGAATTCAAATATACAGAAATCTGGCAGACCTTTATCAGGAAAATCCTGAAGCCCATCTTTATCTATTAAAGATGTACCAGGAAGCAGCCACAATCGATGACAGAAAAAATATGCTGAATGCACTCGACGATATTCTTATCGCCGGAATCAGCGAATACAATAAAGATACAATAGCCAAATACACCGAATATTTTAAAAAGATAGCGACCGAGGATGAACTCAAAAGTTTATTACCTTTTTATCATATGCGAACTTTTGACTCACGATGCTACTCCGGAGAGAGAACGGAAGCTATCAAAGAAGAATTAGATTCCAAGAATGTAGAGACAGATAAAGAAGACAATGTATACAAACAAATAGCATCAGCCTATAATATGGGAACGAGTTTCTATATGAGTGATCAATTCAAAAAGGCAATACCTTATTTGGATAAAGCCATGCAACTTGCAGAAACACTCCCGGAAAAAGAAAAATACATCTACAAAAAATTCATTACCTGGAGAGTATGTTTTACATACGCCCAAGCAGGTAAGAACAAAGAAGCTGTGAAAATCATGGAGCAGCTTATTAATATGGTAGAGCAAAAATACAAAAATGATTACCAAAAACAGCGTCCTTTCTATAATATAGATTTATATCTCCTTCAGTACTATTCATTTATGATTAGCAGTTTGCCATATCTGACATTAGAACAAGAAAAATATTACTGGAAGCGTATTCAGGAAATTGGTAAGAGTCTGACTAATGATCTGGATAAATACAATTATTATCTTTGTGCCAACAACTATTATTCCAATAACCGTACCGAAAGAGATTTTCGCAAGGCAATAGCAGCCAATGACAGTCTGATTAAATTTGCAGAAACATTAGCGCCACAGAATCTGCCCGGATTATACAACATCAATTCCATGACTTATGAAGCAATCAAAGATTATCAGAATGCTCTGAAATATTTGAAGATTTCACATCTGATTCAGGATTCATTAAGCACAGAAGCTACACATAAGCAGCTCAATGAATTACAAGTAAAGTATGATCTGAATACTCTCAATAATGAAAAGACTATGCTGGAGATAAAAAATAAGAAAACGATGCTCATTTCTCTCAGCATTTTATTAATAATCGTAGTACTTATCTGTACCTATTTATATTTTTCCTGGAAGAAGGAGAAAAGGATGAAAATGGAATTAAAAGCCTTGCATCTCAAAGCACAGGAAAGCGAAAAGATGAAACAATCATTTATCAACTCAATCTGCCATGAGATACGTACTCCACTCAACGCTATCGTCGGATTCTCCGATCTGATCATGAATGAAGAAATCGATGCGGAGATGCGCAAAGAGTTTCCACCGGAAATTCAAAAGAATACTGTATTACTAACAAGTCTTATCAACAGTATGCTGGAAGTTGCCAATCTGGATGTTTCCGAAGAAAAACTTCCCTGTCAGCCTACAGATTTGAAGAACATCTGTGTACATGAAATGGAGCAACTCAAGAAAAAGGAGGGCATAGAATATAAGCTGGAGATTACAGAAGAAAGTATGATTATTCCAAGCAATGCCCAATACCTGACCCAAGTAATCGAACACTTGCTGAGTAATGCTAATAAATTCACAGAAAAAGGTCAGATCACTTTAGGATATGGAGTGGATAAATCCAAAGAGAAAATCCTGATATACGTCACCGATACCGGTTGCGGTATTCCTCAGGAGAAACATGAAGAAGTATTCAACCGCTTCTCCAAACTTGACACTTTTGTTCCCGGTAATGGACTGGGATTATATCTCTGCCGGCTCATCACAAAACGACTTGCCGGAGAGATAAAAATAGATCCTGCATATAAGGAAGGAATACGAATGATCGTCACTTTACCAATAAAATAAAGGTATCGGCTATATTACTTCATTCCCTTACTAATACCGCTTATATTCAGGTAAGCGCAAGATTGAACACCTAATAGAATCACAAACAAATACTCAGCCGTCAAATAGACCGGTAAAGTCGTTGTGAAACAATAACTCAATAGATACAAATAAGCCAGATAGACGACAATAGTGGAAATCTGAAAGATAAATGCAATCCGGGTATTACCTGTACCTATTACTGCATTCATAAAAACATAACCAGGCAAAGCAAATGTGTAATTCAGCAACATCACGATAAACGGATACTGAGCAAGTTCGATTAATTCTGCATTATCCGTATAAAATCCGATAATCTGTTGATTAAATAACATAGCAATAATTATCAAAGGAAGACCGATTGCATATCCCAATCTGAGAATTTTACCACAGAGCCGGAACATACTTCTCCCCTCACCCGCACCTATCAGATTACTGACCAGTGAACCGGTAGTAGCCGCAAACGAATTAACTATTACAAAAAAAACGGTAGAAACACTTCTTATAATATTCGACACTGCCAGTTGTTTTTCTCCCAACCGCTCGATAGCCACGAAGAATAAAAACCACGGAGCAACACTAATGAAAGCATGCATCATACTCCATACGGATAAGTGAAAAAGTGAATTTAGCAATTTCCTATCATAAACAGGTTTTAACCCTAAATTCTCCTTATCCATTTTCAGAAAAGTATAGATAACCAGAATTAATAAAGAACCGGCTTCAGCCAGTGAAGAAGCCATTGCTGCCCCGGATATACCCAGATTGAGACTGAAAATAAACAAGTAATTACAAGGGATATTGATAAGAACCGCCATTATAGCCGCCCACAACAAAACTCTCGTTTTCGTAATTCCCACGAAGAAAGAGCGGAATGCCAGAAATGGAAAAGAGAATAGCAGACCGAAACATCTCCATGTCAGATAATCAACCGCAGCATTATAAATCTCCGGTGAACGGATGAAATACCTCAGGATAACAGGTGACAGTATATAGGACGCAAGACTTAAAAACATAGCCAGTCCACTCAGAAACAATAATCCCTGGAAGAAAGTCTTCCCTGTTTCTTCGTATCTTTGTTCCCCGTTTCTGCGGGCAATCATAACCTGTAAACCCAAACTAAAGCCAAAACCAAGCATATAAATGGCCAGATAATAAACACTTGCAAGCGCAGAAGCACCTAACTCCACTTCGCCTACATGTCCCAGAAAAATAGCATCAGTAATATTGATTAATTGCTCCATCAGGATGCTCATCATCACAGGAAAGTTGATGAGCCATATTTGCTTATATGTATAATTCATTGCTCAACTTAAAAATAGCACGATACGGTATACCACATCATAGCAGCACACAGTTCCGTAAATTTATAAAAATGGATATAAAACTCTTTGGCAGACGAGTAGTTGCCTGTCGGATAGCTGAATAGCCCTGTTAGAAATGATGCTATTCGTTGAGCGTAGCTAGATACAGAGTTTCATAAATAGATAAATACTGTTGGTTTATCAATCAATTACGCAACAAAGATAAGAAATCTTATTTTCATATCCCAATGTGGTATGGTATTAGCAGATTACTTATAGGAAAGAAATGTATTAAAAACATTGATTGCAACATTAACAGATTGATTTATATAGATATACCATATTCTAAAGCTAAGGAATGATTCTTAAATATCTTTCTCTTTTGAAAAAAGGCATATCATTTTGAAAAGAGTAGTAACCAATAAATAACCAGATAACAATGAAAGTTTGTAAATTCGAGAAAATTAAAGATGAGGATGAAATGAAGCAAGTAATCAATTGTATTCAGAAAGAACATCCTTATGTAGCTGTAGTCCCTATATTGGCACAATTACAGGAGTGGTTACAGGCTATTTCCATCAGTTGGTTTCACGAAGAAGATGAAGCTTCTCATGCCACAGTCAATGCCATCGAAGCATATTGCTGTACCCTTGCCAATCATCTCATTACAGATTCGCACTTAAATCAGGAAATTAAAAACCGGATTCTGGAGTGTATAAAGAAAATACATATACTTGTAGAAGACAAAGCAGATTTACTGATTGATAAAATGATAAAAGCGGAAATATACGGATTATCCAGCGATTTATTCACTTATTGCTTACGTCAACAGGGTCTTCGTGCCCAAACATTAGATACCGGCAAACTTATACAGATCAACCTGGAAAGAAAGCCGGATATCCCATATATTCAGGAATCTATCCAACAATACATTGACGAGAACCGGAATGTGGATATTTTTATCGCCCCACTTTCCATTTGCAGGAATGTGTATGGTGAAATAGACTTTATGAGCGAACAACGCAATGATTACTATGCAACAGTGCTTGCCACCCTATTCAAAGCGGACGAAATACTGTTATCCACCCCTATCAACCATATCTACGCAAACCGGAATTGCCTGCGAGAACAACATTCACTAACTTACATAGAAGCCGAACAACTGATTAACAGCGGAGTACACCTGCTCTACGCAGATTGTATCACCCTTGCGGCACGCTCCAATATAGTTATCCGCCTAACCGATATACACGATCTGTCAACAGAACGCCTCTATATATCTTCCCATGACACAGGCAACAGTGTCAAGGCCATCCTCTCACAGGATTCGGCTACCTTTGTACGTTTTACCTCATTGAATGTATTGCCCGGATATTTGTTTATGGGTAAGATATTGGAAGTTATCAACAAATATCAAATCAATGTCATCTCAATGGCCTCATCCAATGTATCCATCTCGATGATGCTGACAGCCAGCCGGGACACCCTGCGAATCATTGAAAGGGAACTACACAAATATGCCGAAATGGTTATGGACGAAAATATGTCTGTAATACATATCATCGGCTCACACTATCTGTGCACAGCACAGATAAAAACAAACTAATCAGTTCGCTATCCAAACAATTTCTCGAAAGCCAGTGCGTGGCCTGATTAAAATGTATATTCAGATTTTATATTCCTCTATCTTCCGATACAACGTAGTAAGTCCGATTTTCAACAAGCGGGCAGCTTCCGTTTTATTCCCTTTCGTATATTCCAACACACGCGCAATATGCCTGCGCTCCATTGCAGCCAGTTCAAAACGACCTGTACTATCGTCCGAACATTCATAATGAGTGTTCTGGATTTCCAAAGGAAGGTCGCAGATATCCAGCCGTCCACCTTCGCAAACAATCAGGCTACGCTCAATCACATTTCTCAACTCACGGATGTTCCCTTTCCATGGCTGTTGTTCCAGCGCTTCCAGAAAAGCAGGAGTCATCTCATTGATGGCATACGAAAGTTTTTCGGAGAAACTTTTGGCAAAAGCAGTTGCAAGAATTCTGATATCACCGGTACGTTCACGAAGCGAAGGAAGATGCACCTGAAAAACCGAAAGACGATAAAACAAGTCCTCACGGAAATGCCCGGCTTTGATCTCCTCCTGCAAATTCCGGTTGGTAGCAGCGATGATACGCACATTGACTCTTGTCGGCTTGGTATCACCGATCTTTATATATTCTCCTGTTTCAAGGATACGCAGTAACTTTGCCTGCAATTCGAAAGCCATCTCTCCGATTTCATCCAGAAAGATCGTTCCGTTATTGGCCTCTTCAAAAAGCCCTTTCTTATCTTTCAACGCACCGGTAAACGAACCTGCCTTATGTCCGAACATCTCGCTTTCGAGCAGTTCTTTGCTGAAAGACGAACAGTTGACCGCCACAAAATTCTGTTTGCTCCGCTTGCTGTTATAATGTATAGCCTGCGCAAAGACCTCCTTTCCTGTTCCGGTTTCTCCCGTCAGCAATACGGGAACATCTGTCACAGACACCTTCTGCGCCAAAGACACCGACTCTTTCAGCACTTTTGACTCCCCCAGGATAGAATCGAACGAGTACATTTGCCCGACCTTCTTTTCCAGTTTTTCGAGACGGACATTCATTTTTGCTTTCTCTACGGCACGACTAATGAGAGGGATAATCTTGTTATTATCATCTCCTTTCGTTATATAATCAAACGCACCGTTTTTAATAGCCTGCACCCCGTCGGGAATATTGCCGTGAGCAGTAAGAAGAATCACTTCTACATTGGGAGCTATTTTTTTGATGTTCAACACCAGATCCACTCCGTTTCCATCAGGAAGAAAAACATCACATAAAGCTACGTCGGGCGATTGAATTTCCAGTTGTTTGATGGCAGTTTTGCAATCACCTGCCTGACACACTTCATAGCCCTCAAGTTCCAGCATACGAGCTAAAAGGCTGCGAATCTGGACTTCATCGTCAATAATAAGAATTTTATTCATACAAATTGTCTACATTAATATAGAAGAATGAAAAACAGGGTGCGCAAATATAGTTTTTTTATCTGAATCCATGAACATTTCTTCGCCCCTGTTTGTTATTTCCACAGGAAACTATTTACACTATAAACAGATGAAAATAATTATTATTGGGGGAGTTGCAGGAGGAGCCACCACTGCTGCCCGAATCAGACGAGTAGATGAAACAGCAGAAATTATCCTTTTGGAAAAAGGAAAGTATATATCATACGCCAATTGCGGCCTTCCTTATTATATAGGAGGAGTGATAGAGGAACGGGATAAATTGTTCGTGCAAACGCCCGAAGCCTTCTCTACACGCTTCCGTGTAGATGTACGTACAGAAAACGAAGCGATTTTTATTGACCGGAAAAGAAAGACAGTGACCATCCGGCAAAGCAGTGAAGACACTTATGAGGAGAGCTACGATAAATTAGTCATCTCCACCGGAGCTTCCCCGGTGCGTCCTCCTCTTCCGGGAATCGACCTTAGCGGAATCTTCACGTTAAGGAATGTCACCGACACGGATCGGATCAAAGAATATATCAAGAGCCACGCTCCGCGAAAAGCCGTTATCGTAGGAGCCGGATTTATCGGTCTGGAAATGGCGGAAAACTTACATACACAGGGAGCGAAAGTGTCGATTGTGGAAATGGGCAATCAAGTGATGGCTCCTATCGACTTCTCGATGGCATCGCTCGTCCACCAGCACTTGATGGATAAAGGAGTCAATCTTTATCTGGAACAAGCTGTCGCCTCTTTTAGCCGGGAGGGAAAAGGATTGAAAGTAACGTTCAAAAATGGTCAGTCCATTTCTGCCGATATCGTTATCCTGTCAATCGGAGTACGCCCGGAAACCAGTCTGGCACGAGCTGCCGAACTGACTATCGGCCCTGCAGGAGGTATTGCCGTGAATGATTACCTGCAAACGTCTGATGAATCGATTTATGCCATCGGTGACGCAATCGAGTTCCGCCATCCGATCACCGGAAAACCCTGGCTCAACTATCTTGCCGGACCTGCCAACCGTCAGGGACGCATCGTTGCAGACAACGTTCTCGGGGCAAAAATACCTTACGAGGGTTCTATCGGCACTTCAATCGCAAAAGTTTTCGACATGACCGTTGCTTCAACCGGTTTACCCGGCAAGCGCCTGCGCCAGGAAGAGATAGATTATATGTCATCTACCATCCATCCCGCCTCTCATGCCGGCTACTATCCGGATGCCATGCCGATGAGTATCAAAATCACTTTCGACAAAAAGACGGGAAGATTGTACGGCGGGCAAATCGTCGGTTACGACGGAGTGGACAAACGGATTGACGAACTCGCGCTTGTCATCAAACACGAGGGAACGATCTACGACCTGATGAAAGTGGAACAAGCGTATGCTCCTCCGTTCTCTTCGGCCAAAGATCCGGTAGCACTGGCAGGATATGTAGCGGAAGACATCATTACCGGCAAAACCAATCCGGTATATTGGAGAGAGTTGCGGGACATTGAAATGGAAAATAAGTTCCTCCTGGATGTCCGCACCCCGGACGAATATTCTTTAGGCAGCCTACCGGGTGCCGTGAATATTCCGTTGGATGAACTTCGCGCGCGGTTGGGAGAGCTTGCGCTTGACAAACCGGTGTATGTGCACTGCCACAGCGGTCAGCGCAGTTATATTGCCTGCCGTTTGTTACAGGGACACGGCTATAATTGCTACAACCTTTCGGGGGGATGGCGGCTTTACGAATCTGTGGTACATGACCGCACGGTACCACCCTATGTTTGCACGGCTTGTAGATAAAGCAATGTGATGTTTGGTTTTGAACATGGGAAAGCATCCTGAATCTTTTCACATGGGGGCTGCATAAAACAGCGTAAATAGCATCCTGTTATGATTGTTCACAGTGATGTGCATCCAAATGTGCCCCGTGGCAATGATTGCAACTGCCATTTTCATGATCCATATGGTCTTCATGATGGTGGTCACAGGTTTGATCTGAGGTATATTGCAACGTTTTGTTTAACAATTGCGCGACGGCATCGTCAGCTTTCCCACTGACGCCTGCATACACTTGAATGTCGGCTTGCTTGAGTCGTTCCTGTGCACCGGGACCTACGCCACCACAAATAACGGCATCTACATGCCAGTTTTGCAGCAAATCAACCAACGCGCCATGTCCCGCTGTGTTGGATGATCGAATGTCTGAGGCAATGACAGTATCGTTCTGCACGGTGTAACATTTCCACTGTGGTGTACGGCCGAAATGTTGGAAGATCAGATCGTTTTCATAAGGTACCGCAATGATCATGTTTTTTCTCCTTATATGAACCCATCAACGTGCTGCAGGGTCTTGTGATGAAATGTTTGCAAGGGATGCAACAAAGGTGGTTTTTCACCGATACAATGATATAACAATGATATAGATAAATAGATAAAAGAGAACAAACATATTCTATCATGATGGCAGGTCAATGTCAATCATTTGACATTACGCTTGTTATCTGCTTTGATAAGGCTCGCGGTATGATAGGACGCACAGAGAAAAACAAGGCGGAGGCGGTGCGGTGACATTGCCAACCGAGAAGATGTCGCAGCACACAAAAAAAGAGGAGAAACAGTTATGGAACAACATGTATACGATATGCTGATCATAGGCGGCGGCCCGGCAGGTTACACGGCGGGACTTTATGCGGGACGCGCAGGGTTGGATGCCGTGGTGCTGGAGCAGATGTCTGTCGGGGGACAAATGGTACTGACGGATACCATTGACAATTATCCTGGATTTCCGGATGGGGTCGACGGTATAACGCTTGGAATGCAAATGCAGGCAGGGGCGCAGAGATTTGGCGTACCAACGGTATATGCAGAGGTGACAGGCGTTTCATTTTCTGAAAATATCAAACAGGTACAAACCACGAATGGCACATATATGGCGTACACGGTGATTCTCA
>ERZ779885.3874-NODE-3874-length-12191-cov-5.220913_pt1 | contig 12191 bp, 9 predicted proteins | sample MGYA00511554_ERZ779885 | MGnify/ENA primary metagenome ERZ779885 (study PRJEB29588, sample SAMEA2160998) | human gut metagenome | biome: human gut; feature: human-associated habitat; material: faeces | place: Denmark | collected 2008/2010 ... | reverse complement strand
GCTGATGAACCGTGCCCCGACGCTGCACCGTCTGGGTATTCAGGCGTTCGAGCCGGTGCTCGTTGAGGGCCGCGCTCTCAAGCTGCACCCGCTGGCCTGCACCGCCTACAACGCCGACTTTGACGGCGACCAGATGGCGATCCACGTTCCTCTGAGCGCTGAGGCGCAGGCGGAAGCCCGCATTCTCATGCTCTCGGTCAACAACCTCCTGCGCCCGCAGGACGGCCACCCGCACTCCATCCCGACGCAGGACATGGTCCTCGGCTCCTACTACCTCACCTATGTGCGTGAGGAAGAGGGCACCGGCATGGCGTTCAGCACCCCCGAGGAAGCGCTCATGGCGTATCAGGCGGGCGCCGTCACGCTCCACAGCCCCATCAAGGTCCGCGTGACCAAGACCATCGACGGCGTGGAAAAGTACAAGACCGTCGAAACGACCGTCGGCCGCATCATCTTCAACGAGCCCATCCCGCAGGATCTCGGCTTTGTGGATCGTACCGATCCCGAGCGTGCGTTCGATTACGAGGTCGGCTTCCGCGTCGATAAGAAAAAGCTCGGCGAAATCATCGACCGCTGCATCCAGAAGCACGGCTTCACCATTTCCGCCGAAGTGCTCGACAGCATCAAGGCGCAGGGCTACAAGTTCTCCACCCGCAGCGGCATGACCATCTCCATCGCGGACATGGTCGTCCCCGAGGCGAAAAAGGAAAAGATCGCCGAGACCGAGAAGAAGGTCCTCGCGATCGAAAAGCAGTACAGGCGCGGTCTTATCACCAACGACGAACGCTACCGCATGGTCGTCGCCGAGTGGGAAAGAACGACCGGCGAAGTCGCCAAGGCCCTGATGGACAACCTCGACGAGTTCAACCCCATCAACATCATGGCGACGTCCGGCGCCCGAGGCAGCGCCAACCAGATCCGTCAGCTCGCCGGTATGCGTGGCCTGATGGCGAACACCGCCGGTAAGACCATCGAGATCCCCATCAAGGCAAACTTCCGTGAAGGTCTGAGCGTTCTCGAGTACTTCATCTCTACCCGCGGCGCCCGAAAGGGCATGGCCGATACGGCGCTTCGTACCGCTGACTCCGGTTATCTGACCCGCCGAATGGTCGATGTCAGCCAGGACGTCATCATCCGCGAGCCGGACTGCGGCACGACCGAGGGCGTGCCCGCCACGGCGATCGACAGCCGCGGCTACGCCGTGTTTACGCTCGATCCCGAGGATCCGAAGTACGACGAGTATATCCACTCCTTCGGCGAGAACATCCACGGCCGCTTCCCGGCCAAGCCCGTCGTCGATCCCAAGACCGGCGAGGTGCTGTTCGATACCGATCACCTGCTCATGTCCGGCGATGCAAAATTCCTCGCCGCTCACGGCGTTGCGAGCGTTGAGGTTCGCAGCGTTCTCTCCTGCGAATCGCGCTGCGGCGTATGCGCCCGCTGCTACGGCATGAACCTTGCCACCGGCAAGCCGGTCAATTCCGGCGAAGCTGTCGGCGTCATCGCCGCGCAGTCCATCGGCGAGCCCGGCACGCAGCTGACCATGCGTACGTTCCACAGCGGCGGCGTCGCCGGTGACGACATCACGCAGGGTCTGCCGCGAGTCGAAGAGCTTTTCGAGGCGCGCAAGCCCAAGAAGATGGCCGTGCTCAGCGAGATCAGCGGCACGCTCACGATCGAGGAAGCCCGCAAGAACATGATGGCGCTCACCGTCACCAACGCCGAGCAGGGCGAGACCCGTGTGTATCAGGTCCCCGTTGGCGCCGGCATCATCGTGCAGAACGGCGACCATATCGAACAGGGACAGGAGCTGACCCGCGGCGCGCTCAGCCCGCACGATGTGCTCCGCATCCGCGGCGTGAACGACGACGAGTTCGGCCGCCCGGGCGTGCGCAACTATCTGGTGCAGGAAGTCCAGAAGGTGTACCGTCAGCAGGGCGTCGATATCAACAACAAGCACATCGAAGTCATTGTCCGCCAGATGATGCGCAAGGTCCGCATCGAGGATGCCGGCAGCACCGATCTGCTCTCCGGCTCCACCGTCGACGTCAACGAGCTCAAGGATGCCAACAAGGCGATCCAGGCGCGCATCGACGCCGGGGAAGAGGGACTCACTCTCGCCGCCGGCACGCCGATCCTGCTCGGCATCACAAAGGCGTCGCTCGCAACCGACAGCTGGATGTCCGCCGCGTCCTTTCAGGAGACGACCAAAGTACTCACCGAGGCCGCCATCAAGGGCAAGGTCGACCACCTGGTCGGTCTGAAGGAAAACGTCATCATCGGCAAGCTCATCCCGGCCGGCTCCGGTCTGGACATGTACCGCAATTTTGAAATGAAGACGGACGAGTCCATCGAGGATGAAGCCGACTACGTCGACCTCTCCGAGCTCAAAAAGCTCACCAACGCGCTTTAATCCGAATAAATTCCGGAGTGATCCTTCACTCCGGAATTTTTCTGATCTTTGATGACTGCGGAGTGAAATTTTTTGCTCGGAAAAATTACAGAATTTTCTTGACTATTCTTGTGCAATCTGTTAGAATCAAAAAACGTGTGGGCGCACGCCCGCACGAGAGCATTTTTTTGAGGAAAGGAGGAAAATCATGCCCACATTTAACCAGCTTGTCCGTAAGGGAAGAGAGCAGGTGACCTACAAGTCCACCTCTCCTGCCATGCAGAAAGGCCTGAACACTCTGAAGAACCGCGAGACCGACCAGTCTTCTCCCCAGAAGCGCGGCGTCTGCACCGCTGTGCGTACCTCGACTCCTAAGAAGCCGAACTCCGCTCTGCGTAAGATCGCCCGTGTCCGTCTCACTAACGGTTACGAAGTGACCGCCTACATTCCCGGTGTCGGCCACAACCTGCAGGAGCACTCCGTCGTTATGATTCGCGGCGGTCGTGTCAAGGACCTGCCCGGTGTCCGTTACCACATCATCCGCGGCACTCTCGATTCCCAGGGCGTCAATGGCCGCTGCCAGTCCCGCTCCAAGTACGGCGCCAAGAGACCCAAGGCGGGTAAGAAGTAAGCGAAACCCCCAACAGTGTCCTGTTGGTTATTGATATATTTTATTTATTATATGATAACCTTTTGGACACAACGGCGGCAGAGCGCTGCCGTCGAGTACCTTTGAGATCATTTCATAATGAAGGAGGGAAGCAAAGTGCCCAGAAGAGGTAACGTTCCCAAAAGAGAAATCTTGCCGGATCCCGTATACAACAGCGTTCTGGTGACCAAGCTCATCAACGGTGTTATGCTGGACGGCAAAAAAGGCGTGGCCCAGAAGGTGGTTTACGACGCCTTTGACCTGATCCAGAAGAAGCTGGATCGCAATCCGCTTGAGGTGTTTACCGAAGCTCTCAACAACATCATGCCGGCTCTGGAAGTCAAGGCCCGCCGTGTCGGCGGCGCCACCTACCAGGTGCCTATCGAGGTTCGTCCGGAGCGTCGTCAGACCCTCGGTCTCCGCTGGCTGGTCGGCTACTCCCGCAAGCGCAGCGAAAAGACCATGAAGGAGCGTCTCGCCAACGAGATCATGGACGCCGTGAACAACTCCGGCGCCTCCGTCAAGAAGCGCGAGGATACGCACAAGATGGCCGAGTCCAACAAGGCCTTCGCCCACTATCGTTGGTAATTTCAGCAAAGGTAGAGATTTATGCCCAGATCATATTCACTTGAAAAAACCAGAAACATCGGCATCATGGCGCACATTGATGCGGGTAAGACGACGACTACCGAGCGTATTCTCTTCTATACCGGCGTCAACTACAAAATCGGCGAGACCCATGAAGGCAACGCCACGATGGACTGGATGGTGCAGGAGCAGGAGCGCGGTATCACCATCACGAGTGCGGCTACCACCTGCTTCTGGAAGGATACGCGCATCAACATCATCGATACGCCGGGTCATGTCGACTTTACCGCCGAGGTGGAGCGCTGCCTGCGCGTGCTGGACGGCTGCGTGACCGTCCTCTGCGCCAAGGGCGGTGTCGAGCCCCAGACGGAAACGGTGTGGCGTCAGGCGGACCATTACAATGTTCCGCGCATGATCTACGTCAATAAGATGGATATCACCGGCGCCGACTTCTACAACGTCATGGACATGATCTATGACCGTCTGAAGACGAATGCCGTGCCCATCCAGCTGCCCATCGGAAAGGAATCCGACTTCCGTGGGATCATCGATCTCATCGACATGGATTCCGTCGTGTTCTACGACGATCTGGGTAAGGATATGCGCGTGGAGCCCATCCCCGAGGACATGGCGGATCTTGCCGCCGAGTACAGGGAAAAGCTCATCGATGCCGTATCTCTCTTTGACGATGAGATCGCGGAGATGTATCTGGAAGGCGAGGAGATCCCCGCCGACCGTCTGCGCTCGGTCATCCGCAAGGCGACCGTCAGCGGCAGCATGGTTCCGGTCCTCTGCGGTACGTCGTACAAGAACAAAGGCGTGCAGAAGCTGCTCGATGCCGTTGTCGATTTCCTGCCCTCTCCGCTGGATGTTCCGCCCGTTGTCGGCGTGAACCCCAAGACGGACGAAGAGGTCACTCTCCCCGCGGACGTGAACGGCCCCTTTGCCGGTCTCGTCTTCAAGGTGATGACGGATCCGTTCGTCGGACGTCTGGCGTTCATCCGTGTCTACTCCGGCTCCATTAAGGCCGGCGAAACGGCGATTAACACCGTCCGCGGCCAGCGCGAGCGTCTCGGCCGTCTGCTGCACATGCACGCGAACCATCGTGAGGACATCGACGCTGTGTACGCCGGTGAGATCGCCGCTATTGTGGGTTTGAAAAACACCCGCACGGGCGATACTCTCTGCGACGACAAGCATCCCATCGTTCTCGAATCGATGGAATTCCCCGAACCCGTTATCCGCGTTGCCATCGAGCCCAAGACCAAAGCCGGTCAGGAAAAGATGGCGATCGCGCTCTCCAAGCTGAGCGAGGAAGACCCCACCTTCAAGACCTATACGGACGAGGAGACGGGCCAGACCATTATCGCCGGTATGGGCGAGCTGCACCTGGAGATCATCGTGGACCGTCTGCTCCGCGAGTTCAAGGTCGAGGCAAACGTCGGCAAGCCGCAGGTTTCCTACAAGGAGACCATCCGCGGCACCGCTACGGTCGACATGCGCTATGCGCGTCAGTCCGGCGGCAAGGGCCAGTTTGCGCAGGCCAAGATCCAGATCGAGCCGAACCCGGGCAAGGGTTACGAGTTCATCAACGCCGTCACTGGCGGCGCCATCCCGAAGGAGTATATCCCCAGCGTCGATCAGGGCATCCAGGGCGCCATGGCGTCCGGTGTTCTCGCCGGTTATCCGGTCGTCGACGTGAAGGTCACCCTTCTCGACGGCAGCTACCATGAGGTCGACTCGAGCGAAATGGCGTTCAAGATCTGCGGCAGCATGGCCTTTAAGGAGGCCGCGCAGAAAGCCGGTCCGACGCTGCTTGAGCCCATCATGAAGGTCGTTGTCACGACGCCCGATCAGTATATGGGTGACGTTATCGGCGATCTCAACTCGCGCCGCGGTCAGGTCGTCGGAACGGACATCCGCAACGGCGCCGCGATCGTCACGGCGGAGGTGCCGCTCGCTTCCATGTTTGGCTATTCGACCGATCTGCGTTCCAAAACGCAGGGCCGTGCCAACTACAGCATGGAGCCGCACACCTATGTCGAGCTTCCGAAGAGCCTCCAGGAGAGCATCATCGGCAAGCGCGGCAACAACGCCTGATTTTAGGTGTTGCAAAATAAGCAAAGTTCCTGTAGAATAAATCCAAACCAAAATTTAAATTTTTGCTATTAGGAGGATGTTTCCATGGCTAAGCAAATGTTCAACCGCAGCAAGCCCCATGTGAATATCGGTACCATCGGCCACATCGACCATGGTAAGACCACCCTGACCGCCGCCATCACCAAGACCCTCGCGATGGCCGACCCCAACGCCGCTTCTTTCGTTGACTACGCCTCCATCGACAAGGCGCCCGAAGAGCGCGAGCGCGGCATCACCATCAACACTGCCCACGTTGAGTACCAGACGTTTGACCGCGTCGGCTCTCACGGCGCCACCAAGGGTGTGCAGATCCAGGGCCGTCACTACGCCCACGTCGACTGCCCGGGCCATGCCGACTATATCAAGAACATGATCACCGGCGCCGCTCAGATGGACGGCGGCATCCTCGTCATCGCCGCTTCCGACGGCCCGATGGCTCAGACCCGTGAGCACCTGCTGCTCGCCCGTCAGGTTAACGTTCCCTACATTCTCGTTTTCCTGAACAAGTGCGACCAGGTTGACGACCCCGAGCTGCTCGAGCTCGTTGAGATGGAAGTCCGTGAGCTGCTCGACAAGTACGACTTCCCCGGCGACGACACCCCGATCATCAAGGGTTCCGCTCTGAACGCTCTGGCCTCCGAGTCCACCGATCCCAACGCCCCCGAGTATGACTGCATCTGGGAGCTCATGGAAGCTGTTGACACCTGGATCAAGACCCCCGACCGTAAGGCTGACCTGCCCTTCCTGATGCCCATCGAGGACGTGTTCACCATCACCGGTCGCGGCACCGTCGTTACGGGCCGTGTCGAGCGTGGTACCGTCAAGGTCGGCGACAAGGTCGAGATCGTCGGTCTCGAGGACGATATCAAGGAATCCGTCGTTACCGGCACCGAGATGTTCCACAAGACCCTGGAGTACGCCGAGGCTGGCGACAACGTCGGCTGCCTGCTCCGCGGCATCACCAAGAAGGAAGTCGAGCGCGGCCAGGTTCTCGCTGCTCCGAAGTCCATCAAGCCCCTGCGCAAGTTCAAGGGCCAGGTGTACGTCCTCTCCAAGGAAGAGGGCGGCCGTCACACCCCGTTCTTCAACAACTACCGTCCCCAGTTCTACTTCCGTACCACCGACGTTACCGGCGTCATCACCCTTCCCGAAGGCGTTGAGATGTGCATGCCCGGCGACAACGTTGACATGGACGTCGAACTGATCACCCCGATCGCCATCGAGAACGGCCTCCGCTTCGCTATCCGCGAGGGCGGCCGTACCGTCGGCTCCGGTGTTGTCATCGGCATCAACGAGTAATTCGCTTTTCGTAAACAAAAATGGCTGGCAGCTTTGCTGTCAGCCATTTTGTACATCTTGAAGCTTTAACGCAGCGCCGTCATAAACCCGGTGAAAGATGTGGAATGCACGTCGCCGCCGACCAGTTCCGACCGGTATACGTAGAGCGAGGCGTCCGTTTCCTCCGCGTCGGGATGGTTCGTGATCCGATAGGTGTAGAGCGTCAGCTTTTTCCCGGCGTATTCCTCCAGATCAAATCCCTGTTGGCGCTGCAGCTCGTTGTACTGCTTCAGAACATCCGGAAAATCCTTCGGCATCGTGATCTCCTGTTCGAGGATCGGCGTCGGCTCGACCTCCCAGCCGAGCGACTGCAGATAGGCGATCCGTTCTTCGTTCGTTCCGGCGCGGATCGCTGTATCTGCGCTGCGCCGTCCGAGCGCTCCGGCGAGGAGAATCACCGCCGCGGCGAGCACGCCGAACAATATCACCTTCACAGCGCCTTTCCGGCGTGCCGGTGTAGTTTTTCGCATCGTAAATCACCCCCGATCCAATGTATGGAAGAAAGGAAAGCAATATGCCGCTCGTCCGTCTTGACAAGATCCTCACCGATACCGGTCTCTGCTCGCGCAGTCAGGCGCGGGAGATCATCCGCCGCGGACGCGCGGCCGTAAACGGAACGCCGTGCGCCGACCCCGCGGCGAAGTTCGACCCGGAAGCCGTCTCTCTCACCGTTGACGGCGAGCCGATCGACGGGCCGGGACATATCTATATCATGCTCAATAAGCCGGCCGGCGTGCTGACGGCCACGCGCGACCCGCGCAAGCCGACGGTCGTAGACGCCATGCCGGAGGACTGGAAGCGGCGGGGCCTTTTTCCGGTCGGGCGGCTGGACAAGGATACGACCGGCCTGCTTCTTCTGACGGATGACGGAACCTTTGCCCATAAGGTCATCTCACCGAAAAGCCATGTGAGCAAGCTTTATGAGGCTGTGGTGGACGGAACGCCGTGCGAGGCGGATTTCGCCGCCTTCCGCGAAGGGATCGTGCTGCGTGACGGTACGCAGTGTCTTCCCGCGGAGCTCATCGATCTCGGCGGCGGGCGTGTGCAGGTCGAAGTGTTTGAAGGAAAGTACCACCAGGTAAAACGCATGCTCGGCTCGCGGCAGATGAGCGTATTGCAGCTCAAACGCCTGCGCATCGGCGGCCTGTGGCTGGACGGCTCGCTCGCGGAAGGGGAGTACCGCCGCTTGACGCCGGAGGAGATCGAGAAGATACGGCCGGACATTCTGTCGAAATGACGAACGCCCTATTTTCGGTTTTTGCGTGAAAATGTCGTTATATCATACAAAACCGTCCGGCGGATTTTTATAAATCTGCTTTGATTTGATTAAGTGTAAAAAAAATTTACAAGTTGTAAAGAATTAGCTATTGAAATTTGCACAGAAATCATTTATTATGAAAATTACCTAAAAATGCCCTAAGTTTTTTGATGAGCATTTTCGTATAGAAAGATGGGGGAGGCAGACGTTATGTCCAGCAGGATTTTCCAGAGCATCATCATCCAGATGAAGGATGCCACCGACCGGTGCATCGGCGTTGTGGACGATCAGGGAGTCGTTGCCGCGTGCAGCGAGCTTTCCATGATCGGCACGAAGCTCGATGATTTTCACGGCGGCTTCGGCGATTATCCCGATCAGATCTTCACGTCCAATTTCCGCACATATAAGCCCGTCGGCGGGCTGAGCACGCGGCTGGATTATGCCGTCTTTGTGGACGGCCATGACGCCACGGCGCGCTGCGTGTGCATCCTTGCCTCGGTCGCTTTTCAGGAGGCAAAGATCAATTACGAGGAAAAGCACAACAAGACGATCTTCGTCAAGAACATCATCTCCGACAATATCCTGCCGGGAGATATCTATGTCCGCGCCAAAGAGCTGCACTTTGCTACGGACGTACCCCGCGCCGTTCTGCTGATCCGCCAGACGGAGCGCACCGATATGGCCGCGCTCGAAGCCATTTCCAACATGTTCCCCGACCGGCAGAAGGACTTCGTCCTCAGCATCAACGAGACGGATCTCGTCCTCATCAAGGAGCTGACCGGTCCCGCGGACAGCAATAAGGAAGTTTACGAGATCGCTGAGGAGATCGAGAAAAAGCTGCACGACGATCTCAATCTCAAGTGTGTCATCGGCATCGGCACGACGGCGAAGCATCTCCGCGTTCTCGCGGACAAGTACAAGGAAGCGCAGGTCGCCATCGAGGTCGGCAAGGTGTTCGATACGGAGAAATCCATCATCCACTACGATAACCTCGGCATCGGCCGTCTCATCTATCAGCTTCCCACGACACTCTGTGAAATGTTCCTGAGCGAAGTGTTCAAGAAAAACCCGATCGAGGCACTCGATCAGGAAACGCTCTACACGATCAACAAGTTCTTCGAGAACAACCTGAACGTGTCCGAAACCTCCCGTAAGCTGTTTGTCCACCGCAACACGCTGGTGTACCGTCTTGAAAAGATCAAGAAGCTGACGGGACTTGATTTGCGTGAGTTCGACCACGCCATCATCTTCAAGGTGGCGCTCATGGTCAAAAAATACCTGAACTCTCAGAACGGGGAATACTGATCCCCGGCTCTGACGCGGAGAATGATTTATGGTACTTCTCAAGGATGTCAAAATGAAATACCCCGGCAGCTGCGCGGAGACGCTGCGGGACATTGATCTCACCATTCAGGACGGTGAGTTCGTGTTCCTTGTCGGCCCGTCCGGTTCGGGGAAAACCACGATCATCAAGCTGCTGACCGGCGAGATCCGCGCCACCGGCGGCCAGATCGAGGTCAACGGCTTTGATCTGCGCACGATGAAACGGCGAAATCTGCCCAAGCTGCGCCGCTCGCTCGGCGTAATCTTCCAGGACTACCGGCTCATCAAGGATATGACGGTGTATGAAAACGTCGCGTTTGCGATGCGCGTGATCGGCGCTTCCAACCGCGAGATCAAAAAGCGCGTGCCGTATGTGCTCGACCTCGTCGATCTTTCGGGCCGCGAGGACCGCTACCCGCGGGAGCTCTCCGGCGGCGAGCAGCAGCGCGTGGCGATCGCGCGCGCTCTCGTGAACTCTCCGGACATGATCATTGCCGACGAGCCGACCGGCAACCTCGACCCCGCCAGAAGTCTCGAGATCATGCTGCTCTTCCAGAAGATCAACGAGCTGGGAACGACGGTGCTGATCGTGACGCACGAAAAGGAGCTTGTCAACGCCTTTTCCAAGCGCGTTGTGTCGCTGAGCGACGGCTGCCTCATCAGTGACGGAATGGATGGGTATTACGGCTATGAGTCTTAACAGAATCACATATCTCTTCAAGGAAGGATTGCGCGGCGTATTCTCGCACGGCTTCCGCTCGTTCGCTTCCGTCACGGTCATTGCCGCGTGCCTCATCATCATGGGGAGCTTCGGCCTTGTGGCGGTGAACGTGGATAATCTCATCGGCAATATGGAAGAAGACAGCCAGATCCTCGCCTTTGTGGATGAGTCGCTCTCCGACAGCGACGCGCTTTCTATCGAAGGCGCGATCCGCAGCATCCCCAACGTCCGGGACGTGCAGTTCATCTCCCGTGAAGAAGCCATGGAAAATTACAAAAATACCTATGGCGACAGCACGGTGTTTGAGAATCTGGACGCGAGCGTGTTCCGCAACCGCTATGTGATCCGGCTGAATGATATCACGCTCATGCGTGACACCGCTGCGACGGTTGACGCGGTCAACGGTGTGGCGGAGGTCAACGCTCCTGTCTCGATCGCAGAGGGCTTTATCGCGGTGCGAAACGTTGTGAGCGTTATTACGGCGATCCTGATCGTCATTCTGCTCGTGGTTTCCGTTTTCATGATGTCCAACACCATCAAGCTCGCAACGTTCACGCGGCGCGATGAGATCGCTGTTATGAAAATGGTCGGAGCAAGCAACAGCTTCATCCGCACGCCGTTCGTTGTGGAAGGCCTGATCCTCGGCCTGCTCGGCTCGGGTATCGCTTTCCTGCTGCAGTGGGCGGTGTACAACTTCATTGCGCAGAAGATCTCGGTATCCATCGCGGCAAGTCTCATCCAGGTCATGCCGTTCTCTCTGCTGATGACGCCGCTGCTGATCGTGTTTCTTGCCATCGGCATTCTCGTCGGCGCGTTCGGCGGAGCCATGGCGATCCGCAACTATCTGAAGGTTTGATCCTTCCCGGACTTTTGTACTTACTATGAAAAACATCAAGAAATCCCTTCGTTCTGTTTTCTGCGCTCTTCTCGCCGCTGCGGCTCTCGCCGCATCGCTGCCGGCGTATGCCGTTTCCCAGGCGGAGATCGACGATCTCCAGAAAAAGCTTGACGCTCTTGAGCAGCAGGCGCAGGAACAGCAGGACGTCATCAACGATCTCACCAGCCAGAAGGCCCGCTTCATCACCCGCAAGCTCGCGCTCGATAACAAAATCGAGATCAACCGCCAGATGATCGAGCTGATCGGTGAACAGATCGAGATCTACGATGAGATCATCGCCGAAAAGCAGGCGGAGCTTGACAAGGCTCTCGAAAAGGAAACGGCGCAGACCGAGCTTCTCCGTTCCCGCATCCGCGCCATGGAGGAGAACAGCACCTATTCCTACGCGAGCTTTATCTTTGATTCCTCCAGCGTGACCGAGCTTCTTTCCCGCATCGGCGATGTCAACGACATCATGCACTACGACAAAACTCTGGAAGAGGAGTACATGGCGGCGCGCGAGGATGTTGAGTCCATCAAGAAGAGCTACGAGGAGGCCCGTCACGAGCAGGAGCTCCTCCAGAAGGAACTGGACACCAAGCAGGCCGAGCTGGATGCGCAGGTCGAAGCGGCATACACCATGATCGCCGATATCGAGACCCTTTCCGACGACGCGCAGGCGGAATACGACGCCATCGCCGAAGAGGAAGCCAAGGCGGAGGAGACGCTGCAGGAAGCCATCCGCAAGCGCGCCGCGGAACAAGCGAAGTACAACCAGAATAATAACAGCAATAATGGCGGCGGAAACTCCGGCGGCAGCGGCGGCAATTCCGGCGGAGGCGGAAGCTCCGGCGGCGGTTCGGCGACGAGCCTTTCCAATCTTCAGTGGCCGGGGCCGAGCTGCAC
>ERZ779885.3872-NODE-3872-length-12197-cov-2.858672_pt1 | contig 12197 bp, 10 predicted proteins | sample MGYA00511554_ERZ779885 | MGnify/ENA primary metagenome ERZ779885 (study PRJEB29588, sample SAMEA2160998) | human gut metagenome | biome: human gut; feature: human-associated habitat; material: faeces | place: Denmark | collected 2008/2010 ... | reverse complement strand
TCGCCGTCCCCAACGACACGACCAACGAAGCGCGCGCGCTGCTGCTGCTCCAGGATGCCGGCCTTATCACGCTGAAGGACGACGCGGGCATCAACGCCACCACAAACGACATTGTCTCCAACCCGAAGGACCTCCAGTTCAAGGAAGTCGAGGCTGCAACGGTTCCCAACATCGTCGCCGACGTCGACATCGCCTGCATCAACGGCAACTACGCCATCCCCGCAGGTTTCAAGACCACCGACGCGCTCGCAACCGAGTCCGCCACCTCGCTCGCCGCTGAAGCTTATGCGAATGTCCTCGTCGTGAAGGATGGCAACCAGGATTCTGATAAAATCAAGGCTCTTGTGAAAGCACTCACGTCCGACGAGGTTCGCACCTACATCAACGACACCTACGCCGGCGCTGTCGTCCCCGTGTTCTAAGGGACGCCCACAAAGGAGTTAGAAAGCGAATGATAGAGCTAGACCATCTGGAAAAGGTCTACCTCGCTCGCGAAGGCTCACATCGTGCCCTGCATGATGTGAGCCTTACCATTGGCGAGGGGGAGATCTTCGGCATCATCGGCCAGTCGGGCGCAGGCAAGTCCACGCTTGTGCGCTGCATCAACCTGCTCGAGCGTCCCACGTCGGGGCGCATTCTCATCGATGGCGTCGATGTGACGAACTACCAAGGTCGCGACTTGCGACGTCTGCGCGAGGGGATCGGCATGATCTTCCAGAATTTCAGCCTGTTCCAGCAGCGCACAGTCCTCGACAACGTAATGTTCCCGCTCACCATTCGCGGCGAGAAGAAAGACGCCGCCAAGAAGCGCGCCCTCGAGCTGCTCGTGGTGGAGCTGGCCGACAAGGCGCATCGCTATCCGAGCGAGCTTTCGGGCGGCCAACAGCAGCGCGTGGCGATTGCGCGCGCCCTTGCGAACAACCCGCGCATCATGCTCTGCGACGAGGCCACGAGCGCGCTCGACACGCGTACGACGGTGTCGGTTTTGAACCTGCTCGCAAAGATCAACAAGGAGCTCGGCGTAACGCTCGTGGTAATCACCCACTCCCTCGCCGTGGCGCGCCACATCTGCGACCGCGTCGCCGTGATCGACGAGGGTGTCATCGTGGAGGAAGGCCCGACGCGTCAAGTGCTCGAGAACCCGCAAAGCGAAGCAGCCCGCGAGCTCGTTTCCTTCGACAGCCTGGAGGTGAAGTAGGCCATGTTCGATTTCTCCGCCTTTTTCGCCCAATACGGCAACTTGTTTTTGCAGGGCACCGTCGACACGCTCATCATGACGTGCGTGGCAACCATCTTGGCATACGTCATCGGAATCCCCCTTGGCATCCTTCTGGTGGTGACCAGCCCGAACGGGCTGCGCCCTAACCGAATCGTCTCGACCATCGTCGGATGGATCGTCAACATCGGCCGCTCGGTTCCTTTCATCATTCTGCTCGTCGCGCTCATCCCGTTCACACGCTTTATCGTGGGAACTTCGCTCGGCGTACCGGGAGCCGTCGTGCCCCTTGTGGTGACGGCTGCGCCCTTCGCCGCGCGCATGGTCGAGCAGAGCCTTGAGGAGACCGACAGCGGGCTTGTCGAGGCAGCTCAGAGCTTCGGCGCCTCCACCTGGCAGATTGTGTGGAAGGTGTATCTGAAAGAGACGCTGCCCTCGCTCGTGCGCGGCGCAGCCATCACGTTCGTCACGCTGTTCGGGTACTCCGCCATGGCGGGCACCGTGGGCGCCGGCGGCTTGGGCGATATCGCCATCCGGTACGGCTACCAGCGCTTCCAGACCGACGTCATGATCTTCGCCGTGCTTTTGTGCGTCGTGCTCGTCATCGTGTTCCAGGCGGTCGGCGATGTGACCGCACGCAAGATCGACAAGCGCCGCAGGTAACCTGCAAGAGTAGCTGGCGCACGCCAGCAAAGACACGTATCATCAAAAGAAGCCGCACCCTTTGGGAGGCGGCTTCTTCGTTTTGGGAGATACGCAGTTGGGCCCAACCATCTTCCTGCGATTGCCCGAGGCTCATCTCGCTATTCGCCTGGTAAAGCTTTAATCGACTCCCCTAAATCACAACCCCGTTGCAGTGGTCGATCTCATGCTGGATGATCTGCGCCTCAAAGCCAGAAAACGACTTTTCGCGCGGTGCGAACGATCTATCGAGATAGGCGACCTTGATGCGCTTGTAGCGCGCGCAGGGCCGCACACCCTCAAGCGACAAACAGCTTTCCTCGGTTTGGTACTCACCCGATGCCTCGATGATTTCCGGATTGTACATGAGCACCGCGCCGCCTGCGCACGCCGCCACGATGATGCGCTTACGCACACCGATCATATTCGCCGCGAGCCCCACGCATTCGTGCGCGTGCGCAGCAAGCGTGTCGAGCAAGTCCTGCCCCACGGCAGCATCGAGCGGCGTGGCGTCGACGCTCGGAGTCGAGAGCAGCACGGGCATCTTCACGATAGGGCGAATCATCAGGAATTCCTTTCAGGATGGTTGGCGAGGCGGGCTTGAAGCCCACAAAGGCGCGAGAAGCTTCACGCGCGCAAGATTGGTCGGCCCCAAGGGCGCCGGCTTTTGCCAAAAGCTAGTTGGAGGCTTCCTTCACGTCACCGTCTTCGGGCTCGACATAGACGCCGTCCTGCTTGAAGATGACGTAGAACGTGCGGAAGAATACCTTCACATCAAGCGCGAAGGACGCGTGGCGCACATAGTACACGTCGAGCTTCAGGCGATCGCGCCAGGGCAGCGAATTGCGCCCATAGACGGCGGCATAACCCGTGATACCAGGCTTGACCAGCAGTTTCTCACCGTCGTCTCCCTCGTAGAGCTCGGTTTCGCGCCGCAAGTCGGGACGCGGGCCCACAACACTCATGTCGCCTTTGAGCACGTTTATGAACTGAGGCATCTCGTCGATCGACGCCTTTCGCATGAACGCCCCGATGCGCGTCATGCGCGGGTCGTCGGCGCCGTTGTAGGTGCTGCCGTCCTCCATGATCAGGTCGGGGGCGTTCACGCGCATGCTGCGCAGCTTGTACATCTTGAAGTCCACGCCATCCTTGCCCACGCGCGGCGCGTTGTAGAAGATGGGGCCCTTGTCCTCAAAGTAGATGAGCGGAGCGCAAATCGCCACGATAATCAGCACAAACGGCAGCGCGATCAAGCCGACGACAATGTCGCAGACGCGTTTTCCGAAACGCAGGTACATCTAGCGCACGCCCTTCGCGGAAAGCCTTGCGAACACCTCGTGACACATTGCGATTACGTAGTCCACATCGTCATCGGAGAGCTTCGTATGCAGGGGCAGCGTGACCTCGTTTGAGAACTGCGCAAGCGCGTTCGGGAAGTCGGCGATATCGAAGCCGAGGTCTTTATAGGCGGTGAGCAGGGGCAGCGGCCTGTAATGCACGTTGCAGGCGACGCCTTCCTCCCCCATCTCGTTGATAAACGCGTTGCGGAACTCCTGCGAAGCGCCCTCAATGCGCGCGAGCATGAGGTGCCCCGACGATGCGAAGTCATCCCCGTAGTGCTTGATCAAGGAAAACGGCAGGTCGGCAAGCCCGCGCTCGTAGCGCTCGACCATTTCGCGACGGCGAGCGAGAAGACCCGGGTAGCGGCGCAACTGCGCCAAACCGAGCGCTGCCTGCAGGTCGGTCATGTTGCATTTCCAGCCGCAGAACGCCACGTCGTATTCCCATGCGCCGACGCGCGTTTTCGCGAGCGCGTCTTTCGTTTGGCCGTGAAGCGACATCAGCATAAGGTCGCGATAGAGCTCCTCCGAGTCGAGCCCGGGGATATCGCGCCAGGTGAGCGCGCCGCCCTCTGCCGTGGTGAGATTCTTCACCGCGTGAAAGGAGAACGACGTGAAATCGGCCGCCTGTCCCGAATGAAGGCCATGGCACACCGCACCGAGCGAGTGCGCGCCGTCGGCAACGATGGGCACGCGATCGAAGAGCTCCTCGCGGGGCGTGCGCGGGCGCCACTTGCCGCTCACGCTCTCAAGCGCTGCCCGCAGGCGGTCGTAGTCGCACATGACACCCGCCACATCGACGGGGATGCCGGCGCGGGTCTTCTCGGTGACGAGGCCCGCCACCTGGTCGTAGTCAATCTCGAAGGAGCCGGGCGCCACGTCGCAGAGCACGGGGGTCGCGCCCACGTGCACGATCGGGCTCGCTGACGCAGTGTAGGTGTAAGCGCTCGTGATAACCTCGTCACCTGGCCCGATGCCGAGCGCGCGCAAGGCGCATTCGAGCGCCGCCGTCGCGGAGTTGAAGCAGGCAAAGCGCGTCGTATGGCTGAATTCCGCCAAATCGCGCTCGAACTGCTTGGTCTTCGGACCGGTGGTAATCCAGCCGCTTCGGAGCGCATCGGCCACCTCGTCGATTTCAGCTTGGGAAATATCGGGAGGGGAAAAGGGAATGTTGCGCTTCACGTTCACGAGCATGCCGTCCTTTCGTCGCCCCTTCGTGCACGCCGCCGCTCTGCCGCGCGCGGTCATGGGCCAACAGATTGAGCGCACGTGCGCCCAGGTTACTTCAAGCACTCAATTGTGCAACGAACCTACCCGCTTGATGTGCGCTTAGAGCAAATTGCGTATCAATTCCACTATCGCCTGGTAAGAATGAGCCTGATCGAACTGGCGGCACGCAATGTCGCGCGCCTTCGCCCCCATGATCTTGCGCGACGAGGAGTGCGCGGCAAGCTTCACGATTGCCTGGGTGAGCTCGCTCGCGTTTCCTGGGGCGACATTCACGCCGAAGCCATCCGCCTCCACCTTCGAGCAGAACTCAGGGCTCTCCCCCGTGTTGATCATGGGAATGCCCGCAGCCAGGTAATCGCCGATTTTCGTGACGATACTCTGGGCGGCGCCATGCACAAGCGAGTTGACCGTGATGTCAGACGCGGCGAGCCAGGCTGCCATGCGATCGTAGGGGGTGTAACCAAGGAAATCGACGGGCGCGCCAATCGAGCTCGCGAGCTCGGTGAGCTTATCGCGGTCGGGGCCATCGCCCAGGATCTTCACGCGCAAGCCGCTCACCTGCGGCTCCGCGAGCTTTGCAGCTTGAACGAGGGTCGAGAGGTCGTAGCTTGCGCCGAGCGTGCCCGCATAGGTCACCCAGAACTCGCCCGCTGGTTTCACGACCGCGTCCGCGTTCTCGCGCACGCCCTCGTCGAACGCGGCAAGGTTGTTCCCCACGTACACCGTCACGCGCTCATAAGGCTCCTCACGATCGGCGGCGGGGCGCGCGGCGTACTCGTCGGAGGTTCCCACCGCACCCGAGAGCAGCTCGTAGACGCGATGCGCGTCGCGCGCGAACGGTCGGAAGGCGATGTCGCTCACGACCGGCACGTTCACGACCATGCGCATGGCCTCGGGCCACAGGTCGTTGATATCGGCCACATAGGGGATGTTGTGCTCGTGCGCCGTCTCCGCGCACACGCGAGCAACGTCGTTGGGCGGAATCTCGGCGTAGATGAGATCGAACGCGCGGGCGTCGGCGGCGAAGCGCTCCGAGAACATGCGACGCAGATTCTTCGCAGCCTTACGGTGGCTCATGATGCGCGCGAGGTCGAGGTTCTTCTTGTAGCCAGGCTCGGGAATGAAGACGACGCGATACGGAAGGTCGCGATAGCACGCCTTCTCAACGTCGCGCTGGGCCTTCTCCCAATGCTGAAACGACGAGGTGAACAGCGTCACGTCGAAGCCCTCGCGCACGAGCAGCTCCGACAGGAAGCGAAAGCGCGTGTAGCCGCGCGTTTCGTCGCCGAGCTTCACGCCCATGGTGACGACGGCGATGCGCTGCTTGCGGGCAGGCGCGTGGTGTGTGTTCGATAATGTGTTCATGGTTCGGAAGTATAGCAGCACCAATGGGAACGCCCGCCCTCGAACTTGCGAAAGCGGGCGTATCACGGTTTTTTGTTCGCGCTGGCAGATTCCCTGATTGACAAGACGAGGGCAGCCGATGGGACGAGGGCGGCTAATCCGAAGAAACGCCGCCCTCGAAGCTATATGCCGCCTACCCCTTCGAAGCGTACACCACGTTATCAGCGGCGTTTTCCCATGCGGGAAGCTTGAAGATGCGGAAGCCCCGTTGCCGCAGCGCCTCGCATCCCCCCGCCGCGGCATCGCCAACGGAAAGCGCCCCGTTCGGGCATGCGTTCACGCAGTAGGGAAGCTCGCCCTCCGCCAGCCGCCCGCCGCAGCGCACGCAGCTCTTCGACCAGATGGGAATCCAGCTCATGTGCAGGTCAGGCCACACCCCCGCGGGCCGATCGATGCCCTCGCCGCTACCTTCCGTGCGCACCGTCAGCCAGAATTTCTCATCCGGGAGGCCGTTTCCCACCTTGCAAGCAAGGGAGCAGGTCCAGCATCCCGTGCATCGCTGCAGGTTCACCAGAATCGTCTTCTCATCCATGTCGCTCCCCTATTCCTCGACCTTGCGCACATCGCATGCGCAATCCCAAATCGTATCCCAGGCACCCGCCATGCCGCCGATGCCGCCGGTGCCGAACCCAGGCTGGAAACCGCCGATCGCTCGCACGCAACTGTCCCAATGTTTGGACACATCGTTGAGGGTATAGTCGCTGCCGAGCGCTGGGATGAGCTCGGAGTACATGCCATCCTCGAACGCGTCGTGGCGCCAGCCGAACCAACACTGCACGGTTCCCGGGGGAATCTGCTGGTCAAGCTTCATCTCGATGGTCACGTGCCCGCGCTCGTTGTAGATTTCCACCTTGTCGCCGTCTTTGATGCCTTCCGCCTGTGCGTCCGCCGGGTTCATGCGGCCCGTCGGGTACCCGCCCGACAGATCGGCCATGACCGGGTCGTCGGTGAACATCGACTGCATGAAGAAGCGCTGGCGGCCGCTGAAGAAGTGATACCTCCCCTTCGCGGTTCCGTTCCCCAAGCTCATCGGCGTGGGAGCTTCAAGCGGCTCGCGATACTCGGCCATCTGCGCCCCGACGGGAAGCAGTCGCTCGCAGTAGAATTCAAGGCGCTTAGAGGGCGTGTTGAACTGCAGCCCCATGAACGGGTCCCAGTTCACCGGGGGCGTTGCCGCGCGCACGAGCTTCTCCTTCTTCAGGCGCTCGTAGGTGAGCGGCGGCTGGATCCCCGCGATCATCGGCCACTTCGACTGGATGCGCACCTCGATCCATTCCTCCGCCGTCTTGTCAAAGTACTCGCCCAAGCCCACGCGCTTCGCAAGCTCGCTGTAGAGGAACGTGGGGTCGCGCGCCTCGCCCTGCGGCTCGATCGCCGGCTCCGGCAAGACGATGTGGTGGTACGCCGCCGACGCCACCAGCTCATAGCGCTCGAACGGCATGCAGTCGGGCAGCACGTAGTCGGCATACTGGCCGGTGTCGGTCATCCAGATGTCCACGTCGACGATGAGCTCCATCTGCGGGAATATCTCGTCGATCCACAGACCGCGGTTCGGGCAGTTGTGCACCGGGTTGCCCGCGATCACCCAAAACGCTTTGATCGGGTACGGCTCCTGGCTTTTCACCTGGTTGATGAACTCGTTTTGACGCAGCATCTTCGCCTTGTAGCCCTCGCGGCCAAGCGGCATGGTGATGGGCGTGTCGTTGAAGATCATCGGGAAGCCGGCCGGCAGCATCTCGCTCGTGACGCCAGCGCCGGGGCGACCCAAGTTGCCCGTCAGCATGCCGAGCAGATAGAACGAGCGGTAGCTTTCGCCCTGGTTCTGATAGCGAAGTCCCAGCGCGCCGAAGATGTAGGCATTCGGGGCTGCGACGTACTCGTCGGTAAGGCGCCTGACAACTTCAGGAGCGACGCCCGTGACGCCCTCCTGCCACTCGGGCGTGTAGGTTGCCACATGCTCGCGCAGGCGCGCGAACGCCGTCTTGCACGCCACGCCGCCGACCTCATGCGCGCCGTCGAGCTCCATACGCGCCACAGGAGACGCCTGCTCACCCGGGGTCATGGGCGCCGCAGCTCCGGCGTCGGCATCCCACACCAGGTAGTTTCCTTCCGCATCGCGAAGGAACTCGCCCGTATCGTCGCGCACGAGGAACGGCGCCACCGTGTAGGACAAAAGGAAGTTCTCGTTGTAGCGCTTGTCCTGAATGATGAGGTTCGCCATGGTAAGGGAAAGGGCTGGGTCGGAGCCTGGCTTCACAGGGATAAACTCGTCGGCAAAGCCCGCCGTGCCGTCGAACAGAAGCCCGATGTCGACGATCTTAGCGCCGTTCGAACGCGCCTCCACCAGGTGCTTTGCAATGCGCTGCTGATTTTCGATAGGATTGGCGCCCCACACGATGATGTAATCCGACGTATCGAAGTTTTTAGGATCGGTCGTCATGTACTTGTAGAAATCGCCCATGTCGAAGAACGCCGCGTAGAACGGCCCGTTGTCGAGGCCGTACCCCTGAATGGGGTCGGTCGCGCCCCAAAGCCCCATGAACCGCGAGCTCAGCACAGCAGCGAGTCCCTGCGAGGGCGGCACCGACGCCACCACGTTCCACATGGCAAGCGACTCGGGGCCGTAATCGTCGCGCAATTGCAGAAGCTTCGCGGCGATTTCGTCGAGTGCCTGGTCCCAGCTGATTTCCTCCCACTTACCCTCGCCGCGCTCGCCCGCGCGCTTCAGCGGATGCAGCAGGCGCTTCGGATTGTACGGCTGGCGGCACGACATAATGCCCTTCTGGCAGATATAGCCCTCGTTCGCCTCCGCGCCGGTGTAGCTCGGCTTTTCTGTGCGCACGATCTTGCCGTCTTTGACGATCGTCTTGATCGCACAAAATTCATGATCGCCCCACCCAGGACAGCAGGTGTAGACGAACGACTCCCCTTGCGTCATGATTAGGCTCCTCTCGTTTTCTCCCTCTTGGCGACGCCCCATCCCAAATGCTCGACGCAAGATGTACCCAACTTGCGGCAAGCAGAATGGACGGCGCTCATTAACCCTGGGTTCATTATGAAAAGGAATTACAGCAACCGAAAGAAGCCTATAATTGCTTTCTAGACAACGATTAGTTGTGTACGAGAGCGAGCACGCATGAACATCGAAACAATCCGCTACTTCGAAGAGGTCGCCCGGGCGGAATCCTTCTACGGCGCCGCAAAGCGACTCGCCGTGTCTCAGCAGGGGTTGAACAAGGCGATTACCTCGCTTGAGCGCGAGCTATCGACAAAGCTGCTCGAACGAAGCCGTAAAGGCGTCGCGCTAACGCCAACAGGAAAGAGCTTTCTCGCGTTTGCGCAGAAGGTAACTGCAGACTACGGGGAGTTTCTCGATGCGCTCTACAACCCCGACGAGGAGCATAAACGAGAAGAGGACCCCTTCAATATCCACGTCACGCATTACTCGGCGCAAATAGCCTCGGCGACGCAGGCGTACGTCGACCTACTCGCACAGTGCTCGTATATCGAGGAGCCTTTCGAGAAAATCGTCTCGCGCACATGCCTCTCGGACGGCACCGACCTCGGGTTTGTCGACCTTCACGCCAACAGCGCGCTCGAGCTCATCGCGAGCACGGAGCTTGCGTTCGACCCCGTCCTTCGCACGCAATTGGGAATCGTATGCCATGCGGCGTCATCGTATGCCCGAAGAGAGTCCCTTCGTCGACACGAGGTGGCGGGCGCACCCTGCGCGACAGACGCTTCACGAGAAGCGGCGCAGCAGATCGAGTGGCTGTTTCGCGATTATCCGCTGCAGAATGTGAGAATGAGCGTTGCAAGTCCGCGCATGCTCATCCGCTTCGTCCATTCGCGCGATGACGCTGTGGCTTTTTTTGACTCGTTCAGCTATCGCCTAGCGCTCAAAGACGCAGCCATGCCAACAGACGGCCTCGCCTTCGTTCCCCTATCGACCCCGGAATCGATGAGCTACGTGGGATTTCTTTACCCCAAGCATATTCGCCAAAAGCCACGCGTGCGACACGCCGTGAGATTGCTCAATCGGTATCTTAAGGAGAATCAAGCCGACTACCTGGCGCAATACCCCGTGTAGAGGAAGCGTCACCCCCCAACCCGCCCTTTTCCCACTGACTTTCTTCTTAAAAACAGGGTGCGTGGCATTTTGGTTTGTGATGCGTCAGAGGCATCACCGAAACCGCGTGCCGATGGTTCGTCATCCCGTGGCACATCAGGGGTATCGCCGAAGTCGTCACGCGCCCTCGAGAAACGGGTTGACTCGCCAACATCCGGAACGCCGTCTTTCCACCACCCTGCCCTTCCACCACCCTTCTTCTCGAAAAACAGAGCGCAGTGGACAATAATCGGCGATATGTGAGTCCTCGAGTCCAAAGGAAACCGTTCACTCGCGCTTCTGCCGGCATTTTCCCAGGCCAGATTTTCCAAAAGGAAGTTAGTCTTCCGACACTCCTCACATATCGGCGATTTATGTCCAAGGCAAGCCGATTTCAAGAAAGAAAGAGGGGCGACCGATTGGCATTAGCCGAAACTTTGAGGAAGCAATCTTGTTCCATGGTGGACAAAGTCCAGAGGCAGGCTTCTTGAGCGCGCGATGGCATCCGAGGGCGAGAACTGCCTATTGCGAAATTCGCGACGCTCGCCGAGATGACCGCGAGCCGCCCACCGCGCAGTCGAGAAGCGCCCGCTGAGCCTTACGATTTACGCGCTCCATGCGCAATCGCACGCCAAGCCCCTTCGCCACCTGAAATGCGAGTTGATCCAATCCGGGAATGCTTGTCACCTGGTTCTTTGTGGCTGTGATAACCATGAAGCCAAGGGACGCAAGGGCATTTCGCCGCCTCGCATCGCGCGCGATCTTCTGCGAACCAGTGTGAAACATGTCGCTATCGTACTCGACGCAAAGACTCGCTGTCGGCCATAGCAAATCGCACCTGAACTGCCGTCCGTATGCAACCCTCCAATCCCCCTTAGGAACTTCGACCGCTGCATTAAGCTGCGGCGACGGTAGTCCATATCCTCCTTTCGCCTTCGGCATTGAAAGCAACATGGCAAGCGCTGTCTCCATCGGCGAGGCGGACCCCGAAGAAACGAAACGCAGGGCATTTTCCGCCTTATTTGCACCGAGAAGATTGCCCTGGGAAGAAACCGAAACCAACGCCGAGTGGGATACAAGCGGTGGCGCCGAAAAAAATCCCAGTTCAGAGTTCGAATCCAAGCGATAGCTGCCCGTTATCTCGTAACCCAGCAGGACCAGCTCAGCGAAATCAAGCTCGACCGCCGAGCGGGTAAATGCGAAAGCTGGCGAGCATGCATACACGTCATCGCCCAAGAATACAAAAGCCTCGCTTGGGAGAGGCGATCCGAGTACACGACACTTGATGCCCTGGATTCGGCAGCGCTTAGACTGTTCGCTCACGAGAAGGCGAGGCGAAACGAGGCTTGGGAACGATTCCCAGGCGCTCTTCAGGCTTGCCAGGTTCGGCGAACTTGCCGCAAACTCTCGAGCGTAACGTTTCGGCGCACCGACAGACGCCCCCGCTAAGTTCATCGCGCGGTAGCAATCCAGTGCCGATATGCCATCGAAGAAGAGCGCCATGGGAAGCACCATAACACGCGCACAGCGTGATTTCTAGTAATATTTCTTGGCTTTTACCTGGTGTTATATTCTGCCAGATTCCAGTTAGGAATATGGCAATAGCCACCGAATTTCCGTCGAGAATCTGCCAGATAATTGCCAGGAAACAGTAGATGGCATGCAGCAAATATGCCAGGAAAAGAAGAAAACGCGGGGATTGTATGGCGGACGCTACAGGGGATTTACAGGGGATGCCTAAGGAGCGGGCGTGGAACACGGGCTAGGTATATGTAAGGGCAGCGCCGAGAAACGGGCTCGAGGGAGCCGAAGGAGCGGGAAAGAAAGCCGACTCGGGGGAGCCGAAAACGAGAGAGGGCGAAACGGGGCTGGGGCATGGTGAAAGGGCGAGTGCTGGGACGAACCGAAGGAACCATACGCCGGACGGGGTCGGGACGAACCGAGAACGCGAGGGATCGGAGCGAGCGCTGAGGGCAAGCCGAAAACGCGAGGATGCGGAACAGGCGCTGGGATATATGAACAGGCGGGCACTAGAGCGCGGACGAAGGAGCGGGCTGAAGGAGCAGGAGGAAAGCTGGTGTGGGGCTGTTTCGCCTTTTTGATGGGGCTCGAGCGCGTGAACGCTACTCCCTCCTCGCGAAAGACCCCCTTCGTGGACAAAAATCGCCGATATGTGAGCCATTTTCGAGCTGACCGATCAAGAGGGTCGCGGCTTTTC
>ERZ779885.3868-NODE-3868-length-12208-cov-5.838147_pt1 | contig 12208 bp, 14 predicted proteins | sample MGYA00511554_ERZ779885 | MGnify/ENA primary metagenome ERZ779885 (study PRJEB29588, sample SAMEA2160998) | human gut metagenome | biome: human gut; feature: human-associated habitat; material: faeces | place: Denmark | collected 2008/2010 ... | reverse complement strand
TCCTACTCAGGGGCTCTTTTTATGCTGTCTGCACAATCTGGGGCGGTTCAGTTCACCGCTTCTCTCGGGGACCGATTTTCATTGTCTGTTTCTGTTTTTTGACAGATTGTTCTTACGTTTTCGTTTTTGCAGCGGCCATTTTCTGAACCGCAGACACTCTGCACGCCGCTTCTCTCTCAATGACTGGCTCCGAGACAAAAAAGTCTCAAAACCGGAGCGAACCGGCATCATCAAAAAACGGATCCCTCTCGGGATCCGTCCGGTTGAATTGGATTTACTTATGGTACTTTCCGTTTGTGTTGATCTGAAACACACGGTAAATCTGTTCACAAAGCATCACGCGGGCCAGCTGATGCGGAAAAGTCATGGGGGAAAACGACAAACGCAGCTGTGCGGCCTGTTTCACACGAGGTGAAAGACCGAATGAACTGCCGATACAGAACGCCAGACTGCTCACCCCCCGTATGGAAAGCTCCTGCACCGTGGATGCAAGGCGCTCTGACGACTGCTCCTTTCCTTCAATACAAAGGGCAATCAAGTGCGCATTTCCCGCAGCGGCAAGAATCCGTTTTCCTTCCTCCTCCAGCGCGGCTTCCTTCTGCGCCTCAGACGGTGTATCCGGCAGGCGGCTCTCGGGAAGCTCCACAATCTGAAAACGGCAGAATGCGGAAAGCCGCTTCTCATATTCAGCGCAGGCGTCCCTCCAGTATTTTTCCTTAAGCTTACCGATACAAATCAGGCTGACGGTCATCATCTCAGAAAACCATCACCTTTCCGACATCATTGCTCCGGGGAGCCACGGCCAGCTGATAATCAAGATTTTCCTTCATTCCCTCCATGGTAAGACTGCACAGAGAGGTTTGATAAGCCAGTTCCGGCGTATTGTTCTCCTGACTCAAATGTGCCAGCCAGAAACGTGTTGTGCCGGTTCTGACAAACCGGCAGAGTTCCTCCGCACAGGAGACGTTGCTCAAATGTCCCATGCCGGAGAGAATCCGCTGCTTGAGAGCGTAAGGATACGGCCCATTGCGCAGCATACCAATATCATGGTTTGATTCCAGCACAATCAAATCAGAGCCCGTGATGGATTCCCGAACCTCGCCCGTCATATAACCAAGATCGGTTGCCACGGAAACACCGCGCCCGTCCGCCGTCATGAGGCGGTAGCCGTAGCCTTCCGCACAATCATGCGGAATATGAAACGGCTTGATGTACATTCCGGCGCATTCCATGCCCTCAAGAGAGAGAGCATTGGCCGGAAATTTTCCGTTCAGGATTCCCATATCCTGCAGGGCGGTCATGGTCCCATTCGAGCCATAGACCGGAATCTTATGTCGGGATGCAAAGACACGAAGGCCGCTGACATGGTCGCTGTGCTCATGTGTGATAAAAATAGCCTCGATAGCCTCAATCGGAATCTCGCAGCGCTGCAGAGCCTCCGTGATCTGCTTCGCGTTTTTTCCGGCGTCAATCAAAACGCCGTGCGCGGCGGAACCAATATAGTAACTGTTGCCGCTGCTGCCGCTGAACAGGGGACAAAATCGCGCCATAGCACTGCAAAATCCTTTCCATAAAATTCAAGGTCAAAGGCGCGTCAAATCGCGCAGGGAACTGCCGGCTCCGGCACATAGACACGGCGAATATCCGCGCCGAGTGCACGCAGCTTCTCCACAACGTCCTCATAGCCGCGTTCTATATGCTGAATATCCTCAATCTGCGTCGTTCCGCGGGCCGCCAGGGCAGCAATGAGCATCGCGGCTCCGGCTCGCAAATCCGTTGCCTTAACAGGGGCGGCATTCAAATGATCAACGCCTTCAATGACAGCCAGACGGCCGTCTACCGAAATCTGAGCACCCATTCGCTTGAGCTCCTCCACATAGCGGAAACGGTTGTCCCACACGCTCTCGTTGATGATGCTCGTCCCGCTCGCTGTGGAAAGCAGCGCCGCAATCTGCGGCTGCATATCGGTGGGGAAACCCGGATGGGGCAGCGTTTTGATGTTGCATTTGTTGAGTTTGCCGGTACGCGTTACCCGAACCGCATCGTCAAATTCTTCCACGGTAACGCCCATCTCCTCCAGCTTGGCGGAAATAGACTCCAGATGCTTGGGAATCACATTTTTCACCAGGACATCCCCGCAGGTGGCAGCGGCAGCCACCATATAGGTTCCTGCCTCAATCTGATCCGGAATAATGGAATACGTCGTGCCGCGCAGATAGGAGCAGCCGTAAATTTTAATCACATCGGTGCCTGCGCCGCGAATATCTGCTCCCATGGAATTGAGGAAGTTGGCCAAATCAACAATATGGGGCTCCTTTGCCGCGTTCTCAATCACCGTCGTGCCCTTGGCGCGGACAGCGGCAAGCATGATATTCATGGTTGCGCCCACAGAAACAACGTCCAGATAGACACTGTTTCCAATCAGCTCAGAAGCGCTCACGTCCACCATACCGCCCTCCAGGCTGTAAGTGGCTCCAAGCGCCGCAAAGCCCTTAAGATGCTGGTCAATCGGACGCACGCCGAAATTGCACCCTCCGGGCATCGTCACCACCGCATGGTGAAAACGTCCCAGCAGAGCGCCCAAAAGATAATAGGAGCCGCGAATATGGCGTGCCAGCTCATACGGCGCCACACAAGTACTCACAGTAGAAGGATCAATCTCAATGGCGGAGCGTCCGACCGTGCGGACCTTGGCTCCCATATCCTGTAAAATGTGAATGATCGAAGAAACGTCAGTGATATTAGGAATATTTTCAATACGGCATACGCCGTCAGAAAGAATGGCTGCAGGAATAATAACAAGAGCGGCATTCTTTGCCCCGCTGATCGAGACCTCGCCTTCCAGACGATTGCCACCTTTAATCACAAATTTATCCAATTCGGCACGCTCCAATCAATTTTATCACGGTTATCTTGCGTCCAGATACGGAAAATATTTATGTCAAAATGTTGCAGAAAACATCCCGAAGCCATGCATAAAAAGAAAGATACAAAGCCACGGAAGACGGCTTTGCTCCGCTGCCTCCGGCCGCAAAACCGGTCAGGGCGCAGGAGACGCTTCGGAACGCTGCGATAAAATCAAAAAAAGGAAAAAGGCTGTCTTGTTGTTTAGTACAAACAAACCCTTATTCTTTTAGATAATAATACACCGGCCGGAAAATGTCAACCAAACGCCGTCACAAAATCGGAAAAACGGAAAAAAACGGCGCTTTCCCTAAAGAGAAAGCGCCGCGGCAGGAAAAATAGGGCATCCCCGCAGAAATCAGGAGGATATTCTGCTTTACATAAAAGGGAAACCTCTGCAAAAAATGTAGAAATAAGACAGGTTTTTGTTTGATTTTTCTTAAAATATTGGGAAAATCATCCAACAGATCAGGATAGAATCTATCGAAAAGAAAGCCTTACTTCAGCTTACATACGGCAGCGGATCGACACGGGATCCGTTGACATAAATCTCGAAATGGCAATGCGGACCCGTTGAATTGCCGGTGCTTCCCACCAGCGCAATTGTCTCGCCCTGCTCCACCTTCTGTCCCACAGAAACAAGCAGTTCGCTGCAATGAGCATACAACGTCTGCATACCGTTGGCATGATCGATGATCACACGATAGCCATAACTCCCGGAATAGCCGGCTGCCGTAACGGTACCGCTGTCGGAAGCGACAATAGGCTTCCCATAAGCGCTGCTTCCCGAGATATCCAACGCGGCGTGAAAAGATCCCCAGCGGTATTCATAATACGTTGTAATGGTGTGCAGTGAAGGACATGGCCAAATAAAGGTACCTGTTCCGATTCCGGAATGCTTGGGGCGTTCCTGCGTTCCGATCACGACAACTCTGTCCACTGCCGGGGTAATCACCGTTGTGGAAATATTCTCCCGGGAAACTTCCACACCGTTGAGATAGGTGACGCGGTCAACACACTCCTGCACTCCCTCGCTGCCTTCCGTGATTACAGCGCTGTAATCCGTATACTCGTTGTCGTCCGTCTGCGTAATGGTCTTATACGGGAGTGACTCCTGATATGTCTCCGTCTTGATGATCTGCACCTCGAGGCGGGAAACGGCAGTCTGAAGAGTCAGAACATCTCCGACATGAATCAAGCCATCCGCAACGCCGGCATTCAGATTTTCGAGCTCATCCAGAGACATATTGTTCTTCTGCGCGATGTCAACCGCCGTGTCTCCTTCCTGCACCACATACGTAATGGCCTTCTGGGAAGAAACCGAAAGCTCCTCCTTCATTTCCTCGGAGGTAATCACGGTCGATGTCGGGAACAGACCCGTTACACTTTCCACCGTTTGTGCAAAGACGGCTGTGGCATCCTCGTCGTCTCCCTTTGCCTCATCAAGAATTCCCTGAAGAATATGGCTGAGATCCGCGCTGCTCTTGACTGCCCCCACAAGCTCGCCGTTGATATAGAGCCCGGTGGCTTCCTCAATAATCCCATCGGACTGCTCAATGATTTTATTGCAGACCGTGTCGGCGATGGTATATTCCGTTCCATCTGACACAACGAGAGAAAACGTCGGCGTCATGGATACGTTTCCGTCCCCCTCCGATCCGGCATGCACCATACGCTGGCTCACCATCTCAGTGGCGTCTTCAAACACCTTCTCGTTTTCAATTACACCAATCGATTCGCCATTATAGGTTAGGCTCAAACCAAATTCCATTGAGGTCCAGTATCGCACGGTCGCCAGCAGCAGGCAAAGCGCCGCGACAGGAGCCGCCAAATTCAAAAACGCGCACCAGATATTCCGATGACGCACTACGCCTCTCCCGGCTACACGAAGCGATTCCTTCACCACAGGCAGCGCACCCTGCTTTTTCGCTCTTTTCAACCGGCCGCCTGCAATTGAAAAACCCTCGCGCACCGCATGAAGCTCTTTACCGATACGGCGGATCCAACGCCCTGCCGTTGCCTGCCAAACCCGATTTACAAAACGCCCGACGGGGCGGAGAAAACGGGATACACGACGGCCAAACCGCTTGAGAATACGCATCGACTGAATACCGACGACATACAGCGTGCGAGACAAGCGTACCAACCCTCGTTTGAAACCTTCCTTGTGCAAATGTATCGCTCCCTTCTCCCCACCCGCCGTTTTTCACCGCCGGAGGAGGAGGATTCGTCTTAAATTTGGTTACAGATTTGTAATCAATATTCTTATGATAGTACAAAGAACCCGATTCCGCAACCCTTTTCAAAGTTTTTTCACATTTTCCCTCTTCCTTTTCTCCAAAGGATCAGGCGGCTCATTCCGGTCTGCGGCAGGACAGGACGTTCTTTTTCCGGCATTATTTCTTCGGAAAAAACAAGTGCTCATCGTGAAAAACGATTCTTCCGCACAGTCAGGGGCAGTTTTTTGCCCTGTACGACGCTTTTCCTGTGTCACCGCGGACATGGAACCATACGGAAAACAACAAAGAAAGCCTCTTTCCGCTGAATCTTCCAAAGAAAAAAGGGTTGACAAGAGCAGAAAGATATGATATTCTAATCGCAAGTTAGTTAAAACTAACACTCCTAAACGCTACAGCTAGCGTTTTCTTTCAAACATTAAGTTAGTTTTAGCTAACTAAAAGGAGGTTGTTTCATGCGGCAAACGTCGTTCGAGGAAATTCTGGTGGTACACGCTTCTCCGGTGTTAGCCGGACTCAAACCCTCGGCATTGCTTTCCTTTTCGCGGGATGACTATCCGCAGCTTCCCTTGTTGGCGCAGCGCTATTCTGCCGCCTTTCGGCAACAGGGCCTTGTCTTTGAGATCGTCTGCCGCTGCAAACGCCACTTTCTCCTTCTCGTCTACCGGCCGATTCTGCTTGAACGCCGCCTGGATGAACCGGAAGTCAGCCATTGCCTTTCGCGCTTCGGATATCCCGCTTCCGGCTTCCCTGCAAAAATGAAACATCTGCGCAGACGGCTGCGCGAGTCACGCAGCTTTCCTCATGAGATTGGCCTGTTTCTTGGCTATCCGACCCGTGACGTGCTTGCCTTTCTTGGAGAACTTCCCGGGACCTGCAAACTGTGCGGCTATTGGAAGGTCTATTTCGACGAAGAGGAAGCCAGACGTATCTTCGCCCGCTACGATCGCTGCCGGGACACATACTGTGCCGCCTACCGCATGGGCCAATCGGTTTCACAGCTGCTGGAGCTTCCGCTTCCGGCAGCATAAAGATCCAACGGGAAGCGCCTCACCTTGTGTTTCGTTTTCCCGTATAAACATTGACAGGAGGATTTTACGATGAGTCAGATTGCTGTTATTTACTGGTCCGGTACGGGAAACACGGAGAGCATGGCACGCGCCGTGGAAGACGGCGCCAAAAAAGCCGGATCCGGAACCGTTCTCAAAACCGTATCGGAAATCAGCGCGGCGGAAGCAGCTTCATTCGACGCCATTGCCCTCGGCTGTCCTGCCATGGGTGACGAAGTTCTGGAAGAAGGCGAATTTGAACCCTTCTTCTCTGAACTGGAAGGAAATCTCTCGGGCAAAAAGGTCGCTCTTTTCGGCTCCTATGGCTGGGGAGACGGGCAGTGGATGCGCGACTGGCAGGATCGTGTAACCGCTGCAGGCGCTTTCCTCTGCGGCCAGGAAGGATTGATCCTTCAGAACGCTCCCGACGATGACGGACTTGCCCAATGTGAAGAGCTGGGAGAAGCGCTCGCCCGCATGTGATTCCTGCTCCAGCCCTCTTTTTCTTGAGTGGTTCTGTGATTCTTTCGATTGTATCCTCGCGGCTCCCCGCCGGACAGCTGCCGGTTTGCTGGTTTTTGTTGCTGTCCGGGCCGCGATTTCAAACATTTCCTCCCTCCATAATAGTAAAAGCCCCGATCCGTTTTGGATCGGGGCTTTTGCTCAATTGCCGATAAAGCCGGCAAAGAGTAACCGCAAAAGTATTCTCTCAAGCCTTTTCAAAAAGCCGCCATCTGCCGGTGACATACAGACCGGGCGGCAACCGAAGTTGTTTCATATCCTGCACCGAGCCGCTGAGGCACCGGTTTCCGATGCACAGCACCGCAAACGAAGGCTTCAGACACGACATTTGATCTCAGCCGGATGGCGCCGGGACGCCGCGAATTCCCTTTCTGTCCGACCGACGTTCCAAAAGACCCTTTTCGTATATCACAGTCCTTTGAATGCCTGCAGCAAGTTCCCCCAATGAAAAAAGGGGACTTATTCTTCATAGCGGAGCTTCTCCGGCGTCCAGGCCGCAATGACGGGCACAAAGGCAGCCGCCCACTCACGAGCCCCCGGCAAATCGTGCTCAAGGTAATTTCCACACTCCGCAGAGCAGGCAGCTCCGGGAATCGGCTCGCTGAAAACGGAAATGCGCCGGAAAATATCCTGAATCAGAGCAATCACATCCTGATGCTCCATGCCGGAAACCAGAAAATAGAATCCGGTGCGGCAGCCCATGGGACCAAAGTAAATCACATGGTCAGAAAACGCAGAGTTGCGTGCAAAGGTAGCAAAAAGATGCTCGATCGTATGCAGAACAGGATTGGGCAGATAAGGCGGACAATTCGGCCTGACCAGGCGGATATCGTAAGTCACAACGTCTCCGTCAACACGGGACAGATAAATTCCGGGCAGGAGCTTATCATGATTGACACAAAAGCTCGCAATTTTTTTCATCTTGAAATCTCCTTTCGGCACTTTCAGGCAAACGGAATGTTTTCCGTCAGGATGGCAAAATCACGGCAGACCGGAGCCTCCTGAATCAGTTCAGCGGCCCGCTCAATCGAGCTCTCATACAGTTCAAAGAAGCTCTCACACCTCTCCTCCCCTGTCTCCGGCGGCCAACGCCATATCTCATGAAGGGTATTGGCATAATCAATATCTCCGTCTTCCGTCATGCCGCGAATGTGACAGGAAATAGCCCGCTGTTTATTTTTCTCCAGCGTACGGAGAAGATTCTTTTTCAGGCCGGTCCGATCTGTTAAAAGAGAAAAGATCTTCCGGCAATCCTCCAGGCACTCCAGAAGACGTTCCTCCGGTATCTGCGCGCCGAACAGGGGCTGCAAAACAGAAGCGTACAAACTCGCAATAGAATGTTCCGCTTCGGGGTGATGCGGAACCGTACGCTTGAGCGGAAGCTCAGACGGCAGGGCTGCCCGCTCATAGCGGAGAATAATCAGATCAAGGGCAGACTCAAGTTCATTGTGACAAACCTCAACGCTCTGTGAAGGCTCCGCGCGGTGCATTCCCTCCGCCTGGCTCTGCACAAAAGGGTGACAAACGCTGTCCGCCGCATAATGACACAAAAAGCCCATTGCATACGAACGGGCATATGCATCCTGGGGATGCTCGTCAACATAGCGCCACATGGCGGCAAGGGTTTCGGCCGGCGGCGCGCTGTGCAGGCGGTCGCCGAATCTGGACAGGCTCTCCCCCTTCCACCAGGGCAAAAAACGATGGCAGGCAAAGAAATCAGGTCCCTGCGCCCCCCAAAAGTAGGCCTCGCGAGAAACCGAGACAGGGGAATCGCTTTTCTCAAGCAATTTCAGCACACGCTGACACTGCAGATAATGGGTGATGGCTGCTGGCATAGCGGAAACTCCTCCATATCCTCAATCTTCCAAAAACAGACGCTGTAAATCGAAAATACTCCCGATATTTTCTTTATCCCGGACGCTTGGCTGCAGCAAAACAAAAGCGGAGCTTTCCTCCGGAGCCCCAGTTTCAACCATACCGGAAGCTTCCCTGTTTCCTCCGTTTCCGATGCTTCACACTGGAAGTCATAAGCACGCAGCTTCTGCAAAAGGCACGGAAAAACAGAAGGGAGCACGGCGTCCCCGTACTCCCTATGGTAACACAATCTTCTATGTTTTTAAAGGACTTTGGACAAAAAGTCCTTCAGGCGCGGATGCTTCGGATTTCCGAAGAACTCCTCCGGCGGGGCATCCTCGAGAACATAGCCGTCCGCCATGAACAGAACGCGGGTGGCTACCTCGCGGGCGAAGCCCATCTCGTGCGTTACAACTACCATCGTCATACCGTCGTCCGCCAGTTCCTTCATAACCTGCAGCACTTCGCCGACCATCTCCGGATCAAGGGCGCTTGTCGGCTCGTCAAAAAGCATCACGTCAGGCTCCATCGCCAGAGCGCGGACAATCGCAATGCGCTGCTGCTGGCCGCCGGAAAGCTGAGCCGGATAAGCGTCCGCCTTCTCCGCAAGACCGATGCGCTCCAGAAGCTGCATCGCCTGCTTATCAGCCTGCTCCTGCGTCTTGAGTTTGAGACAGACAGGCGCAAGAGTGATATTCTGTTTTACGGACAGGTGCGGAAAAAGGTTGAAATGCTGGAACACCATGCCCATCTTTTGACGCAGTCGATCAACGTCAACACCAGGCTGATTGATCTGTGTCCCCTCAAACCAAATCTCGCCGCCTGTGGGCATCTCGAGAAGATTCAGACAGCGCAGAAAGGTACTTTTACCGGAGCCGGAAGGACCGACAACAACAATTTTCTCGCCCTTCTCAATCTCTTGGTTAATCCCCTTAAGGACCTGCAAGTCCCCGTCGAGGGTGTGAAAGGTTTTTTCCAGATTCTTAACGCTTATCACTTCTCGCCAGCCTCCTTTCCAGACGCTTCAGGAGCGTGGTCAGACCGATTACCATGACAAGATAAACGGCAGCCACCATCAAAAGCGGCATGTATGCGGTGTAGGTAATGCTGCGGATAATATCGCCGCCCTTGGTGAGATCCTGTATGCCGACATAACCGGCAACAGACGTTTCCTTGAGCAGAACGATAAACTCATTGAAAATAGCCGGGGCAACATTCTTAAACGCCTGCGGAAGGATGATACGGAGCATTGTCGTGCGTCCGTTCAGACCAAGAGAACGGCCCGCTTCCATCTGACCCCTGTCCACTGACTGGATGCCGCTGCGGACAACCTCAGCCACATAAGCGCCGGAGTTGATACCGAAGGCCAGCATGGCCACCACCAGAGGCGGTACCATGGGAGAGGTGATGATAACAAAATACATAATGAGCAGCTGCACCACCATAGGCGTGCCGCGGATCACAGTGAGATAAATCCCGCAGATTGCATTGAGGATTTTCAGCCCGTTTTTCTGCGGATTGGCGGCGTAAGTAATGCGGACCAGCGCGGTCAGGCTTCCGAGAATCACGCCGATGATCACGGCGACCAGTGTGATCGCGAGGGTGTTTCCCAAGCCCTCCACCAGATACATGTACCGGTTCTCCGCAATAAAACAGCTGTAGAACTGGTCCTGCACCATGGTAAAGAAGTTTGAGAGTTGGGTCATGAAATCGTTCAATCCGTGCACATCCTTCCCTCAAATAAACGGAAACGGGACAGGCGGCAGAATCTGCCGCCCGTCCGTTTCAAGCGTATGGATCTCTTTTGTATGTGTTATTCCGCAGCGATGTACTTGGAAACAATTTCATCCAGCTCGCCGCTCTCCTTCATCTCGCCGATGACCTCGTTCACCTTGTCCAGGAGCTCGGTGCTTCCCTTCGGAACAGCAATGGCATATTCCTCCTCGGTCAAAGCGGTGTCGAGCACTTTAATCGCATCCGCGTTGTTCTCCACGAACTTCTGAGCCGGGAAGTTATCAATGACAACCGCGTCGATACGGCCTGCCATCAGATCGGAAACAGCCTCCATGCCCTTGCTGTATCTTCTGACCTCACCGACGGTGTACTCGTTGTCTCCCTTTTCATTCGTGCAGTACTGATCACCGGTCGTACCAAGCTGCACGCCGACCGTCTTGCCTTCCAGATCCTCAGGACCGGCAATTTCGCTGTCCACCGTTACGATAATCGCCTGGGAAGCGTTGAAGTAAGACTCGGAGAAATCAACATTCTTTCTGCGCTCGTCGTCAGCCGTCATACCGGCCGCCACAATATCAGCCTTGCCGGACTGCAGGGCAGGAATCAGAGAATCGAACGCAATGTCCGTCACCTCAAGCTCCACACCGATGGCGTCCGCAATCTTCTGGCTGATCTCAATATCGATGCCGACGACCTCGCCGCCATCCTTGTACTCGAAGGGTTCAAACTCCGCGTTCGTGGACATCATGAGCTTACCGTTCTTCTGAATGTCCGCAATGCTTCTGGTGGAGCTGCAGCCGGCGGCGCTGATGGCCATCAGGGCAGCCATGGCAAACGCAGCAATCTTTGCAATCTTTTTCATGTTTCCTGCCTCCAATATTTTTCTCAGCGGACGAGCCGCATAGAATGACTGTATTATAATTCATAAATATTCATAGATCAAGGATATTTATGAATTTCTTTGCTTTTTGTACAAAGTGTTTCCATTCCCGCTTCTTTTCGAGCGGAATCTATCTATTATATAAGGCCAAAAGCGCTGCCATATCCGGCGGAAACGAGGACGTAAACAAAAGAGACTCCCCTGTCACCGGGTGTGCAAAAGCGACGCGCGCACAGTGCAGTGCCTGACGGGACAGCAGAGCCATCGGGCCGCCGTACATATCGTCGCCAAGAAGCGGATGACCCGCATGCGCCATATGAACACGAATCTGGTGCGTACGGCCCGTCTCGAGTGAAAAGGAGACAAGCGAAAAGCCCTCCTGCACCGCAAGACTGCGCCAGTGCGTTACGGCTCGCTCACCATCGGGACGAACGCACCGCTGGATTGTATGACCCGGCAGAAGACCAATCGGACCATCGAAGGTACCTTCCCCCAAAAGCTCGCCCTCACACAAAGCACGGTATTCCTTTTCCACGCGGCCGGCCAGCCGGGAGGCCGCAAAACTGTCCTTTCCCATCACTACAAGCCCCGTCGTATCACGGTCCAGACGATACACCGGATGATATTCCGGTGTTTCTCCCCGGCGGGAAAACAGAAAGCACACAGCATTGGCAAGACTGTCACAGTCGTGTCCCGGGCACGGATACATCGGCATTCCGGACGGCTTCTCCATGACAAGAACAGATTCGTCCTCCCACACAACAGGGACGGAAAGCTCCACGGGCTCCGCCGTGCAGGGAGCAGGCGCAACGGTCAGGGTGACAACGTCGCCGGCCGAAAGCACGGTACGGGCTGTCGCAGGCTCTCCGTTCTTCAGAAGGCCGCGCGGCATACGTTTCGCCGCTGTGAGAAGCCGGGCGGAACAGCCCGCAAACGAGCGGAGAAATCCCCGGCAGGAAACACCGTCATAGGCGGGCGGGACAGAAAAAGAAACCTGCTTCATACTGCCCTCCTGACAGAAAACGGCC
>ERZ779885.3866-NODE-3866-length-12211-cov-3.190523_pt1 | contig 12211 bp, 8 predicted proteins | sample MGYA00511554_ERZ779885 | MGnify/ENA primary metagenome ERZ779885 (study PRJEB29588, sample SAMEA2160998) | human gut metagenome | biome: human gut; feature: human-associated habitat; material: faeces | place: Denmark | collected 2008/2010 ... | reverse complement strand
CATGATCGATACCGGTGGTATTGAACCGGACAGTAAAGATATTATTTTATCCCAGATGCGTGAGCAGGCAGAGATTGCGATCGCAACTGCGGATGTGATCATTTTTTTGACAGACGTGAGACAGGGACTGCAGGATTCGGATTCTAAGGTGGCAGATATGCTGCGCCGTTCCGGAAAGCCGGTTGTTTTAGTTGTCAACAAAGTGGACAGTTTTGAAAAATTTATGCCGGATGTGTATGAGTTTTATAATCTGGGTATCGGGGATCCGTATCCGATTTCTGCATCCTCCATGTTAGGACTTGGAGATATGCTTGACGAAGTGGTAAAGAATTTCCCGGAATACAACAAAGATGAGGCGGAAGATGAGAGACCGAAGGTTGCGATCATCGGAAAACCAAATGTTGGAAAGTCATCCCTGATCAATAAACTTGCACAGGAGGACCGCGTGATCGTGTCCGATATTGCAGGTACGACCCGTGATGCAATCGATACGGATATCCGGTACAACGGAAAGGAATATGTGTTTATCGATACAGCAGGACTGCGCCGTAAGAATAAGATCAAGGAAGAAATCGAGCGTTACAGTATCATCCGTGCCGTGACGGCAGTGGAGCGCGCCGATGTGTGTATCATTGTGATCGATGCGACCGAGGGTGTGACCGAACAGGATGCAAAAATCGCAGGAATCGCTCATGAGCGTGGAAAGGGTATCATTATTGCAGTCAATAAATGGGATGCCATTGAAAAAGACGATAAGACAATCTACCGCCATACGGAGAAAATCCGTCAGATTTTAAGCTTTATGCCATATGCAGAAATTTTATTTATCTCTGCAAAATCAGGACAGCGTTTAAACAAACTGTTTGACATGATCGACCTTGTCATTGAGAATAACAGCATGCGTGTTGCAACCGGTGTCTTAAATGAGATCGTTGCGGAGGCAGTAGCAATGCAGCAGCCGCCTTCAGACAAAGGAAAACGTCTGAAAATCTACTATACCACACAGGTTGCGGTAAAGCCGCCAACGTTTGTTATTTTTGTCAACGACAAAGAATTGATGCATTTTTCTTATACCCGTTATCTGGAAAACCGTATCCGTGATACATTTGGATTCCGTGGAACGGCGTTAAAATTTATCATTCGTGAGAGGAAGGAAGAACAGTAATGCTTGGGGCAAGAGTCATAGCAGTGGCAGTGGGGTATTGTTTTGGGTTATTCCAGACAGGATATATTTATGGAGAAAAGCACGGCGTGGATATCAGAACACAGGGCAGCGGCAATGCGGGAACGACAAATACGCTGCGCGTGTTAGGCTGGAAGGCTGGATTAATCACTTTTCTGGGTGATCTGTTTAAAGCGATTTTTGCGGTGCTTCTGATCCGTTTCATTTTTATCGGAAAATATCCGGATGCGGTCAAGATCTTAGAACTTTACGCAGGGTTCGGAGCAGTTTTGGGACACAACTTCCCATTTTATCTGAAATTTAAGGGTGGAAAAGGGATTGCATGTACGTCCGGTATGATCCTTGCAGTGTGTCCGCTTGCAGCGCCAATCTGCCTGATACTGTTTATTGGATCAATCGCGATTACAAGATATGTATCGTTAGGTTCTATCCTTGTTGTGACAAGTTATCTGATCCAGGTACTGATATTTGGCCACATGGGATATCTTCATGTGGATACGGCATATCTGCCGGAATTTTACATTGTCAGTGCATGTTTTACAGCGATGGCATTATGGAGACACAAAGCCAATATTAAGCGTCTGCTTACTGGAACAGAAAACAAATTTGGAATGAAAAAGAATTAGGAGGAATGACAGAATGGCAAAGACAGCCGTTATTGGTGCAGGAAGCTGGGGTACGGCACTTTCTCTGGTATTACATACAAATGGAAACGATGTGACAGTCTGGTCGATCGTGGAGCAGGAAGTACAGATGCTCCGTGAAAAACACGAGCATGTGGATAAACTTCCGGGAGTGAAATTACCGGAAGATATTACATTTACCACAGATTTAAAAGAGGCGATCGAGGGAAAAGATTATCTGATCCTTGCGGTGCCGTCTGTTTTTACGAGAAGCACGGCAAAATCTATGGCACCTTTTGTAAAAAAGGGACAGGTAATCGTCTGTGTGGCAAAAGGTATTGAGGAAAATACCCTGATGACACTTTCTGATATCGTAGAGCAGGAAATTCCTGCTGCTGACGTGGCAGTGATGTGCGGACCGAGCCATGCAGAGGAAGTTGGAATCGGACTCCCGACCACAGTCGTTGCGGGTGCAAGAAAGAAGTCTGTGGCTGAGGGTGTGCAGGATATTTTCATGAATGAAGTATTCCGTGTATACACAAGTCCGGACGTCCTTGGAATGGAACTTGGCGGATCTTTAAAAAATGTGATCGCACTTGCAGCAGGTATGGCGGACGGACTTGGATACGGAGATAATACCAAGGCAGCGTTGATCACACGCGGTATATCTGAAATCAGCAGACTTGCAATTAAGATGGGTGCAAATGCAGAAACATTGAGCGGTCTGACTGGTATTGGTGATCTGATCGTAACCTGCGAGAGCAAACATTCCAGAAACCGCAAAGCCGGCATGCTGATGGGACAGGGATATACGATGAAGCAGGCGATGGATGAGGTAAAGATGGTCGTTGAGGGTGTTTACTCTGCAAAAGCAGCAATCGCGCTTGCAAGAAAGTATGAAGTGGCTATGCCGATCATCGAGGAGATCAATCACGTTCTGTTTGATGATAAACCGGCAAAAGACGCAGTGCGCGAGCTGATGCTGCGTGACCGCAGAGAAGAACACAGCAGCTTAGAGTGGGAAGAATAGACAGGAGTAAAAATGGAACAGCAGACGATCAGAATTAAATATCATTCAAATGAAATAGAAAAACTTACCTATATTGACGGAAAGAGTGACTGGATCGATCTTCGCTCAGCAGAACACGTTGTATTAAAAAAAGGCGAATTTAAATTGATTAAACTTGGCGTGTCCATGCAGCTTCCGGCAGGATATGAGGCAGTTATTGTACCGAGAAGTTCTACCTACAAGAATTTTGGAATCATTCAGACAAACCACATGGGTGTTGTAGATGAAAGCTACTGCGGAGATGATGATGTGTGGATGATGCCGGCACTTGCAATGCGTGACACGGAGATCAATGTCAATGACCGCATCTGCCAGTTCCGCATCCAGAAACATCAGCCGGTCATCCGTTTTGAGGAGACAGATACACTTGACAATGAAAACCGCGGCGGTATCGGAAGCACCGGAAGAGCGTAAATTATGATATATATATTTTGTGCCTTATACCATGAGGCAGAACCACTGATTCGTGAATATGGATTGAAGAAAAAGACAGATGAAACTTGTTTTCCTGTCTTTTTTTCTGAGGAAGAAAATATTCTTCTTACGGTAACGGGATGCGGAATGAACGCAGCGACGGCGGCCGTGGCGAGAATCTGTACGAAAAGAACTCCACAGCCGGCGGATTTTCTGGTCAATATCGGTACTTGCGCAAAAGTTTCTTGCTCAAAAGGATCCGGTCAAACTTGTAGAAATGTATCGGAAAAAGAAACCGCAGCCGGAGATGGTCTACATTCTTCCGACAAGAGAAAAACAGTACAGGAACAGTCAGTAAAGGCAGGAGAAGTGTATCTGTGCAAAAAGATCATGGAGCATGTGACAGGGCGTACATTTTATCCGGATATTTTATACAGACATCCTTTTGAGGAAGCTGAAATTGTGACAGGTGCAATGCTTTATCATACAGAAAACAAAACAGAGTTAATCCCAAAATACGAAACGGCCATAAAAAATAGTGTGGCAGACGGTTTTCTTTATGATATGGAGGCCTCTTCCATATATCAGGCAGGAGCATATTTTTTCGGCCCGCATCAGATGTCTTTTTTAAAAGTTGTGACAGACAAGGGAAATGTGCAGGAATTGTCTGCAGAAATGCTGAAACAGGGCATTGCGGGCGCAGTTCCCGGAATCCGGAGTTACCTGGATGAACTGAGGAAGATCGACGGGATAAAAAAGCTGCAGAACAAAAAAGCGATGGGGGAAGTATCGGAGCTTGCACAGAAGTTAAATGAGGATATGCACTGTTCGGCTGTGATGCAGGCCGCAGTAATGCAGCATCTGAAATATGCAGTACTTGCCGGAATTGATTATCAGGGAATCATAGAAGAAATGTATCAGGCGGGGGAGCTGCCCTGTAAGGATAAAAGAGAGGGGAAACGCTGCTTTGAAGAGTTTGGACGAAAATTATTATAATCCGTTTTTTTCTCATATTTATGTGGAAGAAGAAATAGCAGAACATCCGCGGGTAAAGCAAATCTTAGCGCGTTTTATGAAAGCAGAGATTGTGTATATCAGACATTACAAAGATGTATTCTGCAGACGCAGACAGGACTATGAAGAACAACATCATGCGCAGAACCTGATCCTGGCAAAAAAGACAGGCAGTCTGATCTATCAGGGGGCACCGGTGTGCCAGAATTTTGGAAATACTTATTTTTATTATACATCCTGTATGATGAACTGCATCTATGACTGTGAATACTGCTATTTAAAAGGAATGTATCCCTCCGCAAATATCGTAATTTTTGTAAATATCGAAGATATTTTTGAAGAACTTCACCGGATGCTTTCAGAACACCCGGTTTATCTGTGTGTGTCCTATGATACAGATCTGCTTGCATTTGAGACAATGACCGGTTATGTCAGGGAGTGGGAGCATTTTGTTCTGGAAGAAAATAAAAGATCTACATATCCGCTTAAGATCGAAATCCGTACAAAGTCGGCGAATGTGAAGCTCTTTGACGATCTGATACCCGATAAAAATATAATCTATGCGTTTACACTTTCGCCGCAGCAGATCACAAAACAGTATGAGCATAATACGCCATCACTTTTGCAGCGTGTCCGCTGTGTGGCAGATGCGGTAAAAAAAGGATTCCCGGTGCGACTGTGTTTTGATCCGATGATTTACTGCCTGGACTGGGAAAAAGAGTACCATGAAATGTTAGAACTTGTCACAAAAGAAGTTCCAATGGATCAGATCTTTGATGTCAGTGTCGGCTCTTTTCGTGTATCGCAGGATTATCTGAAAAAAATGCGGAAAAACGAGCCGTATTCTGCAGTAGTGCAGTTCCCATTTCAGAATGACGGCGGGGTTTATCATTATGGAAAAGAGCTGACAGAACAGATGGAGAGATTTCTGATCAGACAGCTTTTAGAGTATGTGCCGGAAGAGAAGATCTTCCGGTGGGAGTCGTGAGAGGAAAACAGCTATGACACAGAAATATACAGCCATCGTAACGGGTGCCTCGTCTGGTATCGGACGCGCTATCAGTGAAAAATTAGGTGTGCTCGGATATGAAGTATTTGGGATCGGGCGCAGATTTGATACGGAAGAGGATAGAGACATTGCCGGAGTACTTCAGTGTGAAAATGATTTGAAAAATGCCATATTTCATCCAATCATCTGTGACCTCACCGATACGGATAAACTGTGCGCTATCGTGAAACAGGTCACATCGGAGCACACGGTAAAAGTCCTTGTCAATAATGCCGGTGCAGCTTACTATGGTCTGCACGAGGAACTGAATCCCAAAAAGATACAGGAAATGGTCCGTGTGAACTTAGAAGCACCGTTGATCTTAACCCAGCAATTATTACGGACGCTGAAAAAAAACGGCGGTTACATTATCAATATTTCATCTGTTACGGCAAAACAGCCGAGTCCGCACGGCTGTGCTTATGCGGCAACCAAAGCAGGACTTGCATCGTTTTCGTCAAGCCTGTTTGATGAGGCAAGAAAATACGGCGTCAAAGTGACGGCGGTTTACCCGGATATGACGGAGACAAATCTGTACCGGAACGCGGACTTTACGGTGGGAGAAGAAAAAGAATCTTATCTTACCCCGGAAGAAGTAGCAGAAGCAGTGGAATATGTGCTGACGCAGCGTGAAGGTATTGTAATCCCGGAACTGGTATTAAGACCGCAGTTTCACCGGATCCGTAAAAAGAAATGATTTCAGCGGAACATAAAATAAACCTTTTATAAAAAAAGAGGAACGTCTGTATCCGTCAATCTGTACAGTTTTTGATGGAAAAGCCGTCAGTTTGACGAAAAGATGGAAAAGATGCACAGAGCACTGTGACATCCTACAAGAAAAAACAAAATTCTTTGTGTAGGAGGCATATGGTGCTTTTTGCATCTTTTTTGTATAGTATAGTTATCAAATAACGAAACACAAATATCAGGAGGTATTTAGACCAATGGCAAGTTTATCATTAAAAAACATTTGCAAAGTTTATCCAAACGGTTTTGAGGCTGTTAAGGATTTCAACCTTGAAGTAGAAGATCAGGAGTTCATCATTTTCGTAGGACCATCCGGATGTGGTAAATCTACTACACTTCGTATGATCGCCGGACTTGAGGAGATTTCCTCTGGTGAGTTCTATATCGACGGAAAGCTCATGAACGATGTTGAGCCAAAAGACAGAGATATCGCAATGGTATTCCAGAACTACGCTCTGTATCCTCATATGACCGTTTTCGATAACATGGCATTCGGATTAAAATTAAGAAAAGTTCCTAAGGATGAAATCAAGAGAAAAGTTGAAGAAGCAGCTAAGATTCTTGACCTTGAGAAATTATTAGACCGTAAACCAAAGGCTTTATCCGGTGGACAGAGACAGCGTGTTGCTATGGGACGTGCCATCGTTCGTAATCCTAAGGTATTCCTTATGGATGAGCCGTTATCCAACCTGGATGCAAAACTTCGTGTACAGATGCGTTCTGAGATCGCTTCTTTACATAACAGATTAAAAGCAACTATCATCTATGTAACACATGATCAGACCGAGGCTATGACACTTGGTACCAGAATCGTTGTATTAAAAGATGGTGTTATCATGCAGGTTGATTCTCCGCAGAAATTATACAATGAGCCGAACAACTTATTCGTTGCAGGATTCATTGGTTCTCCGCAGATGAACTTCATCGATACAAAATGTAAAGTTGAGGGAGACAAAGTTTCTCTTACATTCGATAACACAACAATCGTATTACCACCAGCAAAAGCAAAGAAACTTGCAGATGCAGGATGCAACGGAAAGACAGTTGTTATGGGTATCAGACCAGAGGATATCGGAGATTCCGAGATTGAGATCGAAGCACACCAAGATTGCGCATTCGAGGCTGATGTAACAGGATACGAGTTATTAGGTTCTGAGGTATTATTATACTTCAAAGTAGCAGGCACAAGCATGACTGCAAAAGTTGATTCCAGAACAACAGCACGTATGGGAGATCACATCAAACTTGCTATTGATCCTGAGAAGATTCATGTTTTCGACAAAGAAACAGAATTGACAATTACCAACTAATTCGGTAAAATTAAACAGAACATCATTTAAAATAAAACTGGGTACAGTGATGTACCCAGTTTTTGTTCGTCAGTAAGGATGAAATTATAGATCGGATGATGGGTGGAACTAGACGAAGGGGAGATATCGGAAAGGAAACAGATTATGATTTCAAACCATAAAATACAGACAGCACTTGATGAGATAAAGGATATATCGAGAATTGATCTTGCACTTTACACGGAAAAAGGAAAGCCGGTTGCAGCAACATTTGAGCCGGAGGGAGATTTAGAAGGTGCAATCACATCTTTTGCAGATTCCATGGCTGAGAGCCAGATGCTCTCAGGATATCATTTTTTTAAGGTGATCGCTGATGGAGAGATAGAATATATTCTGCTGACCAAATCACAGGCGGAGGATGCTTATATGGTGGGACGCCTTGCAGTCTGCCAGATCAGAAACCTTGCGGCTGCCTATATGGAGCAGTTTGACCGCAACAATTTCATGCAGAATATCCTGCTTGGAAATATGTTGGTCGTAGATATGTACAATAAGGCACAGAAACTTCACATCGAGCAGGCGGAGCGCGTGGTCTTTGTGATCGATTTAGAAGATAAAAAGGATTCCACCGCAGTGGAGCTTGTGAAAAATCTCTTTGCAACCAAGATGCGCGATTATGTGACCGAAGTGGACGAGCAGAGCATCGTCCTGATTAAGGACGTGCGCGACATTAAGAGTGAAGATGAATTACAGAAATTGGCCGATATGATCGTGGACAATATGCATGCGGAGGCGATGGTACGCGTCCGGGTCGGCTACGGCAACCGTGTGAACAACCTGCAGGATATTGCGAAATCCTACCAGGAGGCAAAGATGGCGCTTGAGGTGGGAAAAATCTTCTACGCGGAAAAAGAGACGATCGCGTACCGTTATCTGGGTATTGGCAGACTGATCTATCAGCTCCCGATGTCTCTGTGCGAGATGTTTATTCATGAGGTATTCGGGGATGAAATTCCGGATGTGTTCAACGAGGAGACGACGACAACGATCCAGAAATTCTTTGAGAACAATCTGAATATCTCTGAAACGGCAAGACAGCTTTACGTGCACAGGAACACGTTGGTGTACCGTCTGGAGCGCCTGGAGAAGGTCATCGGACTTGATATCCGCAAGTTTGATGATGCGATGACATTCAAGATTGCAATGATGGTCATTTCCCACATGCAGTATGTCAAGAATAGTGAAAATACACTAAATTAGTTGAAAAAATATATGCTATATGTTAAAATTAAACAAAAGACAGCATAAGGGAGTGGAAGAGTTATGGCTGGCTATGTTTACACGAATGAGAACTGTATTGGGTGCAACCGGTGCATTTCGGTCTGTCCCGTTCTGACAGCGAATCAGGCTGTCGTGGTGGACGGGAAGCCGCGCATTGAGGTCAACCATGCACAGTGCATCAACTGTGGTGCATGCTTTGATGCCTGCGAACATCAGGCGAGGGAATATGCCGATGATACGGAGCAGTTTTTTGCGGATCTGCAGAGAGGCGAATCCATTTCACTGCTTCTGGCGCCGGCATTTCTTGCGAATTATCCCAGAGAGTATGAGCAGATTTTAGGCGGCTTAAGACAGATGGGGGCAAAGCGGATCATCAGTGTCAGCTTTGGCGCCGACATTACGACCTGGGCGTATATCAATTATATTACGAAGAATCAGTTTACGGGCGGGATCTCGCAGCCGTGCCCTGCGGTGGTCAACTACATCGAGATGTATGCACCGGAACTGCTTCCGAAGCTGATGCCGGTACACAGCCCGATGATGTGTGCGGCAATCTACGCGAAGAAGTATTTACATATCACGGACAAGCTTGCGTTCATCAGTCCGTGCATTGCGAAGAAGAACGAGATTTCCGATCCGGATACAGACGGCTATGTTTCTTATAATGTGACATTCGATCATCTGATGGATTACTGCAGGAAGCACCGGATCAGTGGACCGGGGGTCAGCGATGAGATCGAATACGGTCTCGGCTCGATCTATCCGATGCCGGGAGGACTGAAGGAGAATGTCTACTGGTTCTGCGGAGAGGATGTATTTATCCGGCAGATTGAGGGAGAGCGCCATGTCTATGAATTCCTGGATGCCTATCGCAAGCGTGTCGCAGAGCACAAGGAGCTGCCGTTTATGGTCGATGCGCTGAACTGTGCGATGGGATGCATCTACGGTACGGGCGTTGAGCCGGAGAAGACTGCCGGGGATGATGTGCTCTACGAGCTGCATAAGATCCGGGAGAAGAGCAAGAAGGTCAAGGGACCGTGGGCGAGATCGGCGACGCCGAAGCAGCGGCTGGCACAGCTGAACCGTCAGTTTGCGCAGCTTGAACCGGCGGATTTTACGCGCCGGTATACCGACCGGTCGAAGGGGAATGAGATCCGCGTGCCGGAGGGACAGGAGTTAGAAGCAGTATACAGCCGTCTGAACAAGCAGACGGCGATGGATCGTGCGATCGACTGCAGCGCCTGCGGTTATAAGACCTGCCGGGATATGGCGACAGCGATCTACAACGGGTGCAACAGTGAGAATTCCTGTATTCATTTTATCAAGAACGAGGCGGAGGAAAGAGGGCGTGCGGCACAGGCGGCTGCGGAGGAAAGCCAGCAGGCGAATGTGGAGATCCAGCGCAGAAGCGATCTGATTGCAGGAATTATCGAGGGACTGAATTCCGATTTTCAGGAACTGGATTCCGCCATCGGGCAGATGGCTGCCGGGAATAGCAGCAATGCGAGCGAGAGCACGGCGATTACGGATGCGATGACCGGCGTGACCGGATTCTGCCAGGAGATGCGGCAGTCGTTTGAGGCGATCACGGAGCTTTTGGATAAGCTTGAGAACAACAACAACGACATCACGAAGATTGCCAACCAGACCAATCTGCTCTCACTGAACGCTTCCATCGAGGCTGCCCGTGCCGGTGCGGCAGGCAGAGGATTTGCGGTGGTGGCGGAGGAGATCAAGAATCTCTCGGAGAACAGCAGAGCAACCGCAAACGACAGCAACGATAACAAGAATGAGATCAGTCAGGCGATCGGAAAGCTGTTGGAGGAGTCGGATCATCTGACAGAGATTATCCGGGAAGTGGATGAGCGGATGACCAATCTGGCGGCAAGCACCGAGGAGATCGCCGCATCCACAGATTCGGTGAAGGAGATTTCCTCTGATCTGAAGGATAAGGCAGCCGAGCTGATGAACATGTAAGATACAACAGAAAAGCAAATGATAATACGCGGACAAAGAAAGCAATCGGATTCTTTTCCGCGTATTTCGTCTGTTTGCACAAAAATAGAAAATTTTTACAAAACATACGTTCTGTTGCTTGCACGGGTTTTCCCAGTATGTTATATTATCCAGAGGAATGTCAAGGAAAGGAAGAAGAACATGGCAAAGAAAGAGACTTATGACGAGAGTAGTATTTCCGTTCTGGAAGGACTCGAAGCCGTAAGGAAGAGACCCGGAATGTACATCGGAAGCGTGTCCAGAAAGGGTCTGAATCATCTTATTTACGAGATTGTGGACAACGCAGTGGACGAGCATCTGGCGGGTGCCTGCGATACCATATATGTCACATTGGAGGCGGATGGCTCCTGTACAGTGGAAGATAACGGACGAGGCGTGCCGGTCGGCATGCACGCGAAGGGCGTGTCGGCAGCGCGAATTGTGTACACGACGCTGCATGCGGGCGGCAAGTTTGACGATTCCGCATACAAGACCAGCGGCGGACTGCACGGAGTGGGTTCCTCGGTCGTGAATGCACTGTCCACCTATATGGACGTCGAGATCAGCAGAGACGGCTACATTCATCACGACCGCTATGAGCGCGGTGTGCCGGTGGTGGAGCTTGAGAACGGACTGCTTCCGAAGATCGGCAAGACGAAGAAGACTGGAACGAAGGTCAATTTCCTGCCGGACCCGGAGATTTTCGAGAAGACGCGTTTCAAGGAGGACGAGGTCAAGAGCCGTATGCATGAGACGGCATATTTGAACCCGGAGCTTACGATCATCTACGAGGATCGGAGAGGGGAGGAGACCGAGCATATCGTCTACCACGAGCCGGAAGGCATCAAGGGCTTTGTGAAGGATCTCAACAAGAATACGGAGGTTCTGCATGATGTCGTGTATTTTAGGGGAGAGACCGAGGGTATTACCGTCGAGGCAGCGTTCCAGTACACGAACGAATTTCATGAGAATATTCTGGGCTTCTGTAATAATATTTTCAACGCGGAGGGCGGAACGCACATCACCGGTTTTAAGACGGTGTTTACGACTGTCATCAATGCCTATGCGAGAGAGCTTGGCATCTTGAAGGATAAGGACGCCAATTTTACCGGCGCGGACGTGCGCAACGGCATGACGGCAGTCGTCTCCATCAAGCATCCGGACCCGCGTTTTGAGGGACAGACGAAGACGAAGCTGGACAATCAGGACGCGTCGCGTGCGACGGCGAAGGTGACCGGCGACGAGATCCAGCTCTATTTTGACAAGAACCTGGAAGTGCTTAAGACCGTCATTTCCTGTGCGGAAAAGGCGGCGAAGATCCGCAAGACCGAGGAGAAGGCGAAGACGAATCTTCTGACAAAGCAGAAGTTCTCCTTTGACTCCAACGGCAAGCTTGCGAACTGCGAGAGCAGGGATGCGTCGATCTGCGAGATTTTTATCGTCGAGGGAGATTCCGCGGGAGGTTCCGCAAAGACGGCGAGAGACCGCAGCTTTCAGGCGATTCTGCCGATCCGCGGTAAGATTTTGAATGTAGAAAAGGCGAGCATC
>ERZ779885.3864-NODE-3864-length-12212-cov-3.798799_pt1 | contig 12212 bp, 10 predicted proteins | sample MGYA00511554_ERZ779885 | MGnify/ENA primary metagenome ERZ779885 (study PRJEB29588, sample SAMEA2160998) | human gut metagenome | biome: human gut; feature: human-associated habitat; material: faeces | place: Denmark | collected 2008/2010 ... | reverse complement strand
GATGTAACACCTGTGCGCAGGCTTCTATATCATGACTGCCTTTTTATTTCTACAGTCAAAAAGAAAAAATACTTCTGACTGTAGCGTTAAGGGGTATGATTATGGAAGAAGTTGAGCGTTTTAAAACAATAGAATATAATTCTTATGTGGCTGAAAGATACGAAGTTTCAACACTTGGACGGGTAAGAAATAAACAGACAGGCCGTATTTTTACTGCCTTTCCCAGAAAAAAAGGAGATTATGCAGCAGTTGTACTCCAGATAGGAGCAGGTCAGCAGAAAACTTTTTCTGTTCATCTATTAGTTGCAAAAGCTTTTTTGCCTAATCCGAATAATCTTCCAGAAATTAACCATAAAAACCAAAATAAAATGGACGCGAGACTCAGCAATTTGGAATGGTGTGATCGGAAGTATAATATGAATTACGGAGATGTGGTTGAGCGAATCGTGTGGGCGAATTCTACATATGTACCATTTTTTATATGTGAAGAAAATGAAACTGTTTACTGGAATCAAAAGGCTTGTGCACGGGAGCTGGGATTGTATCCTTCATCTGTTAATAAGGTCTTAAATGGAAAAAGGAAATCAGCAAAAGGATATCATTTTCATAGAGTGTTGCATTCAAACTCTGTATCCATAGCGGATGATCTACAGAGCATAAAAATGAGGATGCCGAAACATCCCCATTTCAACTTTTCCGCTTGCCTTTTGGAAGCGGATGAGTTATAATCAGCTTAGAAGCAACCAAAGGATTTTCGAGTGTCCGATGGTTGTCACCGGAAACTTATAAACTGGGTTTATAAATTACACACGGCTATCTCCTATTGGCGTAGGAGGTAGCCATTTTTTTACTTACGGTGGTTGTCGATATATGTAAGGCCTGCAAAAATCACAAGCACACGAGTTAATACTTCTAATGTGTTCATATATTTTCTCCTTTCCGTTTCCGGAAGGAACAACCACCAGACTATTCCTACGTTGGCTCTAATCTGATTATCAATCAGTTTAACACAAGTGAAAGAAAGCGACAATATAAATTATAAAGTTTATTAAAAAGAAGGCAGACTCAGTCTAAAGAAAAGGGGAATAGAATTTTAGCATTTTGGGGGCTATAATTCATCTGTTATGTAAGTGGAGATATATTATTTTAATAACTCATCATAGGAAGTATCAAGACAATCCCTTATTCCTCTGAGCTGGGATCCGGTAATATGCTGGATTCCGCGTTCGATTTTGACAAGCGTTTCCCTGGTGATGTCCACGTTTTGCAATTGCAGCATTCTGACAAATTCAGTCTGACCATAACCTTTTTCCAGCCGGATCCGGCGTATATTTCCACCAATATCAATGCCAATTTGTTTGATTTTCTGTTCTGCCATATAAAGAATTTCTCCCTGATAAAAATAGAACCGAAATTAGTCCTTTTTATTTATTTTAAGGAAGAAAAATGTTATAATGGGACTAGTATTAGTCCAGAATTAATATGGATTAGTGGCATTTTAAGAAAAGGAGGAAAATTATATGAAGAGATTAAAGACCTTATGTATCATGTTGGCACTGGTAGTCACGCTAACTTCCGTCACACTGCTCCCGGTGAGTGCAGAGACAGATGGGAACACCATCATTACGGTGCCGATCACGGTGCAGGAAGAATATGACATGGCGCAGGAGTTCTTCGAGATCCTGAACAGGAACCGTGCGGATGCAGGAAAGTATGAGTACATTCTGGATGACAGACTGATGGACCTGGCTATGGATAGGGCTGCACAGTGCTGTATTTATTTTGGACATAACTCTTTAGTTTATAGTAATTATGATGGAATGTCTGGTACTTATATCGACAAATATGGAAAACATTCCACTGGCATCTTCATGCAGGAAGATATCGCAGAAGGACTTGCAGATGCCCAGAGTACTTATACGGTATGGTATAACTCTAATGGGCACAGACCTCTGCTTACCGATACCAAAAACTATAAATACTGCGGTATCGGTGTTGTAACCTACCATGGCAAAAGGGAATGGATTCTTGTTGTATCAAATGCTCCAGTAGGAAATACTATAGGAAGTGTTTCCGGTTCCAGAACAAACACTAGGGATATTCGCGCAAAAGTAAAATATTTTGCAGGTGGAAATATTACTATCAAAGGACTGAATAAAAAAACAGATACCCCATTTGAATTTGCTGATTATAATGGAACTGGCAACAGTGGATATTCAACTGCTGATTTCCCAAGTTTGTTTACTTATCGAAATAATACACCTGGCATTATTGATGTCGATGGACAAGGAAGAATCACTACTAAAGCTGCCGGAGCTGGTTCTTTTACCGTATTCTACAGAGGGACTACAGAACTTTGTACCGTGAACGTAAATGTAAAGTTATCTTATAAAGATATGCTGGCGCTGACACCAACTCCAACACCTAAACAGACGGAAACTGCAGCACCAACCCAGCCGCCGAAACAGCCAGAGACAGCTAAACCTACAGAACCACCGAAACAAACAGAAGTTCCAAAACAGACAGAATCTCCTAAAGATACAGAAATCAAAGATCCAAATGTAGAAAAAAATAATGAAAATGTAGGAGAAACTACGATTCCCAGTGTGGCTCCAACCCAGCCGCCGAAACAAACAGAAACGGTGAAGCCTGCAGTTACACCGAAACCTGTACAACCAGTAAAACCTGTTTCTAAAAAATTTACAGTAAAAACAAAAAACGTAACATATAACGGAAAAGCTCAGAAACCATCTGTTACTGTATATGTGGGAAAGAAAAAACTTTCCCGTAAATATTACAGTGTAGCTTATAAGAATAACAAAAACGTTGGTTATGGTACCGTTACGGTGAAAGGAAAGGGCAGATATGCAAAATATTCCGGAGCCGCAACGTTTAAAGTCAATCTGAAAAAAGTTTCCTTAAGCTCCGTAAAAGCTCGAAAGAAAAAGATGGTCGTGTACTGGAAGAAAACTGGTGGTAACCAGGGATATCAGGTACAATACAGTACTTCGAAACGTTTTTCTTCAAATGTAAAAACCGTCAGACTCAGTGCAGGAAAGAAAAGTGTTACTATTAAAAATATTCCTGCAAAAAAACGCTATTATGTGCGTATCAGAAGTTATAAGAAAGTTGGAAATAAAATCTGGTACACCGGATGGAGTAAGGTGAAAACTGTGAAAACAAAGTAATTTTTTCGAAACTATCACATAAAGAAAAATATACGAAAAGAAGGATGGATATGAAAAGTAAGAAATTGAAAACATTAGCAGTAGCAGTAGTGTTGTCTCTGACAGTCGGTGCCGTTCCGCCAGTAACAGGGACAGAGATCCCGATGATCACAACCACTGTGGAAGCAGCAGCAAAAAAAGTGTCCTTAAAAGCATACAATAAAAAGGTATATGCAGGAAGGTCCGGAAAGATCAAAGTAAAATCGACCAGAGGGGCAAAACTCAGCTATAAGACTTCCAACAAGAAGATTGCCACGGTAAATTCTAAAGGCGTTATCACAGGTAAGAGCGCAGGTACAGCAAAGATTACCATTACAGCAAAGAAGTCAAAGTATAAGACCGTGAAGAAGAACATCACGGTAAAGGTAGTAAAACAGAACCAGAAGATTACAGCTTCCAGCCAGACACTTGCCTTAGGCCAGAGAAAGAACCTGAGTGCAAAGGCAAAGACCAGCCTTACCTATAAAAGCTCAAATCCAAAGATTGTAACAGTTGATAAGAAGGGAAATATGAAGGCACTGAAAGCTGGCAGCGTGAAGATTACAGTTTACGCTAAGACATCTGGTGTATATAATAAGGCATCAAAAACAGTTACTGTTAAAGTAGGAAATAAAGCTACAGCAGCAAAGCCTGTAACTCCGACACAGAAACCTGAATCACCAAAACCAATAGCGACGCCGGTGCCGACAAAAGCTCCGGAACCAACAAAAGTACCAGAGCCAACCAAGGCGCCGGAACCGACAGCAACACCGACACCTACAAAAACACCGGATCCTACGAAAGTACCAGAGCCAACGAAAGCACCGGAACCGACAGCGACACCGGTGCCAACCAAGGCGCCGGAACCAACAGCTACTCCGACGGAAACACCAAAACCGGAAGTATCTTATGTAACAGCCCTCTATATTGAAAAGACAGCAGATGATACTATGTATATAGGAGAACCTAAAGACTGTAATGTAAAATGGGTATCCACAGGCAAAACTACAAGGAATGATTTTACTTATGATTCGAGTGATGATTCCGTTGCTACTGTTGATAAAAATGGAACTATCACTCCATTAAAAGCAGGAAAAGTGACTATCACAGTTACATCCAAAACTCCTTTTGCAGCAGGGGGCGCATGTTTGAGTGCATCTAAAAGATATACCGTGAAAGTTCAGTATAATGATGAGTATGCAGATGGGGTAGGTTTTAAAGCCCCGGAAGATGTTGCCACAAAAGGAAGAAACGTTGGGGTTGGTGAAACGATCAACCCGAATGAAGGACTCAGTGAATACAGTCCGGAAAAAGCAGAGAAATACCTGACATTTTCATCCAGTGATCCGTCTGTAGCCACGATTGACAAATATGGAAATATCACTGGAGTGTCCAAAGGATATGTGACATTTACAGTTAAGACAAAACTTCCAGTTGAGCCGACTGGAACTTATTACAAAGAAGATTCTGTTACCTACCATGTAGGGGATTATACTTATGAAGAGATCCTGAATGGACTGACCATGGATACCGTAGCCGGACAGACCGCGCACGAGGTAATGAATGACCTCAGGCAGAACCCGGATCACAGAAATTTCTTTAAAGACTACCCGAGTTATCCAACACGTGAATGGGCTGATGGGCTTCTTAGAGATGCTGTTACAAGAGCCTCTCGAAATGTCATGTGTGTGATTCTTGGAGGATGGACTGAGGGTGAAATGTCTACAATAAATCCTCTTGCATCGCACGGAGGTGCATTTAACGGATATGGTGGAGCCGGATGGGAGGCCACAGGAGAAGAACTTGGAAAAGCGGCTTCTGTATTCTTTGAAGATATCGGGCATTTTGGAAATGAAACAGATCCTTTTGATAAATATGAAGCAATTGCAGTTGTTCAGTATAAAAATGCAGCAGGTGTAAATTTAACGTCTATGATAGTTCAAGCTGCTCCAGGAAAAAATCATGATATAGAAAATGCATTACAAAACACGGAAATGCCTCATAGCCAGTATTACGATATTTGTAATCATTTCGGAGTTGATATCAATGATGATAAACAGATAACTACAACAGAGGAAGAAGTACCTTCTGTTGGTGAAGATGAAGATATTATCTTCACTGACGGTTCTACAGGTGCAGCTGATATTACAGAATCTGCAGAAACAGCAGATGCCGGACAGCAGGAAGAGACAGAAGAAACGGAGGAATTTGAACTTTCCTCAGAGGAAGAAACGGATGAGGTTTCTGATATAGATGTAACTTTCGAGTAATTTAAGGGAATGGTAAAATTATGGGCTATCGGGAAAAGATAGCCCTTTTTTTGTGCAAAAAATATAAAAGACCCGGAAATTGATGCGGCTTAACAGCAGATTTCTGTGGTTAAGCCATTGTTTATTTAATAGCAAATTTAAATTGGTATGTCAAGAGCGCCCAGAGAAATCTGGGCGTATATTTACTCTTGACCGTCCAACTTTTATTGCTATATTAACCGATCCGGGTACATGATTTCCAGTTCACCACGTACTTTGCCCCAATTCCGGATTGGCATTGTCCATTTTTTTGCTATCTCAAAAGTTCCTAAGTATAGTGCCTTCATCAGTGCCTGTGAGCTTGGGAATACGCTTCTCTGCTTGTTCAATCTACGATAGCACGAATTCAGTGATTCAATGGCATTTGTGGTATAAAACGCAGTACGTACCTCTTTGGAAAATTTGAAAATTGGGGAGATTGCATCCCAGTTATCATTCCATCGATTCATAGCACTTGGATATTGTCCTGACCATTTCCTGGTTACTGCCTCCAGCTGTTTTCTGGCAGATTCCTCGTTTGCAGCTGTGTAGATCGTTTTTAAGTCTTTGGCAAAGGTTTTCATATCCTTGTTTGCAACATATTTAAGGGTATTTCTCACCATATGAACAATGCAGCGCTGTTGCTCCGTTTTGGGAAATGCAGCAGAGATTGCATCTTTGATTCCGGTCAGTCTGAGATGCTTTTAGGGCTATTCCAGGCTGGAAATTAAGGTGTAAGCATAGATACAATTTCCGGGGTCAACAGTTTTGTCCATTTTTGACGATAATCATATTCTCTCATATTTTTTTACCCATCTTCTATGATTCTGGTTTTCATCTGTATTTCGTTATATCTTTTAATCGTATCATCGTCAATTTAATTATATCAGAATAAATAAAAAGAAGCGAAAACCTATCAACCATGATGGTCTTCGCTTCTTTCAATTCATATCATAAAAACATTACTGCTCAAATCTGCCTTTCATCTTCACTTCCTGCTCCCACACAGCCACCTGGCCACGGGCAAACAGGCTGTTGATGTCGAGATTTTCATCCAGTACCAGAAGATCTGCGTCTGCGCCCTCTGCTACACAGCCCTTGACTCCTTCCTGACCAAGGAGCACTGCCGGAGTGCTGGTCAGAAGCTGTAAGGCAGCCTCCAGCGGCATACCCTCTCTTACCAGGATCTGAATGGTGCGGTGCAGATACTTCGGAGATGCGTATGTCAGGCCGATGCACTCGCCCTCCTCGTTGAAGCGTGGCTGGCTTCCGAATGCGTCACTGGATATGGTGACATGATCCAGTTTCACGCCTTCGCGGTGTAAGAGCTCGTAAAGCTTCATGGCATCAGATTCTACTTCTACATCATCGGCACCGGCGGTGCAGTCAATGTAACCGCCGCGGCGTACCAGATCCGCACCGGCATCAATCAGGCCCGGATTACGTAAAATATGGGTCGGTAGCAGGTTCTTGGCCGGAACATCGGAATGATCCAGAACATAGAATACCGGATCCAGTCTTCCCTCTCCGTCACCCATATGCATAGTCACCAGCCCCGGTGTGTTGCTGAGCAGACCGGCTCTGCGGGCTGCGGTAGCCAGGGCGATCAGCTCTTCCCCGCCCGGATTGGAGCTTCTGTGGTCAGATACAGCTACCTTCACACCGATCATAGGCGGAACCAGGATGATATCGCGCTCTACGCTTCCGGTCAGGGTGGTCGGCGGGTAACCGTAGGAGCTGGTCAGTGTATACACGGTCATGCCTTCCTCGGTCAGGGCACGGGCCTTTGCTACCAGATTCTCTACACTGCGGGTTACGCCATCTGTACCCAGAAGGCCAACCACGGTGGTAATACCGTTTTTTAAAAATTCGCTGAGCTGAGACTCCGGTACACGGGATGCCGGTCCCTGCTCTCCACCGCCTCCGGTGATATGCACATGCATGTCAATGTAAGCCGGAACAACGATTTTTCCCTCTAGGTCATAAGTCTCCACTCCCGGGAGTCCCTCATAGCCTTCGATAGAATCCTGCATCAGAAGGATTTTCTCTCCCTCAATGAGGATATCTTTTTTTCCCAATTTCTCTGGTGCGTAAACATTCGCGTTTTTCAGTAACTTGATCATAATGTCTATTCTCCTGCCTTTTCTTTATTCTTCAAAAATTCCACCGGAATCAGGAATCCCGGTGGAACAAGACTTTCGTATTTAGTTCTCCTTTTTCTTCTCATCAGCAAGCTTTGCGATACCGAATCCGGTAAAGCCCCAGATGATTGCAAAAATCCAGCCGGTGTAGCACAGGATTGCCCATGGAAGGTAATCCAAAGTCTCTACGCCAAGGGTGGAAGCCATGTAAGCACCTGCTGCGGACCACGGGATCAGCGGTACAACTACGGTACCGGCATCCTCAAGGGTTCTGGACAGGTTCTTTGCCGCAAGTCCGCGCTCTTTATAAGCGTCACGGAACATCTCTCCAGGAATCAGAATGGAAAGATAAGAGTTACCGGTAGTCAGTGCCATGGTAATGCAGGCTGCCACCGTTGCGGTAATCAGTGCGCCGGTACTCTTTGCCACGCTTAAAATCTTCTGAAGTACAACATCCAGACAGCCGGCCCGGCTCATGATGCCTGCAAAACAGAATGCACAGAATACCAGAAGTGTGGTACTCATAATGCCGTTCATACCACCACGGTTTAACAGCTTGGTAACCGCCTCGGAACAAGTCTCGGTGTCGAAGCCTGCGCGATGGATCATAGATACACTAAAGCCGTTTACCGTTGCCTTTAACACATCACCCATTGCTACATGCTGAATGAAAACACCCTCTATGCCAGCTACAAAGGTGGAAAGAAGCATAACCGGAATGGTTGGCTTCTGAAACAGGGAACCTCCCAGCACGATTAGCACCGGAATGATGAGCAGTAGGTTCCAGCTGTACATGGAAGAAAGCTGGCTCAATAAGGTAGTAACAGTATCAGAGGTGATATCTGCACTTACATCTGCGTTCATACCAACAATGGCATATACCACCAGGGAAACGATGGTTGCTGGGACAGTGGTGTAGAACATATGTCCGATATGCTCATACAGTGTGCTGCCTGCCGCGATCGGAGCCAGGTTCGTGGTATCAGACAGCGGAGACATCTTATCACCGAAGTAGGAACCTGCGATACATGCACCTGCGGTAGCCGGAAGAGACACACCCAGAGCACTTGCAATTCCCATCAGGGCAACCCCCATGGTTGCGACAGAACCCCAGGAAGTACCGGTAACAACCGATACAACAGCCTCGATCAGAAATGCTGTAACCAGCATGAATTTCGGGTTTACAATCTGAACACCATAGTAAATCATCATCGGAATGGTACCAGCTGCCATCCAGGTACCAACCATAGCGCCAACGCATACCAGAATCAGAATTGCCGGCATACCTTTTGCAATCTTGGTACAGATCTCATCCATCATCTCATCCCAGGTAACACCCACACGGAACGCGATAAATGCCGCGATTGCTGCTACCATGATCAGGAGCGGCTCCGTGCTGTAGCCGAACACGCCCTTTCCAATGGTAAGGATCAGAAGCATTGCGATGATCGGTGTGATCGATTCCGCAAAGGTGGGCAGACGTTTGGCCCGTTTTTTCTTTTCTTTCATTTGTAATTCCTCCTTTTAGCCTCATTCGCGACAGTTTCACATTTTATCACGGCAGAAGTTTAAAATCCGGACTTATTATATCAGAAAAGGAGAAGGGCCACAACTAAAAGTTTGTACTTTTTTAATTTTCTTTCTCTCGTTCTTCCAGAAGCTGACCGATTTTTGACACAAACAGATCAAACTCCACATCATTCTTACCATTGTTGATGACCACATCTGCCTTGGAACGGGTCGGTTCTACATAGAGATAATGCATCGGCTTTACCGTGGTCAGATACTGTTCGATGATGCCATTCAGATCACGTCCGCGCTCCGATACATCTCTGGAGATACGGCGCAGGATTCGTTCATCCGAGTCTGCTTCCACATAAACCTTGATATCCAGCAGGCTGCGCAGGCGTTCATCGGCCAGAAACAGGATTCCCTCTACAATGATGATCGGCTTCGGGTCGATCCGGACTGTTTCGTGGGAACGATTGTGCTGGCTGTAGTCATAGACCGGACTGTCAATGGATCTTCCCGATTTCAGTTCCTTCAAATGCTCGATCAGAAGGTCGGTCTCCAGAGAATCCGGATGATCGTAGTTTACCGTCACTCTTTGCTCGAACGGGACACCATCCTGACAGCGATAGTAATTGTCGTGGTATAAAACCGCCACGTCATCCCCAAAATAAGCTTTGATTCTGTTTGTAAAGGTAGACTTACCTGAGCCGGATCCGCTGGCGTGCGAACCGGCAGTCCACTTCATATTCGATCTGGTCAATGACGATGACACTGTCTGCCGAAACACGCCGTTCAATCTCCAGAAGGAAGTCTTAGTCGATATTATCCTGCGTAAGACAGCGGATATGATCTGGCTCAGAGAAGAAACGATCCTGTGGTGACATGCCGCGCAGGGAAGAATGAGGTGCCAGGTTATAGCTTTGCACATAAGCATACAGGCTTCCGCGCAGTTCATCCAGCGAGCGGAAATCACGCATATCAAGGCCAGCCATCCACTGGTCTTTTAATGTACGGAACCAGCGCTCGATTTTGGCTTTTGAAGTTGGGGTATATGGCTGGCAGTAGCTGAGTGTTGTACCGATCCTGGCAGCAAGGAGTTCCATCTGCTTGTTTTTATAAGATTTTCCATTGTCAAAGTTCAGTACCTTTGGCCGGCCATACTTTGATACGGCTGATTTCATGACGGACATCAGATTGATGAAGTTATCATTGTAGAAGACGTCAATCCCGGTAATAAAACGGCTGGCATCATCAATCAGGGCAATGATGTAAATACGGTGTTTTTTGCCATCTGCATCAGTAAGGTGTGGTCCGACACTGCTGTCGCCGCACCACACCTCATTGATATGCGGGCGTTCATAACGGCGCATATCCCGGTTTGGAGTCTGCCGCAGTTCGATCTGGAGCTGGTTGACGAAGCGGCAGACTGTGGATTCGGAAACCTGTCCGTTTATGATGAAACCATCATTTTTGAGCTGTCTGTAAATGGCTGCCGCCGACATGCGTGGATAATTCGTTTTAAAATACCGGATCCGTTCCTGCAATTCATCATCAAGTTTACGGCTCATACCTGCATCAGAGCGTCCTTTCGGGATAAGGGCATCAAACCCGTGGTTCTGATAATCCAGATACCATTTTTCGATGGTTGAGGGTGCATAGTGATGCACGCGGCCATCCGGTCCGACAAGTCCTTTGGTGGATAGTTCCATGTAAAAAGCGGTCTTGCTTGGATAGTCTTCATCCAGACCGGCAATAAGTGGTGCGATTGCGCCATAGCGCATCAGTGCAATCGCCTGCTGTTTTTCCTGTTTCATTTAATTTTTCCTCCTTTTTCTAAAGGATAACGGACCAGGAAGTATCTGTCGTGTAAGGTTATGTTGGTAAAAGAAAAAGTTTGTTGCAGGTGGTTTTAATCTGCATAAACTGCCTACGGAAACAGGAAAAGCAGCCTGTTACGAGCAAAGCAAGTTTGAAAAGTGTCAGACCGGCAGAACGGAGACGTTCCTGCCAATGGAGCCGGTAGGAACGGAAGATGAATCTGATGTTGTTTTCGTCAACACAGCATTGACCTGCAAGAACGGGACGAATAGAGGAGTTCTGTTCACAGGCAAGGATACTGGATATATGTACTGTCAGGGGAATCTGGGAATAAGGTACAAAGGAAGACAGAAGAAGGGCATGGGTATGTCCGCAGTGTTTGCAGTAAACACGAACAACCGTTAAAGTAATGATACGGTCCTTAAGCGGGATCTTCCGTTTATAGGAACCATGGCGGATCAGGGATCCAGAGTGCCCACAGGTACATGAGATCAGGGTCAGATCAAGAGAATCTATTATTTTGTTATAAAAATCTTGAGAAATATGGTTGTAGTTTTCTGTTTTGATTGTTATCATAAGAGAGGACGTGGCGAGAGCTATGTTTATTGCTTGAAGCAGAAATCAAACTTTGGTCGGTGGGATTTCTGCTTCTTTCATTATATTTACAGGTTTCAATCAAAGATGATAACACAAGAAGTCTCAGGATAAAATAATCTGCGGGAAAATACGTCAGATTATTTTATGCTGAGACTTTTTTTAATTTGCATGAAAAAGTAAAAATGAGTTTGTTATAAAATGCTGGATAACATAAAGTCGATGCATTAAAAGCCAGCGACAAGGTATGTTTTACTGTTTATGGAAATGAAACCATCAAAGAAGAGAAGTGGGCACCGTTTGTACAGAGCACGGTTATATTTGGCAGACGCCATTTATTGGAAGAAAGTGCAGAAACAACGGAAATCTTGAAAAAGATTGCGGTGAAATACTATCCGAATGAACAACTGATCGATGAGGAAATCAAACGCTCGGGAAAAGCTGTACAGCTTTTTGAAATAGAAATTGAACATATCAGCGGCAAAGAAATTCAGGAGAAATAAAGCCTGATCATGATGCCTTTTAGGGTACTGCGCAGGGTACCGGCTTTGGTACCCTGAGTGGTACCCTGCCTTTTCCGGGGCAAAACAAAAGAGCCTGAATGCCTTGATTTTGGTGTGCCACCCGTCAAGTAGACAAATTAAATAACGAAA
>ERZ779885.3859-NODE-3859-length-12224-cov-4.022681_pt1 | contig 12224 bp, 10 predicted proteins | sample MGYA00511554_ERZ779885 | MGnify/ENA primary metagenome ERZ779885 (study PRJEB29588, sample SAMEA2160998) | human gut metagenome | biome: human gut; feature: human-associated habitat; material: faeces | place: Denmark | collected 2008/2010 ... | reverse complement strand
AAGAATACCGTGCTCTTTGTGTGCAGCCTGGTGTTCTACTGCTGGGGTGAGGTCCGGTTCTTCCCGGTCATGCTGGCCCTGATCCTCATCAACTATCTCTGCGGCCTGGGGCTGGAAGCGTTTGACGCAAAGCCCGGCGTGCGCAAGGTGCTGCTGCTGGTCGCCCTTGCGGCCAGCCTGGGGATGCTGTTCTACTTCAAGTACGCAAACTTTGTCCTGCGCAGCATCAACAGCCTGCTGGGCACCGGATTTGCGGCCATTCAGGGCATCAGCGTCCTGCCGCTGGGCATCAGCTTTTATACCTTCCAGACCCTTTCCTACACCATTGATGTCTACCGCCGGGAGGTAAAGACTGAGCACAACATCATCGACTTCGGCGCTTATGTTGTCATGTTCCCCCAGCTCATCGCGGGCCCCATCGTCAAGTACCGGGACGTGGCGGCCCAGCTGCATGTGACGCATGGCCGCTACAACCTCAAGCAGATCGAGGATGGCATGACCCTGTTCACGTTCGGCCTCGCCAAAAAAGTCCTGCTGGCGGACACCATCGGTGCCCTCTGGACCGACATCATCGGCATTGCGGACAGCCCCTCCACCACGTTCGTGGGGCTTGCCAACGCCTCCACGGCGCTGGTCTGGCTGGGCGTCATTGCCTACTCGCTCCAGCTCTACTTTGATTTTTCCGGCTACTCCATGATGGGCATTGGCATGGGCAAGATGCTGGGATTCGATTTCCCCCAGAACTTCAACTACCCCTACATCTCCGCCTCCATCACCGAATTCTGGCGGCGCTGGCACATCAGCCTCGGCTCCTGGTTCCGGGACTACGTCTATATTCCGCTCGGCGGAAACCGCGTATCGAAGGCAAAATGGCTGCGGAACATTCTCGTTGTCTGGATGCTGACCGGTCTGTGGCACGGGGCAAGCTGGAACTTTGTTCTTTGGGGGCTGGGCTTTGCGGTCTTGCTGGTGGCAGAGAAGCTGGTGTACGGCAGGCTGCTGCAGAGAACGCATGTCTTGAAGCACGTTTATACGCTGCTGCTTGTGACGCTGAGCTTCGTTCTTTTCAATGCGGACTCCGTGTCGGAGGCGGTTTCGCAGCTCGGCGCAATGTTTGGCGCAGGCGGGCTGCCGCTTGTCAGCACGGAAGGCGTCTATTACCTCAAAAGCTACGCCGGAACCTTCCTGTTTGCGACAATCGGCGCGACACCACTGGTATCGAACGCCATTTCCCGGTTCGGGAAAACCCGATTCGGCGCGCAAGCGCTGACCGTTTTGCAGCCGCTTGTCATGCTTGCGCTTCTTGCCGCGTGTACAGCGTTTCTGGTCGATGGGTCGTTTAACCCGTTTTTGTATTTCCGGTTTTAAGGAGGCAGGAAGATGCAGAAGAAAAAAACCATGCTGACCGTCCTGCTTCTGGGCGCATTCCTGTTCGGCTTTGCCGTCTGGGGCGCGATCAAGCCCGCAGACGCACAGTCTCAGTCGGAGCGGCGCAGTCTCGCGCAGTTTCCGGCGTTTTCTGTGAAAGGCTTTTGGGACGGGAAATGGACAGGCGATTTTGAAAGCTATACACTCGATCAGTTCCCGCTGCGTGAGCAGTTCCGGACACTCAAGAGCCTGCTGTCGCTCGGCGTGTACCGGCAGAAGGACAACCACGGCGTGTATCTGGCAGACGGCTTTGTTTCGAAGCTGGAATACCCGCTGAACGAAGATTCTATCAAGCATGCGCAGGAGCGCTTTCGCTTTGTCTATGACAAGTATCTTGCGGACACGGATGTGAAACCCTATCTTGCGGTGATTCCGGACAAAAACTACTATCTGGCAAAGCAGAACGGCTATCCGGCGCTGGACTACGATGCGTTTTTCTCGTCCATGCGCGATAACCTTTCGTGGGCACAATATATTGATCTCGCCGGAAGCCTGCAAATCGAAGACTATTACAGAACCGACCTTCACTGGCGGCAGGACCGACTTCTGCCTGCGGCAAAGACGCTTGCGCAAGCGATGGGCGCAAGCGTAGAAGAAGCCTTTGAAACGCAGACGCTTGCACGCGATTATTACGGGCTTTACTACGGCTATGCGGCGCTGCCCGTGAAGCCGGAGACGATCTCGTATCTGACGAGCGACACGATTGAAAGCGCTGTCGTGACAAATTTTGAGACGAACCGGACCGGTGCGGTCTATGACATGGAAAAGGCGGCGGGGAAGAACCCGTATGAGATGTTCCTGTCCGGTTCGGTGTCGCTTCTGACGATCGAAAACCCGAACGCGAAGACGGACAGGGAGCTGGTGATCTTCCGCGACTCGTTTGCCAGCAGCCTGGCGCCGCTGCTTTTAGATGGCTACGCAAAAAATACGCTGGTCGATATCCGCTATCTTCCGAGTGTAAGGCTTGGAAGCTTCCTGACGTTTACCGATCAGGACGTGCTGTTTTTGTACAGCGTCAACGTCCTCAACAACAGTGAAACCATCAAATAGTGCAGAAAAGACCACCCTTCTGGATGAAAAACGGACAGGCATGAAAAACGCAGCGGATGCAGGAAAGCATCCGCTGCTTTTGGTTCAGGAAGGGATTTTGCGCTTTTCCGCTGCGTCGAAGCCGTGGACCCAGTCGGAGCAGTGGTAGTAGATAAAAAAGATGACCGAGCTGATGGTCCACGTAATAGGATAAGCGTAGTAGATGAAACGGATTTCGTGGCTGTAGCGCATGATCAGCGAGATATATGTGATGCGCAGCACACACCAGACGGCAAGCATCACAAGCATCGGTACGAACGCCTTGCCTGCGCCGCGGCAGACGGAAGCTACCGCGTGAGAATAGGCGAGCAGACAGTAAAAGAGGGTAATGACGCGCGCCTGCCGGGTTGCCAGCGCGATAACCTCCGGCGTCCGGCTGAACAGGCTTGCCAGCTGCGGCATGGTAAGATACATGGCGATGCCGATCAGCTCGGCAAGCAGCAGGGCGCTGACGATGCCGAAGCGCGCGCCGGTTTTTGCGCGGTCATATTTCTGCGCGCCGAGGTTCTGGCTGGTATAGGTCGTAAGCGCCATGGTAAAGCTTGTAATCGGCAGGAAGGCGAAGCCTTCGAGCTTGCTGTAGGTGCCGTAAGCTGCCATGGCGATTTTGCCGAAGGAATTGATGTTCGTCTGCACGACGACGTTTGCAAGTCCGATGACGGAATTCTGCACGCCGGAAGGAAGCCCGTAGCGAAGAATCAAGCCGATCATTTCACGATCGGCGCGCAGATGCGACAGCCGCAGGCGGTATTTTGCTGTCTTGCGTGAGAGCTGGATCAGGCACAGAATCATGCTGATTGCCTGTGAGATGACCGTCGCCACGGCGGCGGACCCTACGCCCCCGCCGAAGCCGCCGATGAACAGCAGATCGAGCACGATATTGGTCAAAGACGAGATGATGAGGTAATAGAGCGGCCGCTTGCTGTCGCCAAGCGCGTTCATGATGCTCTTGCACATGTTGTACATGACGACGGCCAGCACGCCGAAGAAATAATACTGGAAATACGCGATCGCGTCCGGCAGGACCTCCGGCGCGGTGCCCATCCAGCGCAGGAACGTCGGCGTCAGCAAAACGCCCACGACGGTCAGCACGGTGCCGCTGAGCAGACCCAGCATCACGTCGGTATGAATGGCCTTGGATACGCGGCCATAGTCGCCCGCGCCGAAGTACCGCGAGATCGTGACGCCTGCGCCCATGGAAAGCCCCGTAAAGAAGCTGATGAGCAGGAAGATGAGAGGCCCGGACGCACTGACGGCCGCCAGCGCCTCATCGCCGAGAAACCGACCGACGATCAGCGCGTCCGCCGTATTGTAAAGCTGCTGAAAGACCTGACTGAGGAACACGGGCACGGCAAACTGCGTGATCAGCTTCCACGGACTGCCTTTCGTCATATCCAGCGTACTTCCGCCCAAGGAGCATCCTTCCCTTCTGTGCAGCGTCAACTGACGCGATATTTATCCGTAAAAAATACCGCGTCGACCGCGGTAATATTCAGCATACCAGAAATACGGACAAAAAGCAAACCATTGTCTTCCAGACACATACAAAGGAGGTAAGAAGTAATCGTGAATAGGGAATAAGTGATGTGTGCCGCAAAGCGGCATGTTTTCCATTCGCTGTCGGAGCCAGCACCACACTTCTTCATGATTCCTTATTCCCTGTTCCCGATCTGTCTATCCTGTTTTTTGACACGTAAAAAGCGGGGGACCTGTGAGGTCCCCCGCTTTGGAGCTTTTTCAGCTGCGGATCAATACATGCCGCCGCCCATGCCGCCCTGGGCTGCTGCGGCCGCCATTGCGGCGTCAGCCTTGGGATCGGGCTTGTCGGCGACCAGAGACTCGGTCGTCAGCACGCAGGAGGCGATGGACGCCGCATTCTCCAGCGCGGTACGCGTGACCTTGGTCGGGTCGACGATGCCGGACGGGATCATATCGCAGTAGGTCTCGGAATAGGCGTTGTAGCCATAGCCGACCTTGCGGCTCGAGCGGATCTTGTCGTAGACGATGGAGCCGTCGACGCCGGCGTTCTCCGCGATCTGGCGGATCGGGGCCTGCAGGGCGCGGGCAATGATCTGCGCGCCGGTCTTCTCATCGCCGGAGAGCTTGGCGACCAGCTTCTCGACAGCCGGGATCGCGTTGACGTAAGCGGTGCCGCCGCCGGCGACGATGCCTTCCTCAACAGCCGCACGGGTCGCGTTCAGAGCGTCCTCGACGCGGAGCTTCTGTTCCTTCATGGCCACTTCGGTCTGTGCGCCGACCTTGATGACGGCGACGCCGCCGGACAGCTTGGCAAGACGCTCCTGCAGCTTTTCCTTGTCGTAGTCGGAGGTGGTGACGGAGATGGTGTTCTTGATCTCAGCGATGCGGGCCTTGATCTCGTTGGCGTCACCAGCGCCGTCGACGATGACGGTGTTGTCCTTGGTGACCTTGATCTGGCGGGCCGTGCCGAGGTCGGTGATCTGCGTGTCGGGCAGGTTCATGTTGAGCTCGGAGGAGATATAGGTGCCGCCCGTCAGGATGGCGATATCCTTGAGCATTTCCTTGCGGCGGTCGCCGAAGCCGGGTGCCTTGACGCACACGCAGGTGAAGTTGCCGCGCAGACGGTTGACGAGCAGGGTAGCCAGCGCGTCACCCTCGACGTCCTCAGCGATGATGACGAGCTTCTTGCCGGTCTTGACGATCTGCTCGAGCAGGGGCAGGATCTCCTGAATGGAGGAGATCTTCTTGTCGGTGATGAGGATATACGGATCGTCGATAACGGCTTCCATCTTATCGGTATCGGTGACCATGTAGGGGGAGATGTAGCCGCGGTCGAACTGCATGCCTTCGACGACTTCCAGACCGGTCTCGGCGGTCTTGGACTCTTCGATGGTGATGACGCCGGACGCGCCGACCTTATCCATGGCTTCCGCGATCAGCTTGCCGACGGACTCGTCGCCGGAGGAGACGGCGCCGACTCTTGCGATATCGTCGGAGCCCTTGATGGTCTCGGAGTTGGCCTTGATGGTCTCGATGGCGGTCTCAACGGCCTTTTCCATGCCCTTGCGCATGACCATGGGGTTCGCGCCTGCGGAGACGTTCTTCAGACCCTCGTGGACGATGGCCTGCGCCAGCAGGGTAGCGGTGGTGGTGCCGTCGCCGGCGATGTCGTTGGTCTTGGTGGCGACTTCGCGGACGAGCTGCGCGCCCATGTTCTCGAACGCATCCTCGAGCTCGACGTCCTTGGCGATCGTCACGCCGTCATTGGTGATGAGCGGAGAGCCGAACTTCTTGCCCAGAACAACGTTGCGGCCCTTCGGGCCCAGGGTGACCTTTACGGTATTGGCGAGCTGGTCGATACCGGACAGCAGGGCCTTGCGGGCCTCTTCGCCATAAACAATCTGCTTTGCCATAAGAATTGCTTCCTTTCAATCAATCACGAATTATTCTACTACTGCCAGAATGTCGGCCATCTTGACGATGACGTAATCCTCGCCGTCGAGCTTGAGCTCCTGGCCTGCGTATTTGCCGGTCACGACCTTGTCGCCCTTCTTGACGGTGACCTTGACGTCGTCGGTGCCCGGGCCTGCGGCGATCACTTCTGCGATCACGGATTTTTCCTTGGTGGCGGTGGAGAGGATGATGCCGGATGCGGTCTTTTCCTCAGCTTCCATGTGCTTGAGCAGAACATTGTCTGCCAACGGGGTCAGCTTCATAACAATTACCTCCAGTATCCAGTCGCTGCACGAAGCAGCGCGTTTTACGATTTTTAGCACTCAATGCTTCTGACTGCTAACACCTATATAATAGCCGGACGCGGGAAAAAGTCAAGGGGTAATTTCGGCAAATTTGTGACCAGACTGTGAATTTTTCGCGTGATAGCTCAGCCCCTTCGGGTAGAAGAAGCGGATCGCGTGCGGCACGACCTCGATTTTCGCGTCCGTCGTGTAGACGGCCTCGCCGTCGACATTGACGACCGACCGCTCCGCGCACTCGATGCGCAGCGACCGGCACCGGGCGTGGCGGATCAGCTCCGGGTATTCGGCGTAGCGGCCCTTCTGGTAATGGCCGATCACAGAGGCGACCTGCAGCAGGCTGACCTTTTCGACCACCAGCACGTCGAGCAGCCCGTCGTCCGGCTCCGCCTCCGGCACGGGGTTGAAGCCGCCGCCATACCACCGGCCGTTGCAGATGCAGATCATGGTCTTCTGTCCGGAGAGCACCTCGCCGGAATCCAGCGTGACGGTATAGTCCGCCGACAGCCCGTGCACCATATTGGAAAGGATCGAGAGCACGTACGCGCCCTTGCCGGTCACGAGCGGCAGACGCTTGAAGCGGGCGATGTCGGTGCCGACCCGCGCGTCAAAGCCGATGGAGAGCACGTTCAGCGCATACGAATCGTTGCAGCGGATGAGATCGAACGGCGCTTCCTCGGCGCTCAGCAGCCGCTCGATGGAGGTGAAGGCGGCCGGATCGTCAAAGATCTTGATCGCGTCGTTGCCGGAGCCGCCCGGGTAATGCGTCACCGCCGCGTTCGGACAGCCGATCACGCCGTTGACGACCTCGTTGAGCGTGCCGTCGCCGCCGCAGGCGTAGAGGCGGACCTCCTCGCCGGAGGCGGCAGCCTGCTGCGCGAGCTTCCGGCAGTCGCCGGGCGCCTGGGAGACGAGCAGCTCATACTGCAGGCCGCGGGGCACAAACGCGGCGTCGATCAGCTTGCGGTAGATTTCGGTGCGGTCAGATTTTCCTGCGGCGGGATTCACAATAAAAACGTGCTTCATAGCGCGGAACATTCCCCTTTCTCTTTCGTCTTATCAGTATCCGGACGATCAGTAGTACATGTACACGTTGCACTGCAGACGGCCGTTGTAGAGCTTGCGTTTCTTGACGGCCTGCCTGCCGAAGTAATGCTCGAACTCCGGTTCGGAGGAGATGATGTATTTTTTCCAGCCGTCGGCATATTTGAGATGCCGGCCGAACGCGCCGTACAGCCGCTGCGCGCTGCGCTGCTCGAGCATCCGCTCACCATAGGGCGGGTTGCAGACGAGAAGGCCCTTGTCCGTGGGCAGGCTCATCTTCGTGGCGTCCGCCTCGCGGAACTCGATGAGCTTGCCGACGCCCGCCTTGCGCGCGTTCTGCTGCGCGATCTCGAGTGAAGCCGGGTCGATGTCGGAGCCGAGGATGTGGTATTCCCCGCGGTATTCGCGGTCGAGCGCCTCGGTCCGGGCCTGCTGCCAGACGGTCTCGGGCACGCAGGACCATTTCTGGGCCATGAACGACCGGTTCAGCCCCGGCGCGCGGTTCAGCGCGATCATTGCTGCCTCGATGCAGATGGTCCCCGAGCCGCAGAACGGATCCCAGAAGAAATCCCGCCCGCGGTATCGGGCCAGATTCACCATGGCGGCGGCCATGGTCTCGTGCAGCGGAGCCTCGTTGCCCACGGCGCGGTAGCCGCGCTTGTGCAGGCTCACGCCGGAGGTATCGAGAAACAGCTCCACATGATCCTTCATGATGGAAAAGCGCAGCTGGTACGTTTCGCCGGTCTCCGGCATCCAGCCGAGGCCGTATTTCTCGCCCAGCCGGGTCACGGCGGCCTTTTTGACGATGGCCTGGCAGTCCGGCACGGAGTGCAGCTGGCTGTTCAGGCTGTAGCCCTTGACGGGGAAGGCCCCGTCCTTCGGGATGAACCGCTCGAGCGGCGTGGCCTTGACGCCCTGAAACAGGTCCTCAAAGCTGTGCGCGTCGAACTCCGACAGCAGGATCATCACGCGCTCGCCCATGCGGCAGCAGAGGTTCGCCTTCGCCATGGCGGCGAAATCGCCCTCAAAAAAAACGCGCCGGTCCTCGACCCGGACGTTCGAAAGCTCCAACCGCCGCAGCTCGTCGCCGACCAGCCCCTCCAGCCCGAACAGACACGGTACGCAGAAAGTCATAGTTTCCATGTTCGATCTCCAAAATCTATAGTAATATCGGTATTGCTCTAAGTATAAGGAATCCGCGCGCAAATAGCAAACGGTATCTGTTACGTTTTTGTAAAATATGAGGAAAAACTTTATATTTATTTGCAGTGACAAGCCGGAAGGAATCCGTTATACTGGATCCAGACAGGAAAGGGGGAGTGGAGCATGTCTTATGAAGTGATCGGATGGCTGATCGCCATCGTCGTCTTCATCGTGGCAGAGGCCGCGACGGTCGCGCTGGTGTCCGTCTGGTTCATCGGCGGCGCGGTCTGCGCGCTCGCCGCGGCGATTTTAGGCGCGGGGCTGGCTGTGCAGCTGGCGGTCTTTCTGGCAGTGTCGGCAGTGCTTCTGGCGTTCGTCTGCCCGATCGCCCGGAAGAAATGGACGAAAAAGCCCGAGCGCATGAACGCCGACCGCCTGGCCGGTCAGACCGCGACTGTGACCGAGACCATCGACGCCTGCGCCGATACCGGTGCGGTCCGTGTCAGCGGCGTCCTCTGGACGGCCAAATGTGCGACCGGCGAACGCATCGAAAAAGGCCGCCACGTGACCATCGAGCGCGTCGAGGGCGCGAAGCTCTACGTAAAACCGGCAGAAATGCCCTGTGAGAAAGCATAAACCACAAACAGAAGAACAGAAACCTGAAAAACTGAAGGAGGAACCATTATGCCCATCGGATTGATCGCGATCGCTGCCCTTGCAGTCATCGTGCTGCTCATCATCATCAGCAACATCCACATCGTCCAGCAGTCCCGCGCGTACGTCATCGAACGTCTCGGTGCGTTCTCGAAGGTCTGGCAGGTCGGCATCCACGTCAAGGTCCCGTTCATTGAGCGCGTGGCCAAAAAGGTCAGCCTCAAGGAGCAGGTGCTCGACTATCCGCCGCAGCCCGTCATCACCAAGGATAACGTCACCATGCAGATCGATACCGTCGTCTACTACCAGATCACCGATCCCAAGCTCTACACCTACGGCGTCGAGCGGCCCATGATGGCCATGGAGACGCTCACGGCCACAACGCTCCGCAACATCATCGGCGATCTCGAGCTCGACCAGACCCTTACCTCCCGCGACGTCATCAACACCAAGATGCGCGCCATCCTCGACGAGGCGACCGACCCCTGGGGCATCAAGGTCAACCGCGTCGAGCTCAAAAACATCCTGCCCCCGCAGGACATTCAGAACTCCATGGAAAAGCAGATGAAGGCCGAGCGTGACCGCCGCCAGGCCATCCTGCAGGCCGAGGGCACGAAGCGCAGCCAGATCCTCGTCGCCGAGGGCGAAAAGGAAGCCGCCATTCTGAAGGCGGACGCCGAAAAGCAGGCCGCCATTCTGAAGGCCGAGGCCGAAAAGCAGGCCGCTATCCTCAAGGCTGACGGCGAAGCGCAGGCCATCATGGCCGTGCAGAAGGCCATGGCCGATTCTCTGGCGCTGCTGAACGAAAAGGCCCCGAACGATCAGGTCATCAAGCTCAAGGCGCTCGAGGCCATGCAGAAGATCGCCGACGGCAAGGCCACCAAGATCATCATCCCCTCCGAGATCCAGGGCATCGCCGGTCTCGCAAAGGGCGTCGTCGAATCCGTAAAGGACGACTGAGCATCCCCCTTCCCCCCGCGAACACCGCCGCAGCGCCGGCCATCCGGCGCTGCGGTTTTCCCCGCCAACAGCCAGTTTTTCCGGTTTTGTTACCGTTTTTCCGGCAGCGGCCAACGCAGAACGATCCCCTCTGCTCGCCGTTTTGTAACTTTTGTTGCCGGATTTTGCGTCATAATGGCTAATTTAAACGGTTTTATTCCGGTAATAACTGTGCGTGATTCACAAAAAGCTCCGTTTCTGTTGACAGGCGGGATACAATGTGTTACATTTTGGTTACAAATTCGAGGTGATTTGAATTGGCATCCGCTAAGAATGCGCTGGTGTACAAGGGACACCCGCTCCGCCGCAAGGACAACATCCTCTATTACGGCAGCATGTCCGACAAGTACATCATCATGATGCAGATCATGGACACGAAACCGGTCAAGCCGGTTGCCGGTGCGGAAAGCGCCGGTGAGCTGAAGGTCGCCACCCGCGTGAGCGTCCAGCTGCAGCTCACCGACCCGACGGTCAAGAGCCGCGACCGCATCGTGAAGAAATCCGAAAAAGGCAGCCTGTACGCCGCCATGGACGTGGCGAGCGTGTGGCTCGAACGAGCGCTGACGAAGGACTAAGCTCCGAAACAGCGCACCAGCTCCAGGAAATGAGGTATGGGGATCATGAAAAACTGCAAGAAACTGCTTTCCGTTATCGTTACGCTTCTTCTGGCGGCGTCTCTGCTCACGAGCAGCGCGTTTGCCATTTCCGGCGAAGCGTTCATCGCAACGCCGGGCGAAGTCAACCTGCGTGACAGCGGCAGCTTCAACAGCAATGTTATTGACGCCGCCCCGCAGGGCGCGACCGTTTACGTTCTCGGCGACGCCGGCTACGGCTGGTACAAGGTGAGCTACAACGGCAAGACCGGCTACATGGCTTCCTACTACCTGCTCTTCAACGAGGTCCCGTCCGCGGAGAACGTGGATTCCGTCCCGGACAAGGCTCCGGCGCAGGAGACCACGCAGGAGACCGTGCAGCAGCCCGCGCAGGAAGTTCCCTCGCAGACCTACGTTGCGCCTCCCGCGACCGGCGACAGCAACGCCACCGTTCTCGGCTCCGGCATCTGCTTCCGCAGCGGCCCGAGCACCTACAGCAGCGTGATCGAAACGCTTGAGACCGGCACGCCTATCCGCGTGAACGGCGTGTGCGGCTCCTGGTATGAATGCGTATATAACGGCAGCACCGGCTACATCTACGGCGACTATGTCGTGCTCAACGGCACCTCCAAGACCTACACCATCTCCGCCGCGACCGTGTCCGGCAATGACGGCACGATCTACTCCGAGCCGCAGACCCCGGACACTACCGAAAACACCACCACCGAGGTGACGCCGATCGAGCCTCCCGCGCAGGAGCCCGAAACCCCGGCTGAGACTCCGGCCGAGCCGGAAACGCCCGCCGCGCCCAGCTTCTCGCACAACGCTTCCGCCGCGCAGGCGATCGTCGATACCGCGATGCAGTATCTCGGCGTGCCTTACGTCTGGGGCGGCACCTCTCCCGATGTCGGCTTTGACTGCTCCGGTCTCGTGTACTACTCCTACGGTCAGCACGGCTACTCGCTCAACCGCGTGGCGCAGAGCATGTACTACAACGGCGTGGACGTGGATCTCAACGACCTGCAGGCCGGCGACATCCTGCTCTTCGGCAGCAGCGTGTACAACATCTGGCACGCCGCGCTCTACATCGGCGGCGGCAACTTCATCCACGCGCCTTACTCCGGCGCCGTCGTGAGCATCCAGTCTCTCAGCAGCACCGCCGGCATGCGTCTCGTCGCGGCCCGCCGCATCGTGTAACAGCTTACCCCCGCTTATCCTCGCCTTCGTCTGACGCCCCTCAAAAGTGGCGGGACGATGATCCGGATACGGCATTTTTCCCCGAAGACTTCGGTCTTCGGGGATTTTTGTTCTCTCGGAAACGGCGCAGCCCCCGAAAGTCAAGGCTTTCGGGGGCTGCGAATGCATATGGAGTCTTTTATTTTTGTGCGGCGGTCGCGCGCAGGCCCTGCTCCTTGCAGGGAATGCCGTTGTCGGCAAGCTCCCCCACCTTCGCTTCTATGGTAATGTCGTTGAGGGCGCAGAGCGCGATGCCCTGTGCGCCCCAGTCGACCAGCTCGTCGAGAAATTTAATGACCTCGCC
>ERZ779885.3855-NODE-3855-length-12236-cov-8.140465_pt1 | contig 12236 bp, 8 predicted proteins | sample MGYA00511554_ERZ779885 | MGnify/ENA primary metagenome ERZ779885 (study PRJEB29588, sample SAMEA2160998) | human gut metagenome | biome: human gut; feature: human-associated habitat; material: faeces | place: Denmark | collected 2008/2010 ... | reverse complement strand
CTTTTGCAGTCGTATTACAAGGAGAATCCTTCCTGTGATGAGGAGGATCGAACGGAGGAAGCTGATAAGGTCGCAGTCAGAATAGCGGCTCTTCTTTCGGAGAAGGCGTTCAGCTTTACACCAAATGAATATCTTTCGATTCATAGAAAGCTGTTTGCCGGCATCTATCCGCAGGCAGGATTTATCCGAGATTACAACATAACAAAAAAGGAATGGGTACTTGATGGAGCGACGGTAATTTATGGCAGTGCCACAGAACTCAAAGCTACTTTGGATTATGATTTTTCTGAAGAGAAAAAGTTTTCCTACCGCAATCTTTCAATGGATGAAATTATTCATCATCTTGCAATATTTGTTTCAAGACTGTGGCAAATTCATGTATTTGGGGAGGGGAATACTAGGACAACGGCTGTATTCTTTATCAAGTACCTTAGGACGCTCGGATTCGACGTAACAAATGATATTTTTGCTGAGAATGGATTATTGGTAATAGTACACCGATAATATACTCTTTTTTCTTATTAATCTTGTGTCAATCCTGAAAGATTTAATTTTCCGAATTACTTCGATCTCTCCTGACTTCGTCTGTTTACTCAACCCAGCAAATTCCTATTTAATATCTCTCTTGCCGTTTTTTCATCGGTATAAAGAACATTCATAAATCCTGCTCGGAGGACTCCGATTATAGCATCTATCTTATTAATTCCAACAGCAATCGCGATGCTCCATTTTTTTCATAAGATAGTAACAAAACATAACACTGGAAGTCTGTAATCGTAGAAGTTTTTTAATTTTCTTCTAACATTTTTACAGCAGAACTTGTTCCGATTCTGTCACATCCTGCCTCTAAGAATATTTCAAGATCTTCTCTGCTCTTTACACCTCCTGCCGCTTTCATTTTTACATCCGAGCCGATATTTTGTGCGAATAAGCGGATATCCTCAATCGTTGCTCCGCCAGTTCCAAAACCAGTAGAAGTTTTGATATAATCTGCTTTCGCATTTGTAACACACTGACAAAGTTTTACTTTTTCATCATCTGTGAGGTAACATGTTTCAATGATCACTTTAAGAATCTTGTCACCAGCAGCTTCTTTTAAAGCCTTAATTTCAGCTTCTACTCCTGGATCACCTGATGCCGGGGAATATCCATGCAGCACTTCTGCCGGCTCTTCCAACAGCTTTGCAATGGCATCTTTTACTTCAAATACCTTTGTTTCTGTGGTATTGTAGCCGAGAGGAAATCCGATTACAGTACAGATATTAATTTTATCGCCGTAAGTTTCCTTGATTCTTTCAATATAAGATAGCGGAATGCATACAGAAGCGGTATTATATTTGATTGCCTCATCGCAAAGCTTTTTAATGTTTTCCCATGTACAAAATGCTTTTAACTGAGTATGGTCAATATGTGTTAAAATTTCCTGTTTTGTCATTGTTTTTTCCCCTTTTTATGTAGTCTAACTTGTGTTGCTATTTTCTAATACAGACGCATTTGTTATCTAACGATGTTTTTCCTGGAATTCTGCGATCATATCATAAGCATCTATTGCAAGATTCTTATAAATCTGTCTCCATACTTTAAATGCATCTTCATAAGAAACTTTGTCATCGACTTTCAGAAGATTTCCTTCCTTTACTGCGATATATTGTGCAAATGCACCATCTCTTCTTGAACCATAATAATCGTAGTCTTCACAAAGTGAATATTCACCATCTCACAATATTTACACTTAAAACAAGGAATAAGAGGTGGACAAGTTACCCGGTCTCCTGCCTTAAACTTTGTTACCTTATCTCCTGTTTTTACAATCTGACCGCCAAATTCATGTCCTACAATAATTGGAGAAACATGAGCTCCGTACTGATTTACTCTTGGTATATCAGAACCGCAAATGCCAACAGCCATTACTTTAATCAAACATTCATCCGCTTCATAAGAAGGAATATCTACTTCTTCTACTCTTAAATCTCTTGGTGCATACATTCTTACCGCTTTCATTTTTACCCCTCCAATTTGAAATTTGTTGCGTTTTCATGTTCTAGAGTGTGTTTGAAAAATGCTTTCTGTAAGATGTACATTACAATTTGTGGAAGATTGCATGAATGATTTTTTAAACACATTTTGTTTTTTACTTGTACCAGTATCACTAAATACAAAAAGTATATTCATTGAAAATATATTTCGTTTTTTAAGAAACGACTGCTATTTAGTCTTCTTCAAAAAAATATACAGGTTTTCCGAATTATTAGCCTATTTGTTCGTTATGTATATTTTTTGTAAAAAATTCAAAAAATAATTGTGTATCTTCTCTTTTTACTTTACAATAATAAAAAAATTCGCTACAATGAAATCGTATTCGGCAAATATATTTTAAAACGCAGATTTCTATTATAATAAAAACACTTTGAATAATTTATAAAATGGGAATCTTTTCGGACGTATTTAAAATTCTGACAGATAAAAGGAGATAATAATTATGGAAAGTTTAAGATCAAAAAAAGGCTTTATATGTGATATGGACGGTGTTATCTACCACGGAAACCGACTTCTGCCTGGGGTAAAAGAATTCGTAGAATGGCTGCAAAAAGAAGAAAAACAATTTCTTTTCCTTACGAATGCCAGCAGCCGCTCCCCAAAAGAATTACAGAATAAATTATATCGGATGGGATTAGAGATCGGGGAAGAACATTTTTATACAAGTGCATTAGCAACCGCCAAGTTTTTACAAAATCAGGCTCCGGGATGCAGCGCTTACGTCATCGGAGATCATGGTCTATATAACGCATTATACGATGCAGGTATTACAATTAATGATGTCGATCCAGATTATGTTGTCGTTGGAGAAACCGTTACTTACGGTTATGAGCACATTATTACTGCTATGAATCTTGTAAACAAAGGTGCGAGATTAATTGCAACCAATACAGATATTACCGGCCCGATTGAAGGTGGAATCGCTCCTGCATGCCGCGCTTTCGTTGCCCCAATCGAGGCAACTACCGGTAAAAAAGCTTACTACGTTGGCAAACCAAATCCGTTAATGATGCGTACTGGCTTACAGATTTTAGGAGTACATTCCTCTGAAGCCGTCATGATTGGTGACCGTATGGATACAGATATTATCGCCGGCATTGAAACAGGACTTGATACTGCACTCGTACTCTCTGGGGTATCCACAAGAGAGACTGTGAAAGAATTTCCGTATCGCCCGAGACTTATTTTAAATGGCGTAGGGGATATTGCTGAATGAAAAGCTAATCTCCGGCTATGCTGGGGAGAATAGAGTAGTCGGAAGTGGTGAGGATAACAAAATAAAGCCTCCTGTGATAGAATGAGAATGGTGTCGCAAGCCAAACTCAAAATCAAAGGAGGCGGTCCAAATGGACAATAAAAGTTTATCACATACTCGTTGGAAATGCCAGTATCACATTGTGTTTATTCCTAAATACCGAAAGAAGGTATTGTATGGGAGAATACGCAGAGATGTCCGAGAGATAATAGCAACTTTATGCCAGTATAAAAATGTAGGAAACATTGTTTTTCGGCAGAAATACATTTACGGAGCTTCATTTCCTGCTTATGATGTTTTGCATATATCCCATAGTAGCGAAGCATTTTGAAATGTTTTTCGGGGATATGGACAATGAGTTTTTGAATGAAGTTTAAAGCAGGAATGGTTTCAGTAACAGTTTTATTGTCTTCGTGTCTGGTGTAATGAAAGGTTACGTTTTCACCGTCATAAGTATCAATACGCGATGTGGCAATAACAGGTCTGCCGAGGTATCGGCTGATGTATTTAATGGTGATATCAGGAGTGCAAAGATTTGGTTTTGCACGGACATAAAAGCCGTCAGCGTGTTTCGTGTACATTTCATTTTTGACTTTGCGAAAAGCCGGACCAATGCGGGAGGTAAGTCGTTCAAGCAGTACTTTGCGAAAAGCATTACGAAGGAAATTGTAATCAAAGTGTTTGACAGGACGCCAAGGAGTGATGTTACCAGCCCCACCCTCTGAGATGAGAGCGTGGATATGAGGATTCCATTTTAAATCACGCCCAAAAGTGTGAAGAACACAGATAAGCCCAGGAGTAAAGTTTTCGGTTTTATTCATTTTGGAAAACATGCGTAAGACAACATCACGAACAGAATGAAATAAACAATCTAAGAGAGTTCTGTCTTCGAGAAAATAAACGCGAAGTTCCGCTGGGATAGTGAAAACACAATGGCGATGAACGCAAGAAACAAGCTTACAGGACATATGAAAAGAACGAAGCTGGTTGTATTTGTTTCCGCAGGAAGGGCAAAAACGACTTTTACAGCGAAAGGGAACAAATTTAAGATTTCCACAGTGAGGACAGCCATACATGGCACCACCGTGAGAAGGATCACCACAATGAATCATCTTGTTAACATTTTCAATGACAGCAGGACGAGGATGGAGTTCGTAAATGATGTGTTCATAATAATCGGTAAAGATGGATTGTAATATATTCATAATAGAATTTTACAATAAAGAAGGAGATAAGAAAACCCCTTCCCCTCATGAATGAGGGGTTAGGGGAGTTGAGAGTGTCGCAGACACTTTTTTATTGTGGGAGAAGCCTTGACCGCGGTCTTTGCTGAAAATGCATTGCTGGGCAAAATCAAGGCAAGCCCTCTTGGCTGTATGGACAATTTGAGGCAGAACGATTGGTTCGGCTTTTTTGGGGAGACTGCGTTTTTACCGGCTCCCGTTACAGCTCTTCGTACTTGGGCAGCGACTTTACGGTGCCGCCTTCCATGGCGCTTTCGTGGGCCAGGAGACCAACGCCGGTCCAGTAGGCCGCATCGATATCGGAGGGGAAGGGAGTTCTGTCTTCCAGAATGCTGGTAACGAACTCATGAACCAGATGCGGATGGGAACCGCCATGACCGCCGCCCTGCTTGAAGGACAGATGGGGATTGACCTCGTCATAGGCCACTTCGTAGGTAAACCGGCCAATGACGTCCGGCAGCAGATGGGCATAATCGGGGACCTGAACGTATTCCTCATCGATCTTGCCGCCGCGGTTCTCGTTCTCCCAAACCAGATCCCGGCTGAACATCACATGTTTGTCGCCGTTGAGCTGATCCCACTCAAAGGACTTGTTTTCACCATAGATATTAAAGCATTCGCTGTAACCACGGGCGACATGGTATAGGAAGCGCTCCATTTCAACGGTCGTCTCGCCATCCTCCAAGGCCACCAGAGCAGACTCAAAGGCGAAGGGGCAGCCGTACTGCTTTTCCAGTTCCGGACGGACCTTGCCGGAGCCTCTGCCGAAGACGCTGACCGGACGCTGCCCTGCCAGAGCAAAACAGGGGCCGATGGCATGGGTGGGATGTGCCAGGGGCGGGAAGCCGTCCCAGTAAGAGGGCCAGCCCTCCATATCCTGATAGTGGGCGCAGCGCATATACTGCAGCTTGCCCATTGCGCCGGATTCGTACAGCTCCTTCACATACAGATACTCGCGGGTGTAGACGGAAGTTTCCATGAACATATAGTGTTTGCCGGAAGCCTTCCGCGCCTTGATAACGTCTTCCAGCTCCTTCATGGACATACCCATGGGGATGGTGCAGGCGCAGTGCTTGCCTGCGTTGAGCACCTGAACCGACATGGGCGCATGCAGCGCGGGCGGAATGACCAGATGGACCGCATCCACATCCGGGTTCTGCAATACCGCTTCAAAGTCGGTGGTGTAGTAGCTTTCGTCCAGCAGGTACATATCTGCCAGCGCCTTCAGCTGGTCCGGATTGGTATCCACCATAATGACATGCTCCACATCCGGATGCTTCAGATAGATGGGCAGGAAACAGCTGCCGAAACCCATGCCCACGATGGCAACCGTCAACTTTCCATTTTTCATAAAATTACTCCTTTCATGCTGTGAGCGACTTGCTGTTTTCATTTTATTCTTTTTGCATTCCGTGTATGTTATTCGACGAGTGAAATACTGATACAGGCAACGCTGCGGGGTGGAAGCTTCGCCTTGATAATATCATCCTTGACATGAATCATCAGGGGATTTTCCGTAAACGGGGTACCAGGCAACAGATTTTCGGCCTGAAGTACCTTGCTTTCCAGAATTGTTCCGCATTTATTCAGAGAGTAAGTAGTTTCCTCCTGCCAGTTCAGGTTGAGCATCGTCAGGGTCAGCACATGATGATCATCGATGGTGGCAACGACTTCAAAGCCTTCTACACCATCTACCGTACACAGCTTTCCGCCGGCATGCCGGGAGAGCAGCGCAAAGGCCTGACCGGTTGCCGTCAGCTCGGTATGATCCGGATGCACCTGCATGGCGCCTTCGTTAACCGGCTCAAAGTAGCAGGCCATGGGCATGCGCTGTTTTTCGCTTTCATGCATGAACATGTGCAGCATCTGCGCAGTGAAGATGCCCTCCATGGAGGAAGGATTGCGGCACCATGTTTTCCACAGATTCCATTCATCGTAGGAGATGAATGTCTTTTCCGGGAGCATGTCATGCAGCCTGCGCAGGATTCCTAGATTGTGGATGGGCATGCGGATCATTTCGTTATAGCAGCGCTCCATGCCCTCCGGAGAGGTGAAGTCCCAATGGACTGAATTGTACGTATGCAGAGAAACGTATGGCGCAATGGGAGCCAGCTTCTTGATGGAAACATCTACCCACTCCTGATTCGGATAGGGGCCGGAAGAAACAAATTTCAGATCCGGCGTAACCTTCAGCATGGCACGCGCATGCGTTTCCACCAGCGATGCGTATCCATCCGGCGTATTTGCATTTGCGCCCTCCATGTGGCCATAACCCATTTCGTTGCCCAGCGACCACCATTTGACATTGTAGGGCTCCTGATGACCGCGCTGGGCACGCAGCCTGCCGTATTTGCTCTCGGCAGGGCCGTTGCAGTATTCCACCCAGGCGGCGCATACTTCGGGGGAATCCCAGGCGGCATTGATGGTGAGGAAGGGCTCCGCGCCGATCTCACGGCACAGTGCAATAAAATCGTCGGTGTCTATTTCATGCATGTCATAGCCGTGTGTAAAGGGCTGCGTTTCATTTTCCATGTGGCCCTCCATGGGAGCGCGCCTGTCGGGATGCAGGAACATATCCTGCCAGCGATATTCGCCGGCAAAGTTGCCACCCGGCCAGCGCAGCAGACGCACGCCGATTTCCTTGAGCTTTTCCACGGTGTCCCTGCGCATGGTATGGAAATGATTGTCCGGCATCATGGAAACTGCGCCGATGAGCAGTTGTGCCTGCTCCGTGTAGGTAATGCTTATCATGGCATGCGCATCGTCGACGCCGGGGGTCAGAATCGTCTCAAAGCGCTGCCATTCATCCACCTCTTCCTGTGCATCCTCCTTCGCTAGAACGGGCTGAACAGGAAAAACGGTTTCCGCATAAATCTGCGTACCATCGGCGTTGGTGAGCGCGACGCGCACATCCAGCGGCTGCTGTACTTTGACAACGACGGCAAACGGATAGCTCCTGTCCTTTTGAAGGAAGAGCTCCTTTTGACGGATACCGCTCACCTGATTCGGAATTGGGTTCTGAATCATCTGGGACTGACATTCGTTACGCCGCCCCATGCCGTTGTGCGCGTAATGACATACATAAGCTTCGTTTGCGTTGCTACCGGGAAGGCGGTGTTCATTGGCAAAGTACACGCATTCGCCGATGCCTTCCCAGTCCAGCGCTACGCCGTTGCGCGCCGCAGCGCCGGCAAACTTCCGGTTGCGGATCATCTGGGCGCTGAGACCATCCATGATGCTGGCTCTGGTATGCTCCAGGTTGTGGCCAAACAAATGGGGCGACACCGTAGAGGTGGTTTTGAGATCGATATACAGGTAATGGCTGTGCTGCTGCGCCGCAAACAGCGTGTCCTGCGCAGGATCTTCCGTGGTCTGGCAGCCGGGGGTATTACCGAATTTGCCGTCGTATTCATCCAGCAGTTCCTGCACCGTCAGACCCAGAACACGGCATAGCGGCACCAAAAGCGAGATGTCAGGAAGTGTGACGCCACATTCCCACTTGGAAACGGCTTTGTTGGTTACACAAAGCTTTTCCGCTAACTGCTGCTGTGTGAGTCCCAAACGTTCACGGGCTTGGATTATTTTGTTGGAAACAAGGGTGCATCGCATTGGTGAGATCGTCTCCTTTCACTATTGTAGATTGTAGCTATGTGTTGCAACATCACTGCTTATGGCAATATCGTATCAGGCTTTTTTCGAAAACACAATCGCTTTACAAGCGATTTGATGGGGCTGTTGCCCCGAAAGACCGTAACAAGAAAATGAAAAAAAGAGTGAGCAAGGATATGTGCGTTGTGCCCTTAAAAAAGACGTGTTGGGGATGTGGGTAGGAGAAAACGAAAGTGCCAAGTACTGGGCAACGGTACTCAACGGGCTAAAAAACGAGGCGTGGAGGACATTTTCATTGCCTGCACGGATAACCTGACGGGATTCTCTGCGGCGATTGGGGCTGTATTTCCCAAGACGGAAATTCAGAATTGCATCATCCATCAGCTGCGTAATTCGAGCAAATACGTAACGCCATTCCTCAATCCAAAGACAAAAGCCACAGTTTTGTTTTGAACTGTGGCTTTGCTCAATTGTCTTGCAGCTTTCTTACACGATTCCCATGCCCATCTCCACCAGCAGCGCCACAATTACAACCAGCGCAGAAATGATGAAACCGTGAATCATGGGGCGGATGCCAGCCTTCTTCATGCTGGCGAAGGAGGTATTCAATCCGATGGCAGCCAGTGCGCAGACCATCAGGAACTTGCTGGCAGTCTTGGTGCCGCTCACCAACTGCGCAGGGATAGGAAGGATGCTCGCCACGATGGACATGGCCAGAAAACCCAGAATGAACCAGGGGAAGATCTTCTTGATGGAGAACTCAGCTTTAAGCGCACTGCCGTCCTGCTGGAGAGCCATGGCTTCCTTACGCTTCAGGTTCAGCTGCACAAGGGCGAACACGATCACCGTGGAGATGATCGCCAGCGTGCGGGTCAGCTTGACCATGGTGGCGAAATCGCCTGCCGCCTCGGAGAAGGCATAGCCGGTGGCCACCACGGAGGAGGTGTCGTTCACCGCCGTACCTGCCCAGATGCCAAAGGCCTGATCCGTCATACCCAGTGCCCGGCCCATGATGGGAAACAGCACGATCATCGCCATGTCAAATAGGAAGGTGGCGGACATGGCGTAGGCAACGTCGTTGTCGTCCGCGTCGATGGTGGGGGCGATAGCGGCAATGGCAGAGTCACCGCAGATGCCTGTACCAGCGGAAATCAAATTGGACAGCTTCCAGTTCAGTCCCAGCGCCTTGCCGATGAAGTAACCGCCGCCAAAGCAGGTCAGCAAGGTGAAGACCATTACTGTCAGGGACATCTGGCCTACGTGCAAGATGGTGGTGATGTTCAGCGACAGCCCCAGCAGGATAATGGCGAATTTCAATATCTTCTTGGAGGTGAACTTCAGCCCTGTGGCGAACACATCCGTCTTGCGAACGAACTGGTTAAGAAACATGCCAATGAACATGGCAATTACCGCAGAGCCAATCAGGTGGATGGGCAACAGGCTCTCAAGCCAGCAAGCCAGCAGCGCGACGATGATCGGCAGCACAATCCCGGGTAGCAGCTTTATGATCTTCATGGTGAATCTCCTTTTCGCGGAAGGAACGGGCTTGCATTCTTTTCTGGTTTCTGCTACAATCAGTGCAGTGAAAAAGCGACGAAAAGAAACAGTAGCGACAGAGCGCATTCAGAGAGAAAGCGGCAGGTGAAAGCTTTTTGCAGAATCTATCGTGAACCGGTCTTGGAGCTGTGCACCGAAGAGAAGAAAATCCATCAGGGAAAATTTATTTCGTAGGCTGCACCGGGATCTCCCGTTACAGAGAAGGTACAGAGAGCAGAGATCACGCGTATTACAAAATACAAAAATCGTGGGGTACAAATGCTTTGTGTCAGAGTGCAGGAGTTTTCCTGAATTTAGGTGGTACCGCGGATAAAAAATTCGCCCTAAACTGCAGCTTGCGGTTTAGGGCTTTTTTCTGTTTGAAAACGAAGCATCTAACTCGTTACTTCAGTGATGAGTTAGATGCGTAAAATGTTGTATAAAAGCTTAAAATCGGACAGGCTGGAATGTTCTCGCGTCTGGAAGATTTCAGATGTTGAAAACCCAAAAAACAAGGAGGAAATCAGAAAATGAAACTTGAAAAATTAGTAGGAGAGCGCTTCAAAGAAAGACCTGCTGACTGTGTCATCGACAGCCATGCTATTATGGTAAAAGGCGGATACATCAAATATATGGCAAACGGAATCTATTCTTCCTATCTGCCGCTGCGCCGCATTGTGCGCAAAATCGAGCAGATCCTGCGCGAGGAGATGGACAAAATCGACGGCCAGGAAGTGCAGTTCCCGGTTGTCATGCCGGCTTCTCTGTGGGATGAGTCCGGCCGTTACGATAGCATCGGCGATGAGCTGCTGCGTTTCACCGATCGCAACAATGCCAAAATGGTACTCGGCATGACCCACGAGGAGGCAGCCGTACATCTCGTTCGCGAGTATGCACAGAGCTACACCAAATATCCGTTTATGATCTATCAGATCCAGACAAAATTCCGTGATGAGGCCCGTCCGAGAGCCGGACTGATCCGTGTGCGTGAGTTTACGATGAAGGATGCTTACTCCTTCCATACCAGCCAGGAAGATCTGGAGCAGTATTACGAAAAATGCCACGCAGCATACGAGCGCATCTTCGAGCGTGTCGGCGTGCCGGAGGTGGTATCTGTCAAATCCGATTCCGGTATGATGGGCGGAAATATCTCCCACGAGTTCATGCTTCTGACTCCGGTCGGAGAGGATTCCATCGTTCTGTGTGATTCCTGCGATTACAGAGCCAACATGGAGGCAGCTGAGAACATTTCCGATATCGCAAGAGACGCAGAATCCGCTGCACTCGAAAAGGTTTATACACCGAACGTCCACACCATTGAAGACGTCTGCAATTTCTTCGGAGACGAGACAAAGAACTCCTGCAAAGCCGTTGTTTATCAGCAGAATGTTGATGATAAATACGTTGTCCTTTTCATCCGCGGTGATCTCGAAGTCAACGAGACGAAGCTGGTCAACTTCCTCGGCGAGCAGGTTCACGCAGCCGTGATCACCGAAGAATGCGGACTGAACGCAGGCTATATCGGACCTGTGGACCTGAAGGTGAACGGAGATGCCGTTGTTCTCTATGATAAATCCCTCGAGGGAAGAAACAACCTTTCCTGCGGAGCCAACGAGGCAGAGCATCATTACAAAGGACTCGACATGGAGCGCGACGTTCCGAACGCCGAGTATCACGATTTTGCAAAAATCCAGGAGGGCGGCATCTGCCCGAAATGCGGCAAAAAGACCGTGAAGATCTCCAGAGGTATCGAGGTCGGAAATATCTTCCAGCTTGGAACCAAATATACAAAATCCATGAATATGACCTATGTCGATGCAAATGGCGAGAGCAAGACCCCGATCATGGGATGCTATGGTATCGGTGTCGGCCGTCTGGCAGCATCGGTCTGCGAGGCACATCACGATGAGTACGGCCCGATCTGGCCGAAAGCTATCGCTCCGTGGCAGGTACACCTCTGTGCAGTCCGCGTCGATGACGAGGAAGTCAGAGCATATGCGGACAAGCTGTACGAGGATCTGCAGAACGCAGGCATCGAAGTGATCTACGACGACAGAAGCGTCAGAGCCGGCGTAATGTTTGCCGATGCCGACCTGCTCGGCATTCCGCTGCGCATCATCGTAAGCCCGAAAAACATGAAACAGGGCGTTGTCGAGGTTGCATCCCGCGATAAGACTCTGAAAACACAGATTCCGCTGGAAAATGTGATGGAAGAGATTAAACAGTATCTGTAATGATTCAGAACCATGCGAAAGGGAAGAAAAATCGCGATGGGGTTCGGAAGAAGTTCGACAGGAGAAAACACGATATGGAACTCTGGGATATCTATGATGAAAACAAACAGCCGACCGGCCGCACGATGAAACGGAATGACTGGCATATGAAGCCGGGCGAGTTTCACCTGACCGTACTCGGCGTAATCGCAAGACCGGACGGAACCTTTCTTATCACAAAACGTGTCATGACGAAAGCCTGGGCACCGGGCTGGTGGGAGGTTTCCGGCGGCGCGGCACAGGCAGGAGAGAGCTCTTGGGAGGCCGTGCGCCGTGAGGTCA